>WNGE01000856.1_pt1 | contig 59703 bp, 55 predicted proteins | sample 5400651 | NCBI WGS metagenome assembly WNGE01 (sample SAMN13153370, study PRJNA577476) | soil metagenome | isolation source: 60 cm soil or saprolite under grassland replicate 2 | place: USA:California | collected 2016-06-15 | reverse complement strand
CGCCCGCGCTGGGGAGCAGCAGGCCAAGCTCGGGGCCGGGGGGCAGGCTGTCCAGCACCCCGCCCTGGCAGAACCCGGCCACCACCGGCACCTCACCCCCGCCGGTACCGCAAGCACCGCCGGCACCGTCGTCATCCGCACCGGCATCACCGCCGACACTGCCCGGACCGCCGTCACCGGCATCACCGCTGCCGGGACCGTCGCCGCTGCCACCTGCGTCACCGTCGCCTCCGGGTTGGTCCAGGTCACCGGGTTCGTCCAGCTCGCTAGGGTCGGTCCAGGGGATCTGCCCGGATAACGCGGCCCACAGCTGATCGGGGAGCTGATCGCCGCCGCACAGCCAAATGCCCTGCCCGGCCGCGCCGCTGCCACCATGGCTGTCGTCATCGCTGGCGCTGCGCAGTCCCGCTGCAGTGGGTCCCGCTACAGACGGCGCGGTGGCGGGCATGGGCGGCGGTCCTTCCTGGGGAGAGCGCGTGTGCGCTTCGTTTACGCTTATCGAATAGCTTATCGTACAACTATGACACCCGTACACATTTTCGATAAGAAATCCGGCGTGTCAGGGCACGCGGCCTGACGCACGGCGAGCGCGGGAGAAGCGCGGCCACGTAATACTGAGCGGCCAGGTCGTACTGAGCGGCCAGGTCGTACTGAGCGGCCAGGTTGTACTGAGCGGCCAGGTTGTACTGAGCGGCCAGGTCGTACTGAGTCGGCGCGGGTACCGCATCGGAGAAGGCGCGGTCTGGTGACCGAAACGACCGGAACGAGTCCGCTCAATGCCAGTAGTCGAGCGGTCAGGGTGTTGCTGACCCGCGGGTCGCGGTATCGATGATCCACGCGGTGATGAAAGCCTCTTCTGCCCAAGCCGTGTATCGCCCGCTTGGGCCTCCATGTCCCGCATCCATCTGTGTTTTTAGCAGGAATGGTCCTCCGTGTGCGTCGGCCCGGAGGCGTGCAATCCATTTGGCGGGTTCGTGGTAGAGCACGCGAGTGTCATTCAAACTTGCCGTGGCGAGGATCGGTGGGTAGCGCTCCGAAGTTAGATTCTCATAGGGCGAGTAGGTCTTCATATAGTCGTAGGCGGCGCGATCGTGGAGGGGATCGCCCCATTCCTCCCACTCGGTGACCGTAAGGGGCAGATCAGGGTTAAGGATGCTGTTTAGTGCATCGACGAAGGGCACCTGCGCGACGATCCCACCGAAGGCCGCGGGTGCGAGATTGACTGCCGCACCAACCAACAGGCCGCCCGCCGACCGTCCCCGGGCGATGAGCAAATCAGCAGACGTCCACCGCGCTTCGGCGAGACGTTGCGCGGCTGCGATGAAATCGGTGAAACTGTTGCGCTTCGACAGCAGCTTGCCCTCTTCGTACCAGCGGCGGCCCATCTCACCTCCGCCGCGCACATGGGCAATCGCGACAACGAATCCCCGGTCAAGCAGGGACAGCCGGGGGATGGAGAACACCGGGTCGTTGGACGCCTCATAGCTGCCATAGCCGGACAGAACGCAAGGGGCAGTGCCGTCCTGGCCGGTTCTAGCGTGGCTTACGAGCGAGATCGGTACTCGCGTGCCATCTGGGGCGATGGCCCATTCGCGGTGCTGCACGAAATTGCCGGGCTCATAAGGTGGCTGGCCAGGAAGGGTGCGGACCGGGGTGCGTTTGAGCAGTGTCAGGGCACCTGTACCGAGGTCGCACTGGTATACCGACAACGGGGTGATCAGTGAGGTGAAGCGCAGTCGATAGGTGCTGGCGGCGTATTCGGGGTTGGCCGCCGGGGCGACGGTGTAGAGCGTTTCGGTGAAGGGGACATCCCGTGTGGTACCAGCTGCGTCGACGATACGCAGACCGGTGAGGCCATCGCGCCGGAAATGCACCACAATGTGGTCTTGAAACGCATCGGCGCTCAGCAGGCGGGTGTCGTCGCGATGAGCGATCAGCGGTGCCCACGCAGTGGGATCAGTTGGATCGGCGGTCGCGAGCTCGAAGTTCTCCGCGCCATCGTTGTGCAAGATGAGCAGGCGGTCTACGCCGTCGGCGTGCGCTTGGTGCTCGACGCGGTATTCGACGCCCTGGCGACGAGGGGCTATCACGGTGAACTCGCCTGCGGGATCAGCCGCGTCCAGAAGCAGCACCTCGCTGGTCACCGCACTGTGGGATGTGATCAGGAGGTAGCGGCGGCTGCGCGTCAGCTCTATGGCGACTGAAAAGCGCCGGTCGGCCTCCTCGAAGACGATCACATCGTCGGTGGCCGGGGTGCCGATCGTATGCCGCCACACCCGGTACGGGCGCCACGCTTTGTCGATTGTGACGTAGAAGAGGGCGGTGGCGTCTGCGGACCAGGCACTCCCGTAGAACACTTCCGGGATTTCGTCCGCTCGCAGCTCACCAGTTACCAGATCCTTGACACGCAACGTGAAGCGTTCGTCGCCGCGAAAATCCGTTGAATAGGCGAGCAGGCTGCCGCCAAGGCTGACGTCGAAAGTACCGAGGGAAAAAAACTCCGATCCGGCGGCAGCCTCGTTCCCATCCAGCAACACTTCCTCGCCTGGCAGCGGCAAGTCCGTCTCGGTAGACGGCGGAAGCGTCTCCTCGGTCGCTGCGGCGGTGCGGCAATGGATCGCATACTGCTGCCCTGCCACCGTGCGCGCGTAGTACCACCATTCGCCTTCGCGTACCGGGACCGACAGATCGGTCTCTTTGGTCCGGCCTTTGATCTCGGCGAATATTGTTTCCCGCAGTCCCGCGAGGTGTGCGATCGCCGCGTCGGTATAGGCGTTTTCGGCTTTGAGATAAGCGACGGTATCGGCGTCGGAGGAACCGCCGGCCAGCCACGCATACGGATCCGCCGTCGTATCACCGTGATACGTGCGCTGCGCCGGTATCCGGTGGGCCACCGGCGCTGCCTGACCCGAGCCGGCAACATGCTGTCTTTTACTTGTCACGGTCGCCGAGTCTAGAGCCAGTCCCATGGGGGTCCGCCGGGGGCGGTCCGGGGTGGGTGCGGGAGCGAGCGCGGGGCAGGCGGCGCAGCGGCGACCCTGCGGCGTCCCGGCCGCCGCGAGTATCTATGGGGCGTGGCACAGTTGGGCTACGGGCACGTCGCGGTCATGAAGTGGCGCACGATGCGCTGCATGTCCGGGTCATTGCGGATGTACTCGGGCGCTCGGCCGCCAGGGATGAAGGGGGATAGCCGATGACTTCTGGAGGCCTGTCCACCGTGCGGCTCCGCCGCATGCACCAGGTGATGGCCGGCTATGTCGAGCGTGGAACCTTGCCAGGAGTCGTCACGCTCGTCAGCCGCCGGGGCGAGGTCCAGGTGGATGCGATCGGTATGAAGGCCGCAGGCAGCAGCGACCCGATGCGCCGCGACACCATTTTCCGCATCGCCTCGATGACCAAGCCGATCACCGCCGCAGCGGCGATGATCTTGGTGGAGGAATGCAAGCTCCGGCTGGACGAACCGGTGGACGGGTTGCTGCCAGAACTGGCTGACCGCAGGGTCTTGAAGCGGATCGACGGACCCCTCGATGACACGGTCCCCGCGAAACGTCCCATCACCCTTCGCGATCTATTGACCTTCCGGCTTGGAATCGGGGCGGTGATCGCACCGCGGGGCCAGTATCCGATCCAGCAGGCGATGGCCGAGGCGGGACTCGATCCCGGCCCTGATCCTTCGCCGCACGCTCCCAGCGAGTGGATGAAGCAGCTCAGCAATCTCCCGCTGATCCATCAGCCGGGTGAGGGATGGCTCTACCACACCGGTTCCGACATCCTTGGGGTCCTGATCGCGCGCGCGGCTGACCAGACGCTGGAGGACCTTTTCCGCGAGCGCGTCTTCGGGCCGCTCGGGATGGGCGACACCGGTTTTCATGTGCCGGAATGAAAAAAGGGATCGGCTCCCGGCCAGCTATGTAGCCGATGCCCAGACCGGTCTGCTCGCCCTGGATGACGATCCGGCGCAGAGCCGATGGGGCGTGCCGCCCGCCTTCCCGTCCGGTGGCGGCGGGCTGGTCTCGACGGTGGACGACTACCTGGCGTTCTGCCAGATGATGCTGAACAAGGGCCGATACGGCGGCGAGCGCATCCTGTCCCGGCCGTCGGTCGAGCTCATGACCATCGATCACATCACGCCGGCGCAGAAGGCCCGTGCTCGCGAGTTCTTCGGCGACAACACCGGCTGGGGGTTCGGCCTCGCGGTCGCAACCCAGCGCGAGAACCTGGCGGACCTTCCTGGTCGGTTTGGCTGGGATGGTGGCATGGGCACATCCGCGTATTCGGATCCCACAGAGGCTATGGTCGGGATCTTGATGACCCAGCGGGCCATGACCTCCCCCCAGCACCCAAAATCTTTCGCGACTTCTGGACCTTGGCCTACCAGGCGATCGACGACTGAACCAGCGGTCAGACATCGATGACCATGCCGTCGTAGGCTGCGGGCAGGTCGGTATCGGTGAGACGGGCGAGCATAGCCGACGACATGTGGGTTAGCACGATCCGGTCGGCCAGCAGTTCGTGCCGGTGATGGCGCAGTGTCCGGTAGTCCAGGTGGTAGCGGATGGGCCGCTCGAACGTGTACGCCTCGGCAGCGAACACGTCCGCGCCACGCGCCGCGTCGACAAGCGCCGGCGTCCACTGCGTGTCGCCGGAGTAGGCGAAGGTGGCACCGGCGAGCTGCAGGCTCACGGCCAGGGGCGGCGCGCCTGAGGGGTGCTCCACCTCCCACCCGCGCACGGTCGCCGCGCCCAACGGGGACGGGCTCCCGTCCACAGCGAGTTCCGCTACCTCGACCGGAAATCGCCGTCGCACTTGGGCGGAACCAGGAAACAACACCTCCATAGCCTCGCGCAGGCGACCGGCAATCCCGGGCGGCCCCGCCACAAGCAGTGGGCGGCTCCGGCGAGCGAACTGGCCGTCAAGGACGAGGAAGGGCAGGCCGCCAAAGTGATCCCCGTGCAGGTGAGTGACCACAACCGCGTCGACCACGCCTGGGTCGAGCCCTTGGGCTTTGAGCGCGACGAGGCTTGTCGCGCCACAATCGACCAGCGCCGTAAAGGCGCCGCCGGTCACCCAAATACACGTTTGCCAGCGTCCGCCACTGCCAAACGCGTCGCCACTGCCCGCGAAGCGCACCTGCACAGCAAAACGATAATGATAAAGGGGAGCAGCGATGACGGCGCCCTGGGCGCGGTGGGCCAGCTACCCCTGTACCCAGGAAGTTCTCCTGTCGTGAACCGCGTCGCGCCGCGAGCGTAGCCTTAACGCCATGGATCTAGCTGACGGCAGCTACACGCTGGGGTCGGAGTTGGGTCAACTGTGGGTGAAAACGGCCCGTACCGGGCTTGGTGCCAAGGCCGGGCACGATCTCACCATCGAGGTCACCCGGTGGCACGGCAACGCGACAGTTGACACGAGCAATCCAGGCAACTCCTCAGCGACCGTCAGCATCGACGTCGATTCGTTTGAGGTGCGGGAGGGAACCGGCGGAGTCAAACCACTGACGGACGGCGATCGCGCGCAGATCAAGATGACCTTCCGTGAGAAGATCCTCCGCACCGGCCAACACCCGACCATCAGCTTCCAGTCCACCCGGGTCGACGGATCGGCGGACGGGTTCACGATCACCGGTGATCTGACGATCATGGGCGTGACCCAGCCGGTCTCCCTGCAGTGCCGCGCGGCCGACGGGAAGATTACGGGCGTGGCCACCGTCGCCCAGACCCGATGGGGAATCCGGCCCTACTCGGGTTTCTTCGGCGCGCTCAAGCTCCGAGACGAGGTAGGCGTTACCTTCGACGTGGTGCTCACGCCGCAGCGTTGATCACCCCGCCCGCGTCAGTCGGCGGACTCGGCGGTGCGCTGCGCGGCGGACTCTGCTGCGCTGCGCCCAGCTGATCCCAGCCAGTCGGTGATCGTTCTCGCGGTCGCGTGCGGTGCCTCGAGCTGAGGAACATGTCCCACGTCGAGCAGCACAACAAGCGACCAGGATGGGTTGGCACGCACCGCCGCCCGTGCGGCACCGACTGGCACCAGCCGGTCACGGGCGCCGTGGACCAGCAGTACCGGGCACGTGATGTTGCGAATCCGCCGCCGGTAGGCCGCGCCGCTGATGAAACTGGAGGTGGCGAGGACAGAACGCATCGAGGCGGCGAAGTCCCGTTCTGTGCCGGTGAAGGAGGCCCGGCGGCGCGCGAGGGCGACGTGCTGAGCCACGACATCGGCTGGCACGCGAGCTGCATCCACACAGCACAGCGCGAGCGTGCCCGCGACAACCGCCTCCGGGGACACGTTGCGGCGGCGCATCAGCAGTCGGCCGAGGCCCGGCGTGAGATATATGGCGAACATCGTGGCGACAAACGGGTCGGGCCGGGCGGGCACCAAAGGTACGGCCGGATCGATCAGAATGAGGCCCACAACGGCGTCCGGCGCGGCGCTCGTTTCTAGCAGCGAGATCATTCCGCCCATCGAGTTGCCCATGAGGATCACCGGCGCTCCCGGTACAGCCTCGATGAAGCGGTGCAGCAGAACCCGGTTCGCCATCACGTCGGTGCGACGCCCATCGGATTGCGTGAGGCCATGTCCAGCGAGGTCAGGCGCGAGCACCCGGCAGCGGCCAGTCAGCAACGGAGCGATCGCGGACCAGTTCAGCGCCGCACCGCCCAGACCGTGCACACACACGATCACTGGTCCATGAGCCGGGCCGCCGAAGTCCAGGTAGTGAACAGGCCCATCGAGGTCGAGCCAGCGCGAACGCTCACCGCGCTCATCTACGAACATCGACCTCAGCGTCGGCGCGTTGGCACCGCATGTCAAGTCAGGCGCTGCCCATGCTGGCCGTTATGACTGTGCTGAGCCCGGGGGGCGACCCCCCCGGAGCCCCCGCACGCCGCAAGCGGTGCTCCCCGCGCTAGCTGTTATGACTTGTGCTGGGCCCGGGGGTGCGACCCCCGGGAGCCCTGCATGTCGCAAGCGGAGCTCCCCGCGCTAGCCGTTATGGACAATGATCCCGAACGGCTGCCGCTAGCTATCGTGCCAGGGCGGTGCGGGTTACCGTGGTGTACGGAGGGAGGCGCGTCATGCAGCTGGGTAAGGAGCGGGCGAAGGGATTCGTCGCGGACGAGGTTGCGGCGAGCGCGGCGACTGCGGCAACTCCGGCGACTGCGGCAAATACGGCAACTGCGGCGACCCTGATGGGCGACGCGGACCCGAGACAGGACGAGAACGCCGCGGAAGCAATCGCGGCTGCGCCAGAGCTTGAGCAGGCGGCCGCGGGCTAAGCAGTGTTCGGCAGGTCGGTTCGGGAAGAGCGGCCAGACCGCCCGTTCAGCGGCTTCAAGTTGGCGCAGGCGGTTTTCTCGGCGGACGGTCGGCGCGCGGGTTTCGCGGGCCTGTCCATTGGAGCGCGGCGCGTCTACGGCGTGGTCGCCGACGCGTCGTGTGTCTGGAACCCGCGGCACGCGCCGCCGAAGCGCCTGTGCGGATGCGGCTTCTACTGCCTCGACACGCTCGCTGAGGCGAGGGCTTTGAGCTGCGCGACCGAGAACAAGCTCGCCGTGCTGCTCGAGGTGGTCGCATCCGGAAACTTCATCCGCTACGAGCGGGGTCTGCGGTATAGCCGTCAGCGGGTGCGCGCGGTCAGGACAGGCCGGTGCGTGTGCGGCCGCCCGGCGACCGGGTTGGCGGATGCGGGCCGCGGGTTCGTCGGGTGGCGGTGCCTGGCGGGGATGTGTGCGGCCTGCGCCGGCGACCGGCCGACCGTCGCGTTTGGCGAGTTCACTGCTCGCCTGGACGGACCGGTTTCGGTCGAGATCGACGCGTCCCCTGACGTGGGCTCAGCGGGCCCCACGGACCCGACAGGCCCCACGGACGCGACAGGCCCCACAAGCCCCACGGACCTGACGAACACCACAGGCACCACAAGCCCAACAGGGTCGATCGCGATCCTCACCGCCGAGATCGCTCTCGTGCAGGCGCGGCTCGACGACCTCCAGGCGCGGGTCGCCCGCCACGAGCGCGGCACGGACGGCGCGCCGTAGGGTCAGAGGTGAGGGCCGAGCAGGGTCAGGTCGGCGGGGGAGAGCCGGTCGCTTGCGGTCTTGGCCTGGTGCCAGTACGGGTAGAGCAGTGGCGGTGCGCTGACCTTGTCCAGGCGCTCCCTTTCGTCTGGGGCCAGAACCAGCTCGGCGGCGGCCAGGTTGTCCGCCAGCTGCTCGGCCGTCCGCGCACCGATAACCAGCGATGTTACCGCGGGCTTGCCAACAAGGTAGGCAAGCGCCACCTGAGCAGGCGATGCACCGTGTGCCTCAGCGATCGCGACAAGGACATCGACGATGTCGTACAGGCCCTCCTGGTCGCGGACCGGCGGCTCGTTCCAGTCGGTCAGCTGTCGTGACCCGGCCGGGGCGGGGCGGTCGCGGCGGTACTTGCCGGACAACAGGCCGCCGGCCAGCGGACTCCACACCAGCACGCCAAGACCCTGGTCCACCGCCGCGGGAATCAGTTCGTACTCCGCGTCACGAGCCTGGAGTGAGTAGTAGATCTGCTGGCTGATGAACCGCGGCCGTCCGAGTTTGTCGGCCATGCCCAGCGCCTTCATCAGCTGCCAGCCGGTGTAGTTGGAGACTCCGACATAGCGCACCTTGCCCGCGGTGACAAGCAGCTCCAATGCGCCAAGCGTCTCCTCGAGCGGAGTCAGCCCGTCCCACTCATGCAGCTGGTAGAGGTCGATGTGATCGGTACCGAGCCGGCGCAGGCTGGCCTCACAGCCCGACACAACGTGGTGGCGGGACAAGCCGGCATCGTTCGGGCCGTCCCCCATCGGCATGCGAACCTTCGTGGCAATCAGCACCTGGTCGCGGCGGCCCGCCAGCGCCTGCCCGAGGATTTCCTCAGACAGGCCGCCCGAGTACACGTCCGCGGTGTCGATGAGATTGACCCCCGCCTCCAGGCACTGTCCGACCTGCCGGCGTGCCTCTTCCACACCGGTCGAGCCGACGTTGGCGAACGGCCCACGGCCGCCAAACGTCATGGTGCCCATGGTGAGCACCGACACCCGCAGACCTGACTTGCCGAGCGCGCGATATTCCACGCTGCGACCTTACCGTGCAACACCTAGCAGCCCCGCGCGGCACCGTTCCGCTAGCTGCCCGGCAGTTGTCCCAGCGTGACGTGGGCAGTACCGGTCGTCCCGTCGGAATGGGTGAGGGTGACGGTCTGCCCGGGACGAAGCCCGGCGAGCACGGCGGACAGGGTCTGTGTGTCAGGTGTCGCCGTGCCGTTGACAGCGGTGATCACGTCGCCGGAGCGCAGGTCGGCCTTGTCCGCCGGTCCGCCAGGGGTGACAGACACGATGCCGACCCCTGCGGGCGTGCCGTTTGAATCCACGACCGTGGTGACCCTGACCCCGAGCGCGGCGCGCCGGGAGTTGGTGACGTGACCGCTCGCCGCCAGCTGGCGTGCCACGTTGACGGCCGTGTTGGACGAAATCGCGAAACCAATTCCTGGCGCTGCTCCGCCGGCCTCCTGGTTGATCGCGGCGAGGGTGGGGATGCCTGCGACCTGGCCGTTGATGTCGACCAGCGGCCACCGCTGTTGCCTGGATTGATCGCGGCCGATGTCTGGATCGCGTCGGGCAGAGTGGCGCCGGGCGACCCCGACTCGGTCGGCTCTTCAACGATTCGTCCCACCGCCGACACAATGCCCTGGGTGACGCCGCTGGCCAGGCCGAGCGGATTACCGATGGCCAGAACGATATCCCCGACCCCCCGATTTGATCGGTTGCCACCGCCTAGATGCGCTCACTCGCCTGCGGGTTCACCGATGGAGGGTGACATCAGCGCTGCATGCCCGACTCGGTCCAGCGCTGGAAGACCTCGACTTTCTCGCGGGGCCAGGCGCCGTCGCAAGGCATGGAGCCGCCCTGCAGCCGCTCGAGAATCTCGCCCGCGTGAGCCCGGACGTCTTCGTATGACCACAAGTCGAACGCAAAGCTCATCGCCTGCTGGTCGCCGTGGCGGAACAGCGGGCGGATGTGGTCATCGAAGCCAACCGGCTCGCCCGGGCCCGGCAGCGCCACAGGCTCCGGGTCCTGCTCGGCTTGCTCGTCCTGCCCGGCATCTGCCGACGTATCCGGGGGCCCGGCTGCGCTCCAGTCCCAGTGGGGCATCGGTTCGTCTGCAGGCGCCGCGACACCTGCGCACGATTGTGCGACGGCTACCCGCGAGCCCCATTCCAGGCAGCCATGGAGCGCGGCGGCGAACGCCGGATCGTCAGGAAGGCCGGCGTCCTTCGCGGCGCGGCCGGCCAGGATGACCCACCGGGCCCGTTGGTCCTCAGTGAACTCCCGACCGGCGTGACGAGCCGCCATCTGCTGATAACCGCCATGTTGCTTGGTGTAATGGGCAGGCCCGCCGAACACTTCCGCGAGCCAGTGGGCCTCCCGCCGGGGATGGTCCGCCGGTATGTTCGCGAAAAGTGGTGCGAGCAAGGGGTCCGCAGGCACGTGCTTCTCGTACAGCAGGCGGGTCATCCGGGTGAGGGCGGGCAGCCCGCCGACCCACTCAAACAGGGTCGGTTCGCTGCCGGGGACGGTCACCGGGTCGCGGAATCGCACATACCAGTGCATGCCGCTGCAGAAGGGCTTGTTCTGCGAGTGCCCGCACCGGCATAGCGCGTAGTGCTCACCGGAGGCGCCCTCAGCCCGTGCCACGACGGCGCCCACCGCATCCACCAGCGGGATACCTCCGGTGATCCGGTACGGGCCGTCCTTGGTCACCTCGATCGCGGGCTCGCGGCCGTGATCCCAGTCGACAAACGCGCGGGCCTCGTCGCCGCCGAGGGCAAGGCTGAGCGCCCCGGACGGGCAGTCGCGCACGGCACGGATGATTTCGTCCATCCGGCCGCCGCTCGGCGCGACGAACGGCTCGGAGTCCACGCGGAACGCGGACGCCAGCCGGTCGGTGCAAAATCCCGAATGCTGACAGATGCCACGGTTGTCAAATATCGTCACCTGCTGACCGGGGTAGGTGTCGCGCCGGTCCGGGACCCGTTTCGGATCCTTGGCCTCACTGAACCCGATGTCCGCGTGGGTGCCGTCGCAGAACGGCTTTACCGAAGAGCTGCCGCAGCGGCACAGCGCCACCTGAGGCGGGGTCTGCATCCGCTCACCCAGATGTGTCGACAGATTCGCGACATTCGTCACGAGGTACGGCCCGGCTCGGGCGGTTTGGGCACTGGGCGGCAAGCTGGCCTGAAGGTCCCAGAAGGTCGCGCGCCGCTTAGCTTCCTCGCCCGGTGGCGCCAGCTCGCAGGCCAGGCTCTGCAGCGCCGCGGTGGCCTCGGCGAGTTCCGGCAGGGCGTCGCCGACCTCAGCCAGGCGGACCCGGAGCCGCGTTGCCGCCTTCGCGGTCGGCCAGAGCAGGTCGTGCGGCGGCTGCGCGGCCCGGCCGTCCGTAGACCCAGCCACATCGGCCCCAGGCGCGCCGGCCGGGTACCGCGCGAGCGCATCGGCGAGCGGCCGTAGCACGCTGCCGACCAGGCGCGGTACCGCATTCGCAAGCGAAGCTCCGGCAGGTCCCGAACGGCTGCCGCTCCCCGTCACCACCGCGTAGACAGCGTCGAACACCTCGGCGAGCCCGCGTGCCGCCTCGCCCTGCGGGCTCGCCCCCCTTATCGATGCGGCCAGGTCATCGGCACGCTGCAGCAGCAAGCGTTGCTCATCTGGCGCGGGCGGGGCGGGCCTAGCGCCGCGCCGCGCGTGCGGATCGGCGGCTGGCAGGTGCGCGGCCAGGGTTTGCGCAATCCCGCTCAACGCGGTCCAGACCGGCTCTAGCTGGTCGGCTACCCCGCCGCCGCCTTCGGCTCGGATCTCGCCGCAGAAGGAAGCCGCCTCGTCGATCCGTTCGGCCAGCAGCGCCCACGCGGCTTGCCGGTGCGGCATCAGATAGTCGCTCTCGTAGAACAGCTCGAAGCTCGGGCCGGCCGTCATGCCTGGATACTCGCGCCCGGCCGGAAGGCTGGTGATGAGATCACCAAGTGGCTTGATCACCCGCAGCATCAGCACGATCGTGGTGTCCGCCAACGTGGCGAGCTGGGCGTCGGTCTCCTCCGTATGCGCGAAGAAACGCTCGAAGATCTGTAGCAAGATCTCGTAGGCCACGTTGAACAGGTCGGTCACGCGCGAGGTGACGCTGTCGGTGATCAGCGGGACATACGGGTCTCGCTCGGAGGGGCGGACGTTTGCCGCGACGACCGGGCGAGCAGGGTCGAAGGCGCGGTCGGCCTCCCGCGCCTGCTCGAACTCGTCGAGGATCTGGACGAACTGCCCGAAATGAGCGTCGCGCCAGTGCCCGCGCGGTCCCTCACCCTGCTCGAGGATCGTGTCGATCGCATACTGCGCGGACGCGAGATCGGTGACCGGGACGAGTTCCGGCCAGCCGAAATGCGTCGCTGTGGCCTGCGCCCGCGGCGGGCCCACGAACAGCCACCGCTCGCCGTACTTCTCCGCCAGATGAGCGAAGCCTTGTTCGATGGACCGGTACAGGTGCCCCACGGTAGCGAAGTCCTGTCCCCGCGGGACGATGTCCCCTGGCTCCATCGACGGCGCCGCCCGGCCGAAAGCTGTGAGGCCCTTGGCGTCGTGCAACTGCATGCCTTCTGGGCGTTCGAGGAACATGAAGTGCCGCAGCGCCTGGTCTCCAAACGGCAGCAGTGATAGCCGCACACCGGCTGGATAATGGCTGGCCGGATGCGGGAAATTGGGCCGGGCCATGTGTGGTGCCGCGCCGATCGCGGACAGCAGGTTATGCACCAAGGCAAGGTGCAGCATCTCCTGCGCGGCGACGTGCGAGATCACCTTCCGCCAGCGCCGCACGGCGGCCAGCTGGCTCGGGGTCAGACCCTCGTCGGCGGACTGCTTGAGCGAGAAGGCGGCAAACAGGTATTGGCACATGATGCCGTGCTCGAGTTCCGCGGCCTCGCACAGCATGTAGATCAGCGCTTCCCGGTGCTCGATCACAAACGGCGCCTCCGGCGGCGCCCTCCCGCCCCGGGTGGCTATTACCTGCGCCAGCCTGCCCTCGCCTCCGGTACCCGCGGCCTGCGGGGCTGCACCGGCCGGGTTGTCACTGCTGCTCATAATGTCCCTTCACGCCGGGATGAACATCGAGTCGCGGCACTTGCGATACTTCGCCGGCGTCGCCGAGGAAGCAAGTTTTACATGGCGCGCAAACGACGCACGAACCGCCGAGATCATGGGGGTCACGGCAGGCCCCCGGCCCGCCGCGCCCGGCAGCTGGTCGATGACACGATGGAGTGGCCATGACGCTTACCGAGCTGCGGCCGGCCACGCCCGACGCCGACGCCGTCTTCAACGCCTTCGCCGGGTGGGCGAAACGGCATGGGCTGGTGCTCTATCCGCATCAGGAGGACGCCCTCATCGAGATCGTTTCGGGCAACAATGTGATTCTTGGCACGCCCACCGGCTCGGGCAAGAGCCTGGTGGCCGCTGGTGCACATTTCGCGGCACTCGCGGGCGGCCAGCGCACGTTCTATACCGCTCCGATCAAGGCGCTTGTCTCAGAGAAATTCTTTGCGCTATGCGATGTGTTCGGCGCGGCATCGGTCGGCATGCTTACCGGCGACGCCGGCGTCAACGCCGATGCCCCGATCATCTGCTGCACCGCGGAGGTGCTGGCCAACATCGCCTTGCGGCACGGCGACCGCGCCGACGCCGGTCAGGTGGTGATGGACGAGTTCCACTTCTACGCCGACCCTGACCGAGGCTGGGCCTGGCAGGTGCCGCTGATCGAACTTCCACACGCGCAGTTTCTGCTCATGTCAGCGACCCTTGGCGACGTTAGCCGGTTCACCGACGACCTGACGCGGCGCACCGGTCGGCCCACCGCGGTGGTGCGTACGGCCGAGCGGCCGGTGCCGTTGCGGTTCTCCTATGCCGTCACGGCGCTGCACGAGACCCTCGAGGAGCTGCTCGCCGGTCGGCAAGCGCCGATCTACGTGGTGCATTTCACCCAGGCCGCGGCGGTGGAGCAGGCGCAGGCGCTGATGAGCATCAACGTCTGCTCGCGTGCGGAGAAGGACGCCATCGCCGAGCTGATCGGACCCCCCGGGGGGGTCCGGGGGGTCCCCCCGGGTCAGCACTTCCGGTTCAGCGCTGGTTTCGGCCGCAGCCTTTCCCGGCTCGTGCGCCATGGCATCGGCGTGCACCACGCTGGCATGCTGCCCAGGTACCGGCGTTTGGTCGAGACCCTGGCGCAGGCCGGGCTGCTCAAGGTGATATGCGGCACCGACACGCTCGGCGTAGGCATCAACGTGCCCATCCGCACAGTTGTATTCACCGCCTTGTCCAAGTACGACGGCACGCGCACCCGTCACCTGCAAGCGCGTGAGTTCCATCAGATCGCTGGCCGGGCCGGCCGCCCCGGATACGACACGGAAGGGACCGTGGTTGTGCAGGCTCCAGAGCACGTCGTGGAGACCGAACGCGCCCTCGCGCGCGCCGGCGACGACCCGCGCAAGCGGCGTAAAGTCGTCCGCAAGAAGCCGCCAGTCGGCTTTGTCTCCTGGGGCAGGCCCACTTTTGAGCGCCTCGTTGCGGCTGAGCCCGAGCCGCTGACGTCGAGCTTCAAGGTCAGCCACGCCATGCTGCTCAACGTGATTGCCCGGCCCGGCGACGCGTTCGGCGCGATGCGGCACCTGCTCACCGACAATCACGAGGACCGCCGGGCACAGTTCCGCCATATTCGGCGTGCCATCGCAATTTACCGGGCACTGCTGGCCGGTGGAGTGGTCGAGCGCCTGGCCGAACCCGATCCCGAAGGCCGCTTGGTGCGGCTAACCGTCGACCTGCAATGGGACTTCGCCCTCAACCAGCCGCTGTCCCCGCTCGCCCTGGCCGCCATCGAACTGCTCGACCGTACGTCGATGGAGTACCCGCTGGACGTGCTATCGGTCATCGAGGCGACGCTCGACAACCCGCGGCAAGTCCTTGCCGCCCAGCTGTCGAAGGCGCGCGGCGAGGCCGTCGCGCAGATGAAGGCGGACGGGATCGAGTACGAGACCCGGCTGGAGCTGCTTGAGTCGGTTACCTATCCCATGCCCCTCGCCGAACTCCTGGATGCTGCCTACGACATCTACCGCCGTGGGCACCCGTGGGTGGCCGACTATGAGCTCGCGCCGAAGTCGGTGGCCAGGGACATCTTCGAGCGCGCCATGACCTTCACCGAGTACGTCGGGTTTTATGGGCTGGCCCGTTCGGAAGGCCTCGTCTTGCGGTATTTGGCCGACGCCTACAAGGCGTTGCGGCAGACCGTGCCGGATGAAGCCAAGACTGACGAGCTCATGGATCTGATCGAGTGGCTGGGCGAGCTGGTTCGCCAGGTCGACTCGAGCCTTCTCGACGAGTGGGAGCGGCTGCGCGACCCGGGCGAACCGGCAGCCCGGCCATCCGTCCTGAGCGCCGAGCGGCGGCCCGAGCTGACGGCCAACACCCGGGCGTTCCGTGTGCTTGTGCGAAATGCGCTGTTCCGCAGGGTGGAGCTGGCATCGCGACGCCGTTATGAACAGCTCGCCGAACTGGACGCCGATGCGGGCTGGGATGCGGACGCGTGGGCGGAGGCGCTGGAACCCTACTTCGACGTGCACGACGAGATAAGCACGGGCCCGAACGCCCGAGGCCCTGGGTTGCTGATCATCGATACCGACCGTGACCGCTGGCTTGTCCGCCAGATTTTTGACGACCCTGCGGGCGATCACGATTGGGGCATCACCGCGGAGGTGGACCTGGCGGCGTCCAACGAGTCAGGGTCGGCGGTCATCCTGGTCACCGATGTCGGCGAGTTGGCCGGGCCGGCATCTACCGCCGGGCGGTGACGCCCTCCCGCTGAGCTGGTTGGACAGCCGGGCTGGCATCGGGCGCGTGATGCGCCCTCCAGACGCCCCGGCGCAGGCCACGGTCCTGTAGGAAAATTATCCTGCAAGCTCATAGGAATTTCCGCACCCAGCACGGGAGGTCGTTTACGAATGGCCGAAGCAGCGCCGCCAAGGTTCTTCACGGAGTCAGATGCGGATCTTCAGGTTCTGGACGGTCATCGGGTCGCCGTGCTCGGCTATGGCACCCTCGGCCGTTCCGTGGCGCTCAACCTCCGCGACAGCGGTATCTGCGTGCTGGTGGGCAACATCGCCGATGGTTACCGTGATCAGGCAGCCGCCGACGGCTTCACCCCGCTCGACCTCGGTGACGCGGCAGCGCGGGCGGACGAGGTGCTCGTGTTGCTTCCTGACGAGGTGATCCCGGGTTGTTTTGACCGTGAGATCGCGCCGCGGATCCGCCCGGGTGCCGCGGTTTGCTTCGCGTCCGGGTATGTGCTGGCGTACAAGCTGGTCACCCCCCCACCGGGGGTGGATGTTCTGCTGATCGCACCACGCATGTCGGGCGCGCTGGTACGGCAGACCTATCTCGAGCACGAGGGCTTTTACAGCTGCGTATCGGTCGAGGCCGACGCCAGTGGGCAGGCGCATGCTCGGCTCCTGGCGCTGGCGGCGGCGGTGGGCTCGCTGCGCCGGGGCGCGTTCGTGCTGCCTGCGGCCAAGGAAGCCTTGCTGGATCTCCTGATCGAGCAGACCTTCGGCGTCTACCTGGGCGTTGGCGTCCAACTGGCGTTCCGGATCGGTGTGGAGGCGGGGCTGCCAGCCGAGGCAATGGTGCTCGAGCTGTACATGTCGGGCGAGATGTCGAGGACGATCGAGGCCTTCGCGTCCGAGGGCTTTTATGGGTCGCTGCTCAACCATGGGCTCACCGCGCTATATGGTGGCTTCATCAGAACGGCCGATGTGGACCAGCAGAGCATGGAGCGGATGTTCCGCGCGACGGTGGACGATATTCGCAGCGGCGGGTTCGCCCAGCGTTTCCAGCGCGAACTGGCCGACGGCTACCCGACCTTGAAAGCGATTCGCGAGATCATCGGTGGGGGAGACCCGATCTCACAGGCAGAAAAACGGGTCCGCGCAGGGCTCGACGGTGCCGACTCGCGCAAAGTGGCCGATTCCAGTGAAGTGACCGATTCCAGTGAATAGAGACCAGGTGGCTGCCTGGCTGGCAGCTTATGAGAGAGCCTGGCGTGCGCCGGGCACCGGTGCACTCGCCGTCCTTTTCACGCCGGACGCTATCTACCTGCAGGGTCCCTACGACAACCCCGTTTGCGGGCTGGCCGCGATCGGCCGGATGTGGGAGGCAGAACGCGAAAGCCCAGACGAGGTGTTCGAGATGGGCAGCAGCATTGTCGCGGTCGAGGACGACACCGCGGTCGCACGGGTGGAGGTGCGCTACGGCGATCCGGTCGGGCAGGAGTATCGCGATTTGTGGGTCATGCGCTTTGCCGCCGACGGCCGCTGCGAAGCCTTCGAGGAATGGCCGTTCTGGCCTAGTCAGCCGCATACTGGCGGCCAGCACCCGCGCCGATGATTAGAGCGCGGTGGACGGGCCGGGCAACGCTGTCCACCGCGCTCGCGATTTCAGCGCGCGGCCTCGTACTGCGCCACGATCGATGCCGGGATGCGGCCGCGTTCGCTCACCTTGAGGCCGCGGCTCTTTGCCCACTCACGGATTTGCGCACTTTGCTGGCGGCTTCCGCCGGCCTGCGACTGGCGCCTCCGGGCCCGGCCGTGCGCCAAGGCCCGGCGGGCGTGTTCCACGAATGGGCTGATCTTGCTTCGCAGCTCCTTCGCATGCTCGCTACATGCGTCGACCTCATAAGCAGTGCCGTCGAATGAGAAGGCGACGGTCTCCTGACCCGCGGTCTCCTTACTGTGCGGCAGGTCGCAGATGACCGACACCTGGACTTTCTGAGCCATTAGCCTCTCCTGACACGCGGCCACGTCAAGGTCCGCGGATTATTGTCAAACCAGTAATGGACAAGGTTATCTGCGCCGAATCGAATGTCAAGTAGCGTCGCCGAATTTCGGCTAAGTCGTGGTTAGCAGATCCTCTGGGGAGACCGGTGAGTCGAGCATGTCGCCGAGGACGTTATTCGTCCCGGTAGTGTTGCTGAGGACCGCGTTGGGCTCGCCCCAAATCATCGCACCGGCATGCCGCCTGAGTTGTTGCTGAGATTGTCTGGGTGCCAGGACCACCACCGGGCCGAAACGGGCGACGGCTCGGATCGGTGACTGAATGGGCGAAGACGATGTCGAGTTCTCGGGCCAGCCGGCGCTGGCCGGCGCCGAGCGAGACAAAGGCGAGGTATTGGCTTTGGTCCGTGGTGGCCATCCGCTGGAATCCCGGGTCCGGTCTGTGGGCCACCCCAGTGGACAGTCCTGCCTAGGAGAGCAGGCGCGTCAGGCAGATGCCCGCAGCACGAGCTCGGTGCCGAAAACTGTACATCGCGGGCCGCGCTCGGCCCCGCTGACCAGGGAAGCCAGCTCGCCGATCATCCGGGCACCCATTTCCTCGATGGGCTGGTGGATCGTGGTCAGCTGCGGTGTCGTGTGACGGGCGAGAGGGGCGTCGTCGAAGCCGACCACGGCGACGTCGTGGGGAGCCTTGCGCCCGGTCCGGTGCAGCGCCCGCAGCACCCCGGCGGCCATGAGGTCGGAGGCAGCGAACACCGCCTCGATGTCTGGGCGCCGGTCGAGCAGGCGGTAGAGCGCATGCTCACCCGATGCCTGGCTGAAGTCGCCGTAGACGATCAGGCCGGAATCGCTCATGTGGGCGCTTGCCACTGCATCGCGATAACCCTTGAGCCTGTCAACGCCGGGCGCCATGTCGGGCGGCCCGGCGACGGTCGCGACTACTCTGCGGCCGCTCCCGATCAGATGCCGAACGGCCCGCGAGGCGCCGGTCCGGTTGTCGGCATCGACGTACGACAGTGAGGCGTAACCAGCGATCGGGCGTGCGCAGAAGACGATCGGTATATCAATTGCGTCCAGCTCGATGGGGTGTCGGCCATGCATACTCACGAACATTGCACCGTCAACATGGCCGCTGCGCAAATAGCGGGCTGCCGCGCGATACTCGCTGGCGGAGTCCGCCGTCAGCAGCACGAGCTGTTGCTCTCCGTACTGGTGCTCGCCGTGCGTGAGCTCTGTCCGCACACCGCGGAGTATGCGCGAGAAGAATGCGTCGGAGAAGAGCTTGCTCTCCGCCTCGCAGACGACAAGAGCAATGACACCAGTGCGCCGCGGGAAGGTGGAGCGCGCGGCGCGGTTACGCACATACCCCAGGCGCGCCATGGCTTCCTCGACCTGTCGGCGTGTGGCTGGGCGGACCCGTGGCGACCCTTGAGCACGCGTGAAGCGGTGGCGGACGAGACACCCGCGGCTTGCGCGACGTCCGCCAAAGTCGGCGGCGTGATAGTTTCCGTGCCCGGCAATCTGCCCTCCTAGCGGGGTTCTCGAGAGCGGGCCTCTACGGGCCGTGGGTAATTTCGGTACTGCGCGGCCCACGGGGCTGATACTCCGTGTTTCTCCTTCCGCCAACGACAAGGAGCGTTAACGGAAGTGAAACATTTGAACGGAGACTGTTGTCGCCTAGTTCTCCTGTCAAGTAGTGCTTCTCATATCGTTAGCAGCCATGTGCCGGGCTGCGGGGACGCAGCCTGACCCACCGGGGGTGAGTGTAAGTTACACCACCGGCCTGGCCTTCCGTCCGCCGGTTCCGAAGCGGTTCTAAAGCGGTTGAAAGCCGTGGTGGCCGACGCCCTCGGGCGGCGGCCACCACGGCATACCAACCTCATCGAGCCGGTCGTGTGTTCTGCGGAGCCTGTTCACGGGAGCGCGGGGAAGGCGTTCTTGACCAGCATCTGGAACTCGGCCGGGAACCACTGGCCAGCGGGCACGTCGAACCCGGTATTGAACCGGTGGAGTAGGTGCCGCCGTTGCCGTCGGTGTTGGTCCCGTTCGGGTCACAGCGCGGGTCACCGTGGGTGTGCGTCGCCGTGGGGTAGTCGCCATCCGATTCACCCGGCGGCTTGATCCATACGAACGCCTCGATCGGGCTGCTCGCCCCGAACGGCTGATCGGCCGGCCGGGTGCCGATGCCCGAGTTGTTCTGGTTGCACCAGTCGCCGCGGAACGGCCTCTTATCGATCTTGTTGGCCGCGACGTAGGAATTGACGTCCGATGTCTGTGTGATCGTCGTCGGATGCGTCGGGCCCCAGCCGTTGCGTGAGGTGTCGATCAGGAACTTCTTGCTGGCCGGGAACCCGGCCGACACCAGCGTGTTGTACATCTGGGTGTCGTAGTTCAGCTCGTCGAAGGTCGGGTTGAACTGGTAGAAGGTCGCCGAGTCCACCGGCTGGCCGCCGATCGACAGCGTCGGGTTGGTCAGCAACGGCTCCTGGGTCGGGGTGTAGTTGGCGGTGTCGCTGATGAACCCATCGATGCTGGCATAGCCCGCCGTGGTGGCCTTCACCACCGTGTTGTACATGCCAGGCGTCGCGCTCATGTTGCTCGGCCAGCCCAGCCATGCCGAGTGCGCGATGCCTATGAAGTTGTACACGTTGGTGATCGCCTGCTTGTTCTGCGCGTAGGTGATTCCTTGCTCGTAGAGCGGGGTCGCCGTGGAGCAGGCCGACTGGCTCTGGTTGGTGACGACGTTGGGCAGCGAGTCCGGCTCGATGATCGCCACGATCCGGAGGTTGCTGTACTTGGGCATGGCGAGGATCGACGTAATGGGGTCGATGTACTGGGTTTCGTACTGGGTGAGGCCCGCAGAGGTGGCTGGAATCTCGCCGTTGGACGCGAGGGCTGCGCAGTCGCGGCCCGGCAGGTCGTAGATCACGACCTCGAACACCAGTGGCGTGGTGCCCTGGACCTGTGTTTCCGCGTTGTCCAGCTGAGCCTGCAGGCCCATGTGGGTGCTGTCGCCGGTGATCGCCGCGATGCGGTCCATCCAGATAGCGGTCTGGTAGTTGGCGACCGCCGCCTCGGCCGGGTTGTTGCCATCGGCCGCCGCCTGCGCCCTCACCTCGTTGACGAAGTCGGGGTTCTTGTAGGTACTCGCGCCCGTGAACGGGTCGGCGACGTGACCGCCGCCGCCGCCGCTCGTCGTCTCCGTAACGGTGACGCTGGCCGAGGTGTAGCCGGAGGCGCTGGCCGTGAACGTGGCCGATCCGGTGCTGGTGGAGTCGGCGTTCGCGCTCAGCGTCATGTTGGCGGGCGCGGTGAACGTCTGGCCGTTGGTCGGGCTGGTCAGGCTCACCGTCGGCGACAACCCGCCGCCACCGCCGTTGCATGCTGTCCCGTTGATGCTAAAGCTGGTCGGTGGCGCATCACTGGTTGTCCATATGCCTTGCCAGCCGATGACCGTGTTACCCCCGGGAGCGATCGTGGCGTTGTAGCTCAGGTTCGTCGCGGTGATGTTCTTCCCGCTCTGGGTGAGCGCGGTATTCCAGGCGTTGGTCACCCTCTGGTCACCGGGATAGGTGAAGGTGAGTGTCCAGCCGTTGATCGACGAAGTACCGGTGTTGGTGATCGTGACGTTGGCCACGAATCCGCCGGGCCACTCGCTTGAGGTGGCATAGGCGACAGAACAACCGGTCGCGGCGCTCGCCTGAGTGCTCGCAACAGCCGCCAATCCGAAACCGAGCGCGAGCGCCGACGCTGCGACGATGGCGCGGCGCCGCAGGCGCGAGCGCCGCGCGGCGCCTAAGAAGCTGAATCTCATGCGTTGTCCTCCTCGGGGACTCGCTGGGAACGCACCGTGAACATAGGCACGGTGCTGCGGGCTGTACAGATGACGCACTGTTTGGGTAACGGCATGCGCATTGGGCTAGACCACCCCGCCCGGCGCTGCGGCCCCGCCGCGGCGGCCGCCCGTTCGCGTGCGGGTCCCGCTATCAGGAGAATCCCGGCCGTGGCGCGCGAGCCCGCCGGTTCGGACCCAGTGTGGGCCGACGCGGCCGGGCCCGGTGCCGGTGATCGCGCCCGCCGCAACTTTCAGGAAAGATTCATGGCGCGACGGCCACGGGCGTTCCTGACCGGGCGGTGAGATCCGAGTACAGGCCAGTGAGCCGCTTGGTTACGGGCCCCGGCGAACCGTCGCCGATTGTCCGCCCGTCGAGACAGAGCACGGGCGTGATTCCGCCCATGGTGCCGGTGACGAACAGTTCGGCGGCGTTGTAAAGCTGGGTCAGGCTGAAATCGCCAACACCGCAGGGGATGCCGTCGGCGGCTGCGAGGTCAAGGACCGCCGCGCGGGTGATGCCTTCCGGGCAGGCCGCGGTAGTCGGCGTGCCGAGCCTTCGCGCAGGCCCCGCGGTGACGAGGAAGATGTGCGTGGCATTGGTCTCCGCCACGAAGCCGCGTTGGTCCAGCATGAGCGCGTCGTCGGCACCCGCGGTGTTCGCTTCGATCTTCGCCAGGATCGACGGCAGCAGGTTGTTGTGGTGAATCTTTGGATCGAGGCAGTCGGCGGGGCAGCGCCGCACGCTCGAGGTGATCAGGGTGATACCGGCGGGGTCGTAGACGGGCGCCTTGAACTCGGCCAGGACGATCAGCGTCGGGCCGGACTCGTTGAGCCGCGGATCCATGCCGCTCGTGATCTTTACCCCACGGGTGAGGGTGAGCCTGATATGAACGTCATCGGTCATTTTGTTGGCCTGGAGCGTGCGGCGGATCTGCTCGATGATGTCCGCGTCCGACGGGATCGCGGTGAACGCAAGCGTCTTGGCGGACCGGCGCAGGCGGGCGAGGTGCTCACCCAGCTGGAAGATCCGCCCGTGATGCAGGCGCAGGCCCTCCCAGACGGCGTCGCCACCCTGGACGGCCGAGTCGAACGGGTTGACGGCGGCTTCGTCGCGATGGGCGAGGCGTCCGCCCACACTCACGATGAGGTCGCGGTTACGTTCATCGAAGACCTGGAGCACCGTTTCTCCCTCTGGGCATCGCTACGCGATCAGGCGGCAGGCGTGCATCCTCGCGTAGTACTGCTCGCAGCGCTCGAGCAGTGGGACTAGGCGCGCGGGAATTGGCTCCGCCGGTGGCCGGTAGGGCATGAAGCCCGTCGAGCGCCACACACTCTCATACCAGTACCGGCCCCAGACGCCGTCGGTCGGCCTGCGCCCAGTCGGCCAGGAAAGCATCGTCTCGGCGAACGGGACGTCCAGTGCCTCGCACAAGGCGCGCAGCAGCGGTTCAGGCCGGTCGAGAATGTCCCGCGCGTCCACCACGGGCCCGCCGAACTCCTGGAAGACCTCCACCTGCTGCCGCAGCCCAAGGTCGTCAAGGCAAGGCTGCGACCGCACTTTCGCGTAAGAGGCGAGCAGCTCGCGGGGATCACGAACCAGAAAGGCATGGCGAAGCGGGCGCAGCGCGGCCCGGTCAACTGGCGGGAGCAAGTGATGGGCCATGTGCTTCTGGTAGCTGATGGTCCGGCCAGGCGGCAGGTCTGCGCTGGTCAGCCGCTCGACAACCGTCCGCCAGTCGGTCGGCTGGCTGGCGATGACCTCGTCGCGCCCTGGATGAGCGACGGTGGTGTTCGCGAGGTAGTAGGCGTACAGCGGCTCGTCCACGACCACGGTGTCGGCCCGGTTCTCCCACGCCCGCATGAGCGCGGTCGAGATGGTACGCGGCGGCGACCACATCGCTATCCGGGTCACGGGCTGGTGTGTCACAGCAGGTCAGCAGGTGTCGCCGTCGGTGGGGCGCTCGCGGCCAGACCAGCGTTCTTCGACATCGCGTACCAGGGCAGCCCGGCCGCGACAGTACCCCCGGCGATGATCAGTAGCGCGACCTCGGTCACCGTGTCGAAACCCACGCCGAACGCCACGCCAACCGGTCTGCCACGGCTTGGTGATGGCCCGCATCACCCGGCCGAGAATGCGGTTCAACAGGCCGCGGTTGGCCAGTTGCTCCTCGAGCGTGGCCTCGTCATGGTCGCCGTGGCGCATCCGGCGGAAGATCCCGATGATGCCGACCAGTGCCACGGTACCGATGCCGAAAGCCCACGCGCCTGCTTGGTGGTGGCCCCCGGCGACCATGAGCAGAAGTCCCCAGCCGACGATATGCAGCGCACCGATGAAGCCGATCATCCCGGCGGCGCGGGCCCGCTCAGGGCCGGTGAGGTCCCGCAGGATCCGCTGCAGCGGCGACGAACTGGCCTGCGCCAGCGTATTGACGGCCATTCGAGGCTGTCACCTGCCATCGTGTGCGGGAGATCATCGGTGCGGCCGGGTATTGTGTTTGGCACAAGTATAGTAACTGCAAATGAGTTGCAGTAATGACCAACAGGGATGCAACGGGCCGGTGCGCACATGACCCGCGGCGCGACGCGTCGTGCCAGCGTGCCAAGGGGCGGCCAGCCGGGCGGCAAGCCCGGCAGAGCCGCTGGCCCGGCACGCTGGCACGGGTGGAGCAGGGTGCCGACCATGACCCCCCGGGGACCCGGAGGCGGCCCGGAGGCGGCCCGAAAGCTCAGATCCGGGTCCAGGCCTCGGTCAGCACCGACCGCAGGATCTGCTCCATCTCATCGAAGTGTTCTTGTGTGCACACAAGCGGTGGCGCCAGTTGCACCACAGGGTCGCCGCGGTCGTCGGTCCGGCACACCAGGCCCGCGTCGAAAAGCGCCTGTGAGAGGAACCCGCGCAGCAGCCGCTCGGATTCGTCCTCGTCGAATGTCGCCTTGGCTGTCTTGTCCTTGACCAGCTCGATCCCGTAGAAGTACCCATCGCCACGCACATCGCCGACGATGGGCAGATCGTTCAGCTTCTCCAGCGTCGCGCGGAACCCGCCCTCGTTCGCCCGCACCTTCTCGAGCAAGCCCTCCTTCTCAAACACATCCAGGTTGGCGAGGGCGACCGCGGCGGATACCGGGTGACCGGCGAACGTCACGCCGTGCAGGAAGGTTGCGGCTCCCTCGCTGAACGGTTCCATCAGGCGGTTGCTGACCAGCATGCCGCCGAGGGGAGCGTAGCCAGATGTCACCCCCTTGGCGAACGTGATGATGTCGGGCTGGTAGCCGTACCGCTGCGAGCCGAAGTAGTAGCCAAGCCGGCCGAAGGCGCAGATCACCTCGTCGGACACGAGCAGCACGCCGTAGGTGTCGCAGATCTCCCTGACCCGCTGGAAGTACCCGGGCGGTGGCGGGAAGCAGCCGCCGGAGTTCTGCACCGGCTCGACGAACACGGCGGCCACGGACTCGGGCCCCTCGCGCAGGATCGCTCGCTCGATCTCGTCTGCCGCCCACCGCCCGAACGCGATCCAGTCGTCGGCGACGAAATCTGGTGCACGGTAGAAGTTCGTATTGGGAACCCGTATGCCGCCGGGCGGCAGTGGCTCGAAGGGGACCTTTATCCCAGCGAGGCCGGTGATCGCGAGCGCGCCCATGGAGGTCCCGTGGTAGGCGATGTCCCTGCTTATAACCTTGTACCTGGCGGGCTCGCCGACCGTCTTGAAGTACTGCTTGGCCAGCTTCCACGCGGATTCCACGGCTTCGGAGCCGCTGGTGGTGAAGAACACCCGGTCGAGGTCTCCGGGCGCGCGGTCCGCGAGGCGCTGCGCCAGTTCGATGGCTCGCGGATGCGCGTAGGACCAGAGCGGGAAGTAGGCGAGTTCGCTGGCCTGGCGCGCCGCCGCCTCGGCCACCTCCTTGCGGCCGTGGCCTATCTGGCTGACGAACAGGCCGGCCAAGCCGTCGAGGTAGCGCTTGCCCCGTTGGTCGAACACGTAGGGCCCCGAGCCGCGCACGATCACGGGCACGTCGCTATTGGCATAGGACGACATGCGGGTGAAGTGCAGCCACAGGTTCCGCTTGGCGGCATCTTGCATCGCATCGGTGGCGCGAGTGGGCTCGGTGCCATGCGGGTGTGTCATCTGGTTCCCCAGGAGTAGGTCTGTTTGCGAAGTTTCAGGTACATAAAGGTTTCCGTGCTCGTCACCGACGGCACTGTTCGAACGCGGCTCAAGATCTCCAGCAGGTGGTCGTCGTCTTCGCACACGACCTCGATGAGGAGATCGAATGACCCAGCGACGATGACGACATAGTCGATCTCCTCCATCTCCGCCAGGAGATCGCCCACCCGTTCTGGGTCACCTTCGCACTTGACCCCGATCATGGTCTGCCGATGGAATCCGAGGGTCAGCGGGTCGGTCACGGCCACGATCTGCATGACACCCGCCTCGAGCAGCCGCTGCACCCGCTGCCGCACGGCGGCCTCGGACAGGCCGACCGCCTTGCCGATGGCCGCGTATGACCGCCTTCCGTCCTGCTGCAGTTGTTCGATGATCTGCATGGAGATGCGGTCGAGCAGGCTCGACTGCGCGGTTGCTGCTGGCTCGCCGCGCCGGCGTGCGCGCTCAGCGGGGGGTTGACCATCCAGTGCGGCGGGCGCGGCGGGTGTCCCGGGGGTGTGGGCCATCATGAGTGCCTCCTCGCTCGGCAATCGTGCCACGCGTGGCTAAAATGTCAACTGATTCCGTTGCGATTCGCTAACTTGACGACGGAATCACTTGCAGACACCCCCGGCTATCTGCAAAAGTTCAGTCCCGACGCCATCGGGATACGCCAGCGATCCGCTTACGGGCCGCAGTGCGTTAGGAGGGCAACCGTGACAGGCACCGCGACCACCGGACCTTCGCAGGGGCAAGGTCCTGCTGCGCCGCTGCGCAACTTCGTCAACGGCGAGTACGCCGACGCCAAGTCCGGCCGCACCAGCGATGTGATCGACCCGAGCACCGGCGAGGCCTACGTGCAGGCGCCGGTTTCCTGCTCCGAGGACGTGGACGAGGCGCTAAACGTCGCGGCCACGGCATTCGAAGGCTGGCGAGATGCCACGCCCGCCGAGCGGAGCCTCGCGCTGCTGAAGATCGCCGACGCGGTCGAGGCGCGCGGCGCCGAAATTGTGGCCGCAGAGTGCCGCAACACGGGCAAGCCAGTGGCGCTGACCATGTCCGAGGAGCTTCCGCCCGTTGTCGACCAGTTGCGGTTCTTCGCTGGTGCGGCGCGACTGCTTGAGGGCCGGTCGGCCGGCGAGTACATGCGTGACCACACGTCGATGATCCGCCGGGAGCCGATCGGCGTGTGCGCGCAGGTGACGCCCTGGAACTACCCGCTGATGATGGCGATCTGGAAGATCGCGCCCGCGCTGGCGGCGGGCAACACGGTCGTGCTGAAGCCGTCCGACACCACGCCGGTGAGCACGCTGCTGCTCGCCGAGGTCGCCTCGGACTTCCTGCCGCCTGGCGTGTTCAACGTGATCTGCGGAGACCGCGACACAGGCCGTGGCCTGATGGCCCACCCCATCCCCCAGATGGTGTCTATCACCGGTTCGGTGCGGGCCGGCATGGAGGTCGCGTCCGCCGCGGCGGCGGATCTCAAGCGGGTGCATCTGGAGCTTGGCGGTAAGGCGCCCGTCATCGTGTTCGACGATGCCGACGTGGAGACGACCGCCGCGGGTATAGCTGGCGCAGGGTATTTCAACGCGGGGCAGGACTGCACCGCGGCAACGCGAGTGCTGGCCGGCCCCGGGATCACTGCTGACCTCACCGCCGCCCTAGCCGAGCAGGCGCGCGGCACGAAGGTGGGTGGCCTTGACGTCACCGACGCCGATGTCGGCCCGCTCAACAATGTGCACCAGCTGGCCCGGGTGCAGGGTTTTCTTGACCGGCGCCCGCAGCACGCCGACGTCGTCACCGGCGGCGAGCGGATCGGCGAGCGTGGCTATTTCTTCACGCCGACGGTCGTCTCCGGGCTCCGCCAGGACGACGAGATGATCCAGGACGAGATCTTCGGCCCGGTGATCACCGTGCAGCGGTTCAGCTCCGAGGAAGAGGCTTTGACCTGGGCTAACGGTGTAAAGTATGGCCTTGCAGCGAGCGTATGGACAAAGGACCACGGCCGGGCGATGCGGATGGCGAGAGCCCTGAACTTCGGTGCTGTCTGGATCAACACCCACATCCCGATCGTGGCGGAAATGCCGCACGGGGGCTTCAAGCATTCTGGCTACGGCAAGGACCTCTCGATGTACGGGTTCGAGGACTACACCCGGGTCAAGCATGTCATGAGCTACATCGGCGGCTAAACATCCGCAGTGACACCGAAAGCAGGGATACCCGTTCGTGATGACCGAACCTCATGCGGCGGAAGTGCCAGAGCGGGTCCCCCTACCGGAGCCAGGGCCCAGTGCGGCAGCGGCGGACGTGCCCGCGATCGAGCTCGCCGACGTCGCCAAGGATTTCCACGTCCACGGGGAAGTGGTTGCGGCGGTAAAGGGCATTGACCTGGCCATTCGCCGAGGGGAGTTCTTCTCGATGCTCGGCCCGTCCGGCTGCGGCAAGACCACGACGATGCGGATGATCGCTGGTTTCGAGGAGTGCACGACCGGCTCGGTGTTCCTGTATGGCCGGGATGTCACGGGAGTTCCGCCCAACAAGCGCGACGTCAACATGGTGTTCCAGTCTTACGCGCTGTTCCCGCACATGAGCGTGTATGAGAACGTCGCGTTCGGGCTGCGTCGGCGAAAGGTCGCGGGCGCGGAGATAACCGGCCGGGTGCGCGAGATGCTGCGGATCGTTGACCTCACGGGCCGGGAGAAGCGGCGGCCGCGCGAACTGTCGGGAGGCCAGCAGCAACGGGTGGCGCTCGCCCGCGCACTGGTCAACCGGCCACGGGCGCTGCTGCTCGACGAACCGCTCGGTGCCCTTGACCTCAAGCTCCGGCAGGCGATGCAGGTAGAGCTCAAGCGCATCCAGCGCGAGGTCGGCATCACCTTCGTCTACGTGACCCACGACCAGGGCGAGGCGCTGACGATGTCTGACCGGATCGCCGTGATGAACGACGGCGCCATCGAGCACCTTGGCACACCGCGGGAGATCTATGAGCACCCTGCCACCAGGTTTGTGGCCGGCTTTATCGGCACGTCCAACCTGCTGACCGGAACGGTCAGCAGGGTGGTGGACCGCAACGCCGTCATCGACGTGGGCCCGGACGAGCGGATCGTGGTGCCGATGGGGGACCATGCCCTGTCAAGCGGCGATCACGTTGAGCTCACCGTGCGCCCGGAGAAGATCGGCCTGTCCGTGTCCCGGCCGGATGGCGCCACCAGCGAGCATTGCGTCCTGCGCGGCAAGGTGACCGAGGTCGTATACCTCGGTACCGCCACCAACTTCAACATAACGACGTCCACTGGGGCTGACGTCATGGTATTCGTCCAGAACGCTGCATCCATCGACACCGCGGTCGCTGCGGTGCACCGGGATGACTCCGTCTGGCTGTCCTGGAAGCAGCAGTATTCATATGCGATCGGAAGTAGCACGTCATGAACCAGCAGGACCCCCTACCCGATCCCGTGCTTCTGCGTGGGGTGACGCAAGGCCGCATGAGCCGCCGCGACGCGTGCCGTATTGGCGGGCTTGCCGCCGCGGGCGTGGGCCTGGCCGCGTGCGGTGTTTCTGGCGCGGGCAAGAAATCGACCGTGAGCGGGGTACAGGCAGCCGCGAAGAAGTACTGGGCTGGCAAGACCAAGCAAGGTCACGTGAATTTCGCGAACTGGCCGCTCTACATTGACACTGGGCACAAGACGATAAAAGAGTTCGAGAAGGCGACCGGCATCACGGTGAACTACAAGGAAGTCATCCAGGACGACCCGTCGTGGTTCGCGAAGATCGATCCCATCATCCGGTCGCGTCAGTACATCGGGTACGACGTCATGGTCGTAACCGACGGATTCGAATTCGCCGAGCTGGTCGCGCTCGGCGAGCTGGTACCGCTCAACCAGAGCATGCTGACCAATTTCTACAAGAACGCCGCCAAGAAGTACCAGCACCGGTCATTCGACCCGGGCAACACCTACAGTATTCCCTGGGCATCGGGCAGCACCGGCATCGCCTGGAACCCGAAGTACATCAAGACCCCTGTCACCAGCATCAATGAGCTGTGGAACCCCGCCTACAAGGGTCACGTCGGCATGATGTCCGACGCTCAGGAAATCGGCAACTTCGGCATGATCAAGCTCGGCATCAATCCCGAGAAATCCACCCCCGCCGACTGGCGAAAGGCTGCCAATCAACTGCTCGCGCAGCGAAACGCGGGAATCGTCCGCCAATACTACGACCAGTCCTACATCAATGCGTTGACCAAAGGTGACACCTGGATCACCATGGCCTGGTCCGGCGACATCTTCCAGCAGAACCTGTCCTCGGGAAGCAACCTGAAATTCGTGGTTCCACAGGAAGGTGGCAACATCTGGACCGACAACATGATGATCCCTAAGCACGCGCAGAACCCGGTCGACGCCATGATGGTCATGGACTGGTTCTACAAGCCAGCTATCGCCGCACAGCTGACGGAGGGCATCAACTACATCACCGCCGTGCCGGGGGCACGGCCGATCATCCTTGCTGACGCGCAAAAGGCCAAGGGCAGCGACAAGACGGCGCTGAGCGACGTCGCGGACAGCTCGCTGGTGTGGCCGACACCCGCCGTCTACAACCGCCTGTACAACTACGTGAGCGTTACGGGCCAGAAGAAGAGCGAATTCCAGTCGATCTTCCAACCGATCGTCGCGGGATAGGGCAGTGCGCAGGCTGAACTCGGCCCTGGTTCCCTACCTGCTCATCCTGCCGGGTGGGCTGTGGCTCGTGGTCTTCTTCGCCGCGCCGCTGATCTTCCTGATCTCCATGTCGACGCAGACCGGGGACCTGGTCAGCGGGTTCAGCCAGACCTTTCACTGGCAGAACTATACGGTCGCATTCAGCGACTACCATGATCAGTTGGTCCGTTCGCTGATCTACGGTGGGATGGCCACGCTGCTGTGCATCGTGCTGTCCTACCCGACCGCGTATTGGATCGCCTTTCGTGGTGGCAGCCGCAAGTCGACCTATCTGTTCCTGATCCTGCTCCCCTTCTTCGTGTCGTTCGTGCTGCGGACGATCTCGTGGCAGTACATCCTGGGAGACAACGGCCTGGTCCTCGAGCCGCTGAAGTCCCTTGGCCTCATGCCGCAGAATTTCCGGATCCTGGCGACGTCCGCCGCGGTCATCGGGGGGCTTACCTACAACTATCTCCCGTTCATGATTCTGCCGATCTACGTGGCACTTGAGCGGATCGACTTCCGTGTGGTGGAGGCCGCGTACGACCTGTACGCCAGCCGCATCCAGGCCTTTCTGAGGGTGATCTTCCCCCTCTCGCTGCCTGGTGTGTTCGCCGGCGTGCTGCTGAACTTCGTCCCTGTGGCCTCCGATTACGTCAACGCAGCCGTGCTCGGCGGGCCCAAGAACACAATGATCGGCAACATCGTCCAGGCAGAATTCCTCAACCTGCAGAACTATCCGGTCGGCGCGGCTCTGTCGTTCACGCTAATGGCGATCCTGCTGGTAGGCATCTTCGCCTACGCCCGGGCTCTCGGCACCGAGCAGGTGCTGGAGGCGGGGGCCGCATGAGCGTTTCCGTGCTGACACCGTCCGGTGGGGCGGACGCCGCGGCGCCCGCCCCGGCCAGGCGGCCAGGCAAGCCGCGCACGCGGCTCGGCGACCGGCTGTTGTTCATCTACACCTGGCTCGTGATCGTCTGGCTGTCCCTGCCGATCTTCGCGGTCATCCTGTTCAGCTTCAACAACCCGAAAGGGCGCTTCAACTACTCGTGGGTGGGCTTCACGCTCAAGTGGTGGGGCCCCAAGCTTTTCGAGTACCCATCGCTGACGACGGCGATGGCCAACTCGATCATTGTTGGCATCACAGCGACGCTGATTTCCACCGTCCTCGGAACCATGATCGGTCTCGCCCTGGGCAAGTACCGGTTCAGGGGGCAGGGCGCCACCAACCTGGTCCAGTTCGCGGCGATCTCCGCGCCCGAGATCGTGCTTGGGTCTGCGCTGCTGTCATTTTTCCTGACGGTGAAGTTCCCGCTCGGTTATCTCACGATCATCGTCGCGCACGTGATGTTCTGCGTGTCTTTCGTGGCCATTACCGTGCGAGCGCGGGCGCTGACGCTGGATCCCAATATCGAGGAAGCCGCGCGTGACCTCGGCGCCGGGCCATGGGACACCTTCCGCCTCGTGACCCTGCCGATGATTTTCCCCGGCGTGCTGGCGGGAGGGCTGCTTGCCTTCGCCCTCTCGATCGACGACTTCATCACCACCAACTTCGTGGCGGGTTCGGTTCAGACCTACCCGCTGTGGATTTGGGGCGCCACCAAGGAGGGCCTGCCACCTCAGGTCGACGTGATGGGCACGATCATTTTTGTGGCTGGCGCGTTCATTGCTGTCGCCAACGCGTTGTGGTCACGCCGCCGCGCCGTCTGACCGTCTGTAACCAGTGTGCCCTAACCAGTGTGCCGTCCGACCGTCTGTAACCAGTCAGTCGTCGAGGCCTGCTACGAGCATCCTGGACCCCGGCGGAGCGAGCTGCTGATAGTCGGCGGCGGTCGCCTTGCCCTCATCCGAGCCGAACGCGGCCTGCAGGGCGTTGCCGTCGGCGAAGTACAGCTCGGTAATCCTGTGGTACGGCTGCTCCCCGCCGTCGGCGGCGGCGGAGAAGCGGCCGACCCTCGACGCGCTGCAGCCCAGGAATCTTGTGCACCAGCGGCATGTGAGTGCCCAGATAGTGGCGCTCAAAGGCCTCTCGGTCGTCTGGCTGGGTGTAAAGGACCACGAGTTTCACTGTCATGTCAGGGACGCTACGCCTGGTCACGGGCCATTGTCAGCCTTGGCCGCCGCTGGGTGTCGCCGGGAGTCACCTCGCGGGCGTGTCACCTTCGGAATCTGGTACCCGCCGCGGCAGCCGTTAAGGATACATGGGAAAACCAATCTATTCAGGAGCTACTCACTGTAAGTTGGCATCCACAGCGGAGCCCCGGCAGACTGGGGGCCATGCCTGACTCTGCTCTTCTCGCCCGTCACCGCGCCGTCCTGCCCGGCTGGGTGCCTCTCTACTATCAGCAGCCAATCGAGCCGGTAACCGGCGACGGGAGCCGCGTTACCGATGCCGACGGCCACACCTACCTCGACTTTTTCTGCGGCATTCTGACCAACATGATCGGCTACAACGTGCCAGAGGTGCGTGCGGCGGTCCAGCGCCAGCTGTCCACCGGTGTCGTGCACACCTCCACGCTGTACCTGATCAGGCAGCAAGTCGAGCTCGCCGAGAAGATCGCTAGGCTCTCCGGCATCGAGGACGCCAAGGTCTTTTTCGTCAACTCGGGCACCGAGGCCACCGAGGCGGCGCTGCTGCTCGCCACCTGCGCCCGCCGCAGTGACCAGGTGCTCGCGATGCGGGGCAGCTACCACGGCCGCTCGTTCGGCGCGGTGGCGATCACCGGCAACAGGGGCTGGAAACCGTCCTCGCTAACCCCTGTCAACGTGCACTATCTGCACGGCGCTGACCGCGATCATCCCGCGTTCGCACGCCTGTCGGAAGCCGAGTACACGGCGGCCTGCGTCGCGGATCTCGAGCAGGTGCTCGCCACCGCCACCGCGACCGATGTGGCCTGCCTGATCGCCGAGCCCGTGCAGGGTGTCGGCGGCTTCATCATGCCGCCGGACGGGCTCCTTCGTGCCTACCAGGAGGTGCTCGACGACCGCGGCATCCTGTTCGTCTCCGACGAGGTCCAGACCGGTTGGGGGCGCACGGGCGACAGCTTCTGGGGGATTGGGAACCACGGCGTAGTCCCCGACATCATGACCTTCGCGAAGGGCCTGGGGAACGGGTTCGCCATCGGCGGCGTGGTCGCGCGCGGCCCGCTGATGGACGGCCTGCCCACGGTCGGAATCTCAACCTTCGGCGGGAACCCGCTGGCCACCGCAGCGGCGAGCGCGACTCTGGACTACGTGCTCGACCACGGGCTGCAGGAGAACGCGCGGGTGCAGGGCCGCATGATCATCGATGGTCTGACCGCACATACCCAACGGCTGCCGCTTGTTGGCGCGGTCCGCGGCCAGGGGCTCATGTTCGCGGTGGACCTCGTGGACCCAGCCACCGGCGCGCCGAGCCCTGCGCTCACGGCGCGGATGCTGGAAGAGACCAGGGAGCGCGGGTTGCTCATCGGCACCGGCGGCCTGCGCGGCAACACGCTGCGGATGGCGCCGCCGCTGACGCTCACCGAGGCCGAGGCGAAGGAGGGGCTCGGCATCCTGTGCGACGCCCTCACCGCGGTGAACCAGGAGGCGTCGTGACAATGCACCACATCACGCACTGGATCAATGGGAAATGGTGGGACGGCACCGCCGCCCGGCAGGGCGACGTCTTCGACCCGGCCACCGGGCAGGTGAGCGCGACCGTCGATTTCGCGTCGCCCAGCGAAGTCGACGCCGCGGTCGCCGCTGCGGTATCGGCCTTTGACAGCTGGCGGCATGCCTCTCTCGCCAAACGAACCTCGGTGCTTTTCGCGTTCCGTGAGCTGATCAAGCGCAACGCCGGCGAACTGGCCGCGCTGATCAGCGCGGAGCACGGCAAGGTGAGGTCCGATGCCGCCGGTGAAGTGTCGCGCGGCCTCGAGGTGGCCGAGTTCGCCTGCGGCATCCCGCACCTGCTCAAGGGGGGCTTCTCAGAGAACGTATCCACTCAGGTGGACACCTACTCGATCCGCCAGCCGCTGGGCGTCGTAGCCGGCATCACGCCGTTCAACTTCCCCGCGATGGTGCCGATGTGGATGTTCGCGATCGCGATTGCCTGCGGCAACACGTTCGTGCTCAAGCCCTCGGAGAAGGATCCCTCGGCGTCGCTGCGGCTCGCGGAGCTGTGGGCCGAGGCCGGCCTGCCCGACGGCGCGTTCAACGTGGTCCAGGGCGACAAGGTGGCTGTGGATGGGCTGCTCACTCACCCGGGTGTCCAGGCGGTCAGTTTTGTCGGCTCCACGCCCGTGGCGCGCTACATCTACGAGAACGGCACCGCCGCTGGCAAGCGGGTTCAGGCGCTGGGCGGCGCCAAGAACCACATGGTGGTGCTCCCTGACGCGGACCTTGATCTCGCCGCGGATGCGGCGGTATCCGCCGGGTTCGGATCGGCGGGGGAGCGGTGCATGGCGATCTCGGTTGTGGTGCCGGTGGATCCCGTGGGGGACAAGCTGATTGAGAAGATCAGGGAAAGGGTGGCGAAACTGCACGTCGGGCCGGGCAGCGACGAGCGGAGCGAGATGGGGCCGCTGGTCACCGGGCCGCACCGGGACAAGGTGGCGAGCTACCTGGACTCCGGCGTAGCGGAAGGCGCGCAGCTCGCGGTCGACGGGCGGGGCCATCCCATCGTTGGCGATGCTCGCGGCTTCTGGCTGGGCCCGTCCGTGCTCGATCACGTCAAGCCCGGCATGCGCTGCTATACCGACGAGATCTTCGGCCCGGTGCTGTGCGTGGCGCGGGCGGCGTCCTACGCGGACGCGCTCGATCTCATCAATACCAACCCCTATGGCAATGGCACGGCCGTCTTCACCAACGACGGGGGAGCGGCTCGCCGGTTCGCCAGCGAGGTGGAGGTCGGCATGGTTGGGATCAATGTGCCGATACCGGTGCCGATGGCCTACTACTCGTTCGGCGGATGGAAGACGTCGCTGTTCGGTGACACGCACGTGTACGGCACCGAAGGTGTGCACTTCTATACGCGCGGCAAAGTCGTCACGTCGCGCTGGCTCGATCCGAGCCACCGGGGTGTGAGTCTCGGCTTCCCAGTGAACGCGTAGCGCTATCGAGTGAGGTGATCCGGGGATCACCGCTGCGGGGTTCTCGCCCTGCCGAATGAGACCCCGGCGAAGATCAGGGCGGCGACGGCGACGACGACCGCGGCGATGCCGCGCAACGTGTCGTGGCCGGTGTTCCCTGGCCTGCGGCCAGGAAGAAAGCCCGGCAGCGACTCCGACGTCTTGGTGAAATAGATGATGCCGGCCACGGCAGCTACTACGGCGATGATCCCGAAGATGGCGGCGAGAATCCGGGCACCTGTCCGCGGCCCTCGTGATGCGCCAGTAGTACCCACGGCTCCTCCTCGGCGGAGGTGTTAAGCAGGCGTCAAGAGGAGGGTTTGTTCCACTCTACGGTCACTGACCGCGGCCCGGTGAGGGACTCTGCGGGTCGCTGACCGCGGCTGGCTGGGGGTGCCTGCGGCCCGCTGGGGTGCCCGCGGCCCGCTGAGGGCCTCTACGGGTCGCCCGTGACCCGGTGAGGGACTCTGCGGGTCACTGACCGCGGCCCGCTGGGGGTGCCCGCGGTCGGCTGGGGGTGCCTGCGGCCCGCTGGGGGACTCTACGGGTTGCCCGTGACCCGGTGGGGGACTCTGCGGGTTGCCCGTGACCCGGTGAGGGACTCTGCGGGTCGCCCGTGACCCGGTGAGGGACTCTGCGGGTCGCCCGTGACCCGGTGAGGGACTCTGCGGGTCACTGAGCGCGACCTCTTGCGGCCGGGTTTACGCCATCGCGAAAGCGTCGGCCAGGATGGACAGGCCCTCATCAAGGAGATGGTCGCTGATCACCAGGGGCGGCAGGAATCGCAGCACGTTCCCGAATGTGCCGCAGGTCAGCACCATCAGCCCTGCCGTGTGGCAGGCTGCCGCGACCCGGTTGGCCACCTCTGGCGCTGGCTCGATAGTGCCCGGCCTGATGAGCTCGATCGCCAGCATGGCGCCCCTGCCACGCACGTCGCCGATCTGCGGGTGACGCTCGGCAAGCGCCCGCAGCCGTGGCAGCATCAGCGCGCCGATGTTGCGCGCCCGCCCGGTGAGGTCGTGGTCCTCCATGGCCTGCATCGCACCAAGCGCCGCGGCGCACGCCACGGGGTTACCGCCGTAGGTGCCGCCGAGGCCTCCAGGGTGTACGGCGTCCATCAGCTCGGCCCGGCCGGTGACCGCGGCAAGCGGCATGCCGCCGGCGATTCCCTTCGCGGTAGTGATCAGGTCGGGAACGACGCCTTCGTGCTCGCACGCGAACCAGTTGCCGGTACGGCAGAACCCAGTCTGGATCTCGTCGGCGATGAACACGATGCCGTGCGTGCGGCAGAACTCCGCGAGCCGCGGCAGGAAGCCGACCGGGGGCACGACGAACCCGCCCTCGCCCTGGATTGGCTCTATGATCAAGGCCGCTACGTTCTGCTCGCCGATCTGGCTGTGGATTAGTTCGGTGACTGTCGCGTATGCCTCCTGGGCGCAGTTGGTCGGCCCGGTCGGCCACCGCAGCGGATACGCCATTGGCATCCGGTAGATCTCGCCGGCGAATGGCCCGAACCTGTGCTTGTACGGCATGTTCTTCGCTGTCAGGGCCATGGTGAGGTTGGTGCGGCCGTGGTAGGCGTGGTCGAAGGTGACGACGGCGGGGCGGCCGGTCGCATGCCGGGCGATCTTCACCGCGTTTTCCACCGCCTCGGCGCCCGAGTTGAACAGCGCGGAGCGCTTGTCGTGGTCGCCCGGGGTCCGTCGGGCCAACTGCTCGCAGACGGCCACGTATCCCTCGTAGGGAGTGACCATGAAGCAGGTATGGGTCAAACTGCGCACCTGTTCGGTCACCCTTTCGACGACCTCGGGCGCGCTGTTGCCGACGCTGGTGACGGCGATTCCAGAACCAAAATCAATCAGCGAGTTGCCGTCGGCATCGACGAGCACGCCACCACCCGCTGCGGTCATGAACACGGGCAGCACGTGGCTCACCCCCGCGGCGACGCTGCGCTGCCGCCGGGCGAGCAGGTCACGTGACGCCGGGCCGGGGATCTCGGTGACGAGCCGACGCTCCTGCGGCAGCGCCGGGCCGCCGGACCGCTGGCCCGTTTCCTCGGGTTGTGCGATGTGAGCAGTCATAATGCGACGATAGACCGGGTTGTCACGAGCGTTCAGCCACGAGTGGCGGCGCAGCCCCCTGCGAGCTGCGCAAGGGGGGTGCTGGCTGCGTAAGGGGGTGCTGGCTGTGCAAAGGGGGGAGCTGGCCTGGGCGCGAATCAGCGATGGCCAATTTTTCGCTGCGGGGGGCGACCTGGGCGGTGGTGCATGTTGATGGTGCTTCTATCGGGGGTGGAACGGGCCGTTGCGCACCATCCGGTGGGTGACGGCCGTCGATCATGAATGGGTGGTGACTGGCAATGCTCGGGCTGACAACTGGGCCGCGGGGACGGGCGTCTACTGGCGTGAGCGTTGCCAGGACTGATCGTCAGATGACCTCCAAAGACCCGCACCGGAAGCCTAGTATCTACATATGCCGTCGCTTGGTTACTTAGCGCGACGACTGGTCCCGCTCGCCGACACGGGCGCGCCGTTGGGACCGGGGTTGCCCGCAGGGTCGGGGCCTGCGGCTGCGGTGTTGGGATCGGTTGCCGTGCGGACGACAGCTGCCATCCGGTGCGTGGCAGTGGGATACGTCATCGTTCAGATTGCCATCTGGCATGGCTATTACGCCGCCAGCCCGTGGCGGCTCGTGGCTCCGATCGCCGCCGTCGTATGGGGCGTCGCGCTGATCGCCCAGCTCGCCGCCCGCCCGGCGACCGCCTGGCTCGCCGTCGCCGACTGCACCATCTTCATCGTGCTTGCCTCATCGACAGGATGGGCGGTGCCGGCCGCGATGCGTGGCGACTCGGCGAACTGGCTCTACGTCCAGCTCGCGGCGCTGTTGGTGATCCCGCTGTGGTTCACGCGGCTGGCAGCAAGCGTACCGCTGCTGCTCGCGGCGGGTGCCGCTTACTGGCTGGGTGCCGCCATGTCCCCTGCGGCGCCCGGGGCACCCAACTCCCCGGGCGCGTCCACGATCCTGCTGCTGCCGGTCGGCATCGTGGCCTGGCTCGGCTACCGCATGCTGCGGCAGCGCGCGGCGCTCGCCGACGCGGCTCTTGCCGAGGCGGACGCCGACGAGCATGCGGTCTACGTCGCACTGTCCAGGACGGCCGAGCGGCGTGAGCACGAGCGACTCCTGCACGACACGGTTCTCAACACGCTCACCGCGCTGGCCCGGCGCGCGGCGGGCGAGACGGACGCGCGGGAAGTTATCGGCCGTTGCCAGCACGACGTCGCGTTGATGGAATATGTCCTCGGCGGGTCTGACGTCGATCCGCCAGCGGGCGGAGCTGTCGGTGGGCTCCTCGTGGCGCTTGAGGCCACCGTGGCGGAGGCGCGCGCCCGCGGCCTTGAGGTACACGTGAACTGCCCTCGCCCGGGCAGCCCGCGAGTCGCTCGACAACGTGGTGCGCCACGCCCGTACTCGCGAGGCGTGGCTCACCGTGCACCTGCGCCAACCGGATCCCGGCCCCGAAGGCGCGGACGCCCCGGCAGGGGCGGAAGCCTCGGCAGGCGCGGCAGGGGCGGCAGGCGCGGAAGCCCCGGCAGGCGCGGCAGGCGCGGAAGCCCCGGCAGGCGCGGCAGGCGCGGAAGCCCCGGAATGCGCGGAAGGCGCGGCAGGGGCGGAAGCCCCGGCAGGCGCGGCAGGCGCGGCAGGGGCGGAAGCCCCGGCAGGCGCGGCAGGCGCGGCAGGCGCGGCAGGGGCAGAAGGCGCGGCAGGCCCGGCAGGCGTGGAAGCCCCGGAAGGCCGGGAAGCCCCCGGAAGGCCGGACCGCGATTCTGGTCACCATCCGTGACTGCGGGGTGGGCTTCGAGCCCGGCCGCACCGGCACGGACCGGCTCGGCGTCCGGCGCTCGATCATCGAGCGCATCGCCGACAGTGGCGGATACGCGTCCGTGCAATCCGCGCCCGGCGCGGGCACCACGGTGACCATGTGCTGGCCTGGGCGGCCGTCGTGAACCGCGATGTGATCCTGCAGGGTGCATACGACAGCGAACTGCGCCGTATGGCGGGTGTCGTTGCGGTGATCTGGCAGCTGATGCTGCTGGCCCAGGTGCTCATCTACCTTGGCAACTACCGCCAGCCGGTCGTGCTATTCGCGGTGTGGCTCGGCATGCTCGGCGCCGCCGTGTGGTTGGTGCCCCGTGCCCGCGCCGCCGGCCTTACCAGGGGCGATGCCGCGATTGCGGTCGGCGTGGCCATCGCCGCTGTGGCACTCGTCGGCCTGGAGCGCCGCAGGCAGGGCGCTAGCGGAAGCGTGGACTGGTCCGTCGTCGGCACCGGCTGGCTTCTCGCTCTTGTCGCGGTGAGCCGCCCGGTCTGGGAGTGGATCTGCGGTGCGGCCGGAGTATTTATGGTTCACGCGGTCGTGGCAGCGCGCGTCCTCGGCGTCACGGCTCTCGGGATGGCACGCCTGGCCGCCACGGCCTACGTACTGCTCGTCATACTCGTCGTGTTCGTCGCGGTCCGCCCGATGTTTCGGGCCAGCGCGCGGATCGCGGCACGCCGGGCCGAACTGGCGAGCCGGTCGGCCGCAGAGCGGGCGGCGGCGTCGGCGATCCAACAAGACAGGGGACGGCGCCTCGCCGCGCTGGAAGCCGAAGCGCTCCCGCTGCTGCGGGGCATCGCCGACGGTAGCCTTGATCCGTCCGCCGCCGCCGTGCAGGAGCAGTGCTGGCAGCGCGCTGCCGCCTTGCGCAGTGCCCTGCGCGACCGAGCGGATACCTCGGATGAGCTGATGGCCGAACTGGAACCCGTTATGCGCGATGCGGCCGGTCGTGGCGTGGCGGTGGAGACCCGGGTGGTCGGGGACGCCGGCCATGCCAGCCCGCAGATGAGTCGGTACGCGGCCGTGGCCGTCGGCCAGGTTCTGCGGTCACTCATGCCGCAACAGGTGGTGCTCACCGTGCTCGCGTCCGGCGCCGATGTCGAGCTGTTTCTCGTCTTTCACGGGCCGGCGGCGCCGTCCCTCGAGCAAAACGAAGGAACAGGCCTACAGACCCTGGTCGAGGTCGACGCCTCTGGCGTGGGATGCCTGGAGGTGCGCTGGCGGAAGGAGGCTCTACGATGAGCGACCGCCTTCCAGCGGCGATCATCAAAGTCGCAGCCATTGATGATCATCCCATCGTGCTCGGCGGTATCGTCGGCTGGCTCCGTGCCGATGACAGCGATATCCGGCTTGTCGCCACCGCCGCGACCGTCGACGGACTGCTCGCCGGCCCGGGACGCGACGCTGATGTGGTGCTGCTCGACCTCGATCTCGGCGATGGCACCACCGCCGAACAAAACGTCGCCGCCATTCTCGCCGCCGGGCCCGCGGCGCTGATCCTCGCGGCCTCGGACAAACCGGTGTCCGTCCGCGCGGCCATCCGCGCCGGCGCCCTCGGGTATGTGCTGAAAAGCGAGGACACCGCTGCGGTGCGGGAAGCCATCCACATGGCCGCCGCTGGCCAGTCCTGGGTTTCGGCACGCCTGGCCTACATAATCGCCACCGATGACGCTCCCGACCGGCCGGCTCTCAGCCCTCAGGAGACCAGGGCGTTGCAGCTCTATGCGACCGGAATGCCGCTCAAGTCGGTCGCGTACCGGATGGCCCTCAGCGAGCAGACGGTTAAGCAGTACCTGGGCAGGGTGCGGGAAAAATACGCCCGCGCGGGACGTGCCGCGCCGACCAAGCTGGAGCTGTACCATCGGGCTGTCGAGGACGGGCACCTCCCCCCTCCCTCTGCGGGGGAACCCCACCCTGATCGCTGGTGACCAAGTCCCCCAGAGAGGTCCCCGCCCTCGACTCATAGCCGCTCAAAGCCGGCCACAGCCGACTGGGACGATGTTAGGCCGCCTGGCCAACTGGCGCATGACCCCTTATCGGGGGTCATGGGTCACCCGAGTCGGACCCTGGAGGTCAGATCGCAGGTGTGTTACAGCACCCGTGATGTGACATCCACCCGGCTTCCTCGAGCCGCTGGACTACTTGACCAGTGCCCGTGCGGCAAGCTCGATCAGAGCCTCGGAGAGCAGCACCGTCTCCGCGGCGTCGCCGAGCGGCACGAAGCTGTCCTCGCTGGCCACACGGGCGATGCGGCCGGCGAATCCGGCATCGACGAGAGCCGTGATCACTCCCTCCGAGACGCCGCCAGTGTGCCTGGTCTCGTCGGCCACGAGCACCCGCCCGGTGGCGGCAGCCTCGCGCAGCACATCCGCAACGGGCAGTGGTGCGATCCACCGCAGGTCCACCACCCGGCAGCCGATTCCGTCGGCTCGCATCCGTGCCGCGGCCCGCAGGCTCATGCGCAGCCCGTTGGCGAATGTCACGATCGTCAGATCGGTCCCCGCACCGTATGTCCGCGCGCTGCCGAGGGGGACATGCCAGTCGGCGGGCGGATAGGAGGCAAGCCAGCCACCGTCGCCTTTGGTGTGCAGATCCCGTGTCTGGTACAGCGCAATCGGCTCGAGGTAGGCACAAACGCTGCCGTCAACGTCGGCAGCGGCGAGGCATGAGCGCAGCATCGCCGCGGCATCGTCCGGCCGGGCTGGCGATGCGATGACCAGGCCTGGGATGTCGCGCAAGGCGCCGAGGGCGTTGTCATTGTGAAAGTGCCCGCCAAAGCCCTGCTGATAGGCGTACCCGGCGACGCGGATCACCATCGGATTCCGGTACTTCCCCTGCGAGAAGAACGGCAGCGTGGCGGCCTCTCCGCGGAGCTGGTCGAGGGCGTTGTGCAGATAGGCGAGGTACTGGATCTCCGGCACCGGCAACAGGCCGTTGAGGCCCGCGCCGAGGGCGAGGCCGAGGATCGACTGCTCGTCGAGCAACGTGTCGAAGACCCGTCCGGCGCCAAACTTCGCGTGCAGGCCTCGGGTGATGCCGTACACGCCGCCCTTGCGCGCCACGTCCTGGCCGAAGATCAGCATGGCAGGCCAGGCGGCCATGCCGTCGGTCAGCGCCCGGTTGATCGACTGGGCCAGGGTGAGCGGCCCTTCGTTCTCGGGTACCCGACCGCCGAACACCCGCCGCCGGGTGGCCGCCTCGGCGACGCCAGCGCTCGCCGCCACCTTGTCGGGCTGCCGCGGCGCCAGGGGCGCCATCACCTGCGCGGCGGACGACAGCCGTGGTGATCCCACCACATCGCGGGCGGCCGCCATTATCTGCGCGCGCTTTGCCTCGTAGCGGACAAGCACCTGCTCGGGGGTGAGCACGTCGGCCGCCACAAGCAGCTTCGCCGTGCCTGTCAACGGGTCGAGCGCCACGTCGGCAGCGATCTCCCCGGGCCTACGGTAACTCTGCTCGACGTCGGATCCCGCGTGCCCGTACAGCCGCACCACGGATAGATGCAGGATGGCAGGCGCCCGCCGCTCCCGTACCCACCGTGCCGCGGCGAGCGCCGTGTCGTAGGTCTGCGCCAGGTCGACGCCGTCCGCGTGGAAATAGGCGATACCCGGCCTCGTGGAGCAGATAGCACGGACCCAGCCGGACGGCGTGCGCACACTGATCCCGAGCCCGTTGTCCTCGCACACAAGCAGCAGCGGGAGCGGAAGCCCTTCATGCGCGCAGTAAGAGGCGGTATTGAGCGCACCGGCCGCCGTGGAGTGGTTGACCGACGCGTCCCCAAAACTGCATACCACGACGGAGTCATCCGGCCATGGCCGTGGCACGCCGAGCTTGGCAGCGCGCCCGATGGCGAGGGCCAGCCCTACGGCTCGTGGCAGGTGTGAGGCGATCGTGGACGTCTGCGGGATGACGCCGAGCGCGTGGTTGCCGAACACCTTGTGCCGCCCGCCCGCGATCGGCTCCGCCACGGCGGCTACCAGCCCCAGCAGCACGTCCCGCGCGCCGTCGTGTGGCGGGTCCGCCTGTCCCGCCCGCACCAGGTAGAACGCGCCCGATCGGTAGTGCAGCAGCGCCGGGTCGTCCAGCCGGAGGGCGGCCGCCACGCCGGCGTTGCCCTCGTGCCCGGCTGATCCGATCGTGTAGAAGCCGGCGCCCTCGTGGCGCAGCCAGCGTGCGGCCAGGTCCAGATGGCGGCTGGCGAGCTGCACGTCGAAGAGCTCGAGGCACCGCTTCTGGGTTAGTGCGCTCCCCGCGCGGACCGGGGCGTCCCCAGCGTCCCCGGCGTCCCCGGCGTCCCCGGCGTCCCCGGCGTCTCCAGCGTCTCCAAAGTCCCCAGCGTCCCCGAAGTCCCCGGCGTCCCCGGAGTCCCCGGCTTCCCTGAAGTCCCCAATGGCCGGCCCATGGGTCTCTTCCGGCCCCGCATCGGCGGGGACGGCGGCAGATCCGCTGTCTCCATTACGAGTCCTCAACGGCTGCCGTGCCGGTGGCGCCAGATTCCACACCGCCTCGGTGAAATGAGCTTCCACCGGGTCACGCTGGGTCATCTCGGCCGTCCTCGCTGGTTTAGGGGTCGTAATGTCCGATGGTGCCTAACAGGGCCAGTGCAGCCAAGAGCCATGGGTACACCGGCTGGCAGACTTTGCCGAAAGGCCGCTGCCGAGCTGGCCGTGCAGGATACGACACGACGGTCGCGAGCTAGTGCCGACAGCGCCGTTGCCGAGGAGGCTTACATGCTGCCATGGTCGGCTGACCTGGCCGGGCGCCTTGACAGGATTACCATCACCAGCGAGCTGCTGCGCGGAAATCCGCTGGGTGATCCGCACGAGCGGCCCTTGTGGGTTCTGCTGCCGCGGGGATACGACGACGAGCCGCAGCGCCGGTACCCATCCGTTTACGTGATCCAGGGTTTTTCCGGTCACGTCTCGATGTGGGCGAACAGGTCTGCATACCAGAAGCCGTTCCCCGAGCTTGCCGACGCGATGTTTGCCCGTGGCGATGCGCCGCCCACGATCGTTGTGTACGTCGACGCATGGACGGCCTATGGGGGCAGCCAGTTCGTGGACTCGCCGGGCACCGGGCTGTATCACTCGTATCTGTGTGACGAGGTGGTCCCCTTCGTGGACGCCAGGTACCGCACGATCCCCGACCGAGACCATCGGGCGATCATGGGGAAGTCCAGCGGTGGTTTTGGCGCGATGATCACGCCCATGCTGCGACCGGACCTTTTCTCTGCACTCGCCACACATGCCGGAGACTCCCTGTACGAGATGTGCTACCTGCCGGGTTTTGGCGAGGCAGCCCGGCAGCTACGGCAGTATGACGGCGACATCATGCGCTGGTGGGCCGATTTCCAGGCGCGCACTCCGTTTACCAGGGAGGAAGACGCCAATCTGCTGCTGCTACTCGGAATTTCCGCGTGTTTCTCGGCGGACGACGACGGTGCGCCGCAACTGCCGATAGAGCCAGCGACTGGCGTGCTGCGCATGGAGGTATGGCAGCGCTGGCTGGACTGGGATCCGGTGCGGATGGTGCCCGCGTATGCCGGCCCGCTGCGGTCGTTGCGCGCTGTCTGGATTGACGCGGGCACCAGGGACGATTTCTTCCTCGATCTCGGCGCCATCGCATTCAGAAAAGCGCTTGCCAGCGCTGGTGTAAGGGATGATGTCATCCACTTCGAGCTGTTCGACGCCAAACACAACGGTATCGGCTACCGATATCCGATGTCACTCGGCTGGCTCTGCGCCAGGTTGTCCCGAGAGCCTGGCTGAGAACCCGGTTCGCGGTGGCCGTCTGCGCCTCCGGCACCATGGAGGGCGGGTCAGCCGCGCCGTGCTGGCCAGGCCGCAGGCACGCCGGTCAGCCGAGGTCGTCGAATTCACCGTCCTTAACCCCCGCGATGAAGGCACGCCACTCCGCTTCGGTGAATGCCAGCACCGGGCCGTCCGGGTTCTTGGAGTCACGCATCAGGATCAGCCGCCCAGACCCGGCCTTATGGTGCGGGGCGTCGGTCGGGTCATCCGTAACGGTCACTTCGACACTTTCACTTGACTCGGTTTCATAACCGCTTTCGAATGACCCGGCACCGGAGTTGTCCATCGTGCTTATCACCGCTTTCCTTGGCTCGCTTACCCCAGGTGGAGGTTAGCTCGTTTCAGGCCGCCCCGCCGCAGGATTCTCGCCGGCTGACGTCGGGCGGCGCAGGTCCCGCGCCCAGCTCCCGCGCAGGCGGGGATGGGAGTGTCGCGCCGAACACGCCCCTATGTGGTCGATGTCAGCTCGGAACGATCACCTGGAGCGCGCCCGGCACGGTGCGGATATGGAGCGGCGGACGAATCGGCAGGAGTTCGCCATCGGCGCCGACGGGAAGTGGCCGGTCCACCGTGACGGTGGCCTGGCTGGCGCGAAACGCCTGCACCGCCGGCAGCGCGACGTGCGAGCCATCCTTGATCTTCATGAGCACACGGACAAACGTCAGCTTCGGCGAGTCGCGCATGATCACGACATCGAGGAGGCCGTCGTCGGCGTGGGCATCCGGGGCGACCTTCATTCCGGCGCCGAAATACGGCGAGTTGGCGACCACGACAGCGTAGCCGCGGAACGTCATGGTGGCCTGTTCGCCGGCCGCGTTCGTCGTCTGGACGCCGAACGTCGTTGGCTGCCAGCCGAGCAGGGCCCGCAGCGCGGCCAGGTTGTAAACTACTGGCCCGCGAAGCACTCGAGTCCTGTTGGCGATCTCGTTCGCGACAGATGCGATGCCGACGTAGACACTTCCCGTGACCATCGTGGGCTCCGTTTCGCCCGCACCGGTTACCCCGATGAGATCTACCGGCCGGGGTCGGCCCTCAAGGAGCGTGCGCGCGGCCACGGCCGGGTCGAAGGGAATCCGCAGCGTCCTCGCGAAGTCATTACCGTTGCCCGCGGGGATGATGCCAAACGCGCAGCCTTGCTCGGCGATGGCGTCCACCAGCGCTCCGGTCAAACCGTCTCCGCCGAATGCCACCACGGTGTCTCCGCGCTGGCCTGCTGAACGCGCGAGCGCCTGGGCGTGCTGAAGGCTAGTGCTCTCACAAAGGCGGTACCGTGCGCCCGCCGCCGCGAGGACACTCGTGACATGCGGTAGGTATCTGGCCGGTTTTCCCCCGCCGGCGGTTGGGTTCACCACGATGGTCAGTGGAACGGTCATCGGCGCCCCTTCTTGTGGCCGCGTGGGCCGACGGGAGAGTATGGCCACGGCCAGTGTGGCGGGGACCAGCGCGTCCGCTGGCGGTGTCACAAGAAACAGCTGGTTCGAAACGGCATAGCGTGTCCCGCGGCGTCTTGTTGTGATGCGCCGCGGCTCCGCCGCGCGGCGTACCATCAGGTGTCATGACGGGCAACGCCTGCGATGCTCGGGGCGGCGACGCGGCGCTCGCCCACGATCTCGCATCTCCGCACGTCACAGGCTTCCTCCAAGTTCAGACGACGACCGACTCCAGAGCCGAGGCGGTAGAGCTTGGCCGTGCCGCTGTGGCGGCCAGGCTGGCCGCGTGTGCTCAGGTGGCGGGGCCGGTGGCCAGCACGTACTGGTGGGAAGGGGAGATGGAGCAAGCGGAGGAGTGGCTGGTCCTTATGAAGCTGCCAGCCGACCGCTACGCCGACCTCGCCGCCCTGCTCACCCGGCTGCACAGCTACGATGAGCCCGAGATCATCGCCCTGCCGATAACGGCCGGTTCACCGAGCTATCTGGGCTGGATCACCGACGAGACACGACGCGACGATGCCCCTTCGCGAGGCGGCGGGGCGTGAGCGATGCGGACGCTCGCGCCAATCGCGCCGCCCGCTGGACTCAGCTCCCGGCCGTCGCTAAGGCGCATGCGCGTCTTTTCTTCAGGCGCCCTGTGCGGTTTCCGCGCTAACGGGCACGACCTGGAGGTCGGTTACGTGGTCGGCCAGGATCGTCCGAGCTTCGCCGCTGATGAGGCTGTCGGTGACCAGTGTGCCCACCGCCTCGAGCGGCGCTATCTGGCTCAATCCGATCACGCCCCACTTGGTGTGATCCGCCACCACGATCAGCCGCCTGGCGGCATCGACGAATGCCCGGTTGGTCTCGGCCTCGGAGAGGTTCGGCGTTGTCAGGCCGGCCCTGGCCTCGATGCCATGCACGCCCATCACAACGACGTCGAAGTGCAGTGACCGGATCGTCGACACCGCGACCGCACCCACCAGTGCCTCCGATGGTGTTCGCACCCCGCCGGTCAGCACGACGGTGAGGTCGGCGCGTTCGTTGGCGTATAGGACCTCGGCGACCTTGATCGAGTTGGTCACGATGGTGAGGTTGGGCACGTTGCGAAGGTGCCGGGCGAGCGTCCAGGTGGTGGTGCCCGCGGTGAGCGCGACAGCCGATCCTGGCTGGATCAGGCTCGTCGCGTATGCGGCAATCGCCTCTTTCTCCTGCGGCTGGCGGATGGATTTCGCCGCGAAGCCGGGTTCGTCGGTGCTTCCGTACTCGATGGTTGTGGCGCCGCCGTGAACCTTTGCGACGAGTCCCTGGCGGGCAAGCGCCTCGAGGTCGCGCCTGATTGTCATGTCCGACACACCGAGCATTTGGCTCAGGTCACTGACCCGCACGCCACCGGCCTGCTTGATCTGCTCGAGGATCTTTGCCTGCCGCATAGCGGCGAGCATGATGAGGGGTCCTTTCTGTCGTGAGCCTGGCACCGTCGGCCCCGTTCGGCATGTCTTCGGCCCCCGCTGCCGACGCTGCCCTCAGTGGCAGCGTGCATGAGAAAGCGACCAGAGTCAACACTAACGAACAGCACGTATGTGCGGCTGATCGGGGTTCACCGATGGCGGGGAGAGCGGTGGGCTCGTGGCACGAAACGCTTATGCCCAGCGCGTGACCGCGTTCTGGAAGCACAGCGCCGATGCTGACACCCGTCGTGGGACCTGCGTGTTAACACGTGCGCAACATGTGCCAATGATGGTTGAGGTTGTTCGGTTCCGCGAGACAGGTACGAGACCGCCACGAGAGGGGTGCGACATGGTACGCGCGGCGGTACGCGGGCGTGCCAGGAAGCGGCAGCCGTTCGGCATCATCGTCGTCATCAGCAGCCAGTGCGGCCGTCACTGGCCAGCGGGGATGTTCCAGCCGGTGATCACCGGATGGTCATGCTCCTCGCCGAGGGTGGCAATCGTTCCGGTTTCGAGGCGGAACAGCCGCCCGCCCGCGGCGTCCAGGCCGAGCCAGCGGGCGGTGAGGATCCGCAGCAGGTGGCCGTGCGCGACAAGCACCACATCTCCGGTGTCCAGCAGCGGCCGCACGCGGGCAAGCACCGCGTCCGCTCGCGCGCCAACCTGGGTTACGGTCTCGCCCGGATGGGCGGCGCCGCCGGGGATGACGCCGTCGCGCCACAGGTACCAGCCGGGGCGCCGCGCCCGGATCTCCTTCGTGGTGCGCCCCTCGTACCCGCCGTAGTCCCATTCCCACAGGTCGGGATCCTGCTTGGCGCCGTCAAGGCCGGCCAGTGCGGCCGTGTCAACCGCTCGCCGTGCCGGGCTGGTGAACACCGCGGAGCCATCGCGCCTGGTGAGGGCCGGGCCGAGCGCGGCGGCCTGCCGCTCACCGCGGGCGGTGAGCGGCACTTCGGTGCGGCCAGTGTGCCGGCCCGAAGCGCTCCATTCCGTTTCGCCATGCCTGAGCAGAATCAGCGCACCCATGACCCCCATCTTCCAGCGGTCAGGGCGCGCCGCGCGAGATCAGGCGCCCACGCCGGGCCGTATCGGCGGCGATGGGCTCGCCGCGCAACCACACCCTCCGGACCACTCCGACGAGCACCCGCCCTTCGTAGGGGGTCACGGGATGGCGGTGCGGCATTGTCGCGGCCCGCACGCTGAACGCGGCGTCGGGGTCGAAGGCCACCAGGTCCGCGTCGGACCCGACGGCGAGCCTGCCCTTGCGGCGCAGCCCGGCCAGGGCCGCGGGCCGCTCCGCCATCCAGCAGGCAACATCGTGGAGCCTGTGCCTGCGCCGCCGCGCCACCGTCCACACGACAGGCAGGCTGAGCTGCAGCGAAGAGATACCGCCGCGCGCGGCGGCGAAGTCGCCCGCCGGTCCCTTCAGCCCCGTTGGGCCGGGCGAATGACCGGATACGACGCAGTCGATGGTGCCGCCCTCCAGCCCGCGCCAGAGGGTCTCGCGGTTGATCGCATCTCTGATCGGCGGGCAGCATTTGAACTGCGTGGCGCCGTCCCGTATCTCTTCAGCCGCGAAGAAGAGGTAGTGCGGGCAGGTCTCGGCGGTGATCGCAATGCCCGCGGCCTTGGCCCCAGCGATCAGCGCGACGCATTCGGCTGCGGACAGATTGGCGATGTGTGCCCGAGTACCCGCCGCGGCCGCCGCCGCGACGACCTTCTCGATGGCGCGGCGCTCGACGCGCGGGGGTCTGGAGGCGAGGAACGCCGGGTAGGAGTTTCCGGATGTCTGGCCGATCTCGCCGGCATCCTCGGCGTGCACCGCCAGCAGAGTGTCCGGGCCGAGGGCGGCGAGCTGGGCGAGGGCGGCGCGCAGCTCTGCGTTGGTGAGCGGTGGCATACCGCCGTCGAGGCTCACGATCTCGGCGCTTGCGCAGCGCGCAAGGAAGCACTTGAAGCCGAACACGCCCGCGCTGTACAGCCGCGCCAGCTCAGCCAGATTGCCGGGTACCACCCCGCCCCAGAACCCAACGTCAACCGCGCACTGGCCGTCCGCAGCTGCCCGTTTCTCCGCCAAGGCCTCGCCCGACACCGTGAGCGGCGCCGCGCCGGCCGGCGTGTCAAGTATCGTCGTTACGCCACCGGCTGCCGCTTCAGCCGTCGCGGCCGCGAAACCCGCCGGGCCGGGCTCGTTCACGTGTACATGGGTGTCGACGAGGCCTGGCAGCAGCGCGACCGCACCGAGATCTTCCTCGCGGTCCGCCTTGAGCCGCGCGTCATAGGCGTCAACTGCCGCGATACGGCCATCCTTAACGGCTAGCGCGGCGCCCACCTCACCCTGGGGCAGCACCGCCCGCCGGGAACGGACCACCACGTCGTATCTCATGGCGGCCCTGCGCCTTGCTCGCCTGTGCGGAGCCACTCGTCCGCGAACCGCTCGGCCAGCTCTTCGAGCAGAGGGCCCGCCTCGGCCATGCAGCGCCGCAGCTCGGGCTGGATGCGGGTGAGCGGATACACGGCCGAGATGCCCATCCGGTGCAGGTCATCCGCGGTCACCGGGGCGACCCCCGCTACCGCGACAACTGGTATCCCCGCCAGGGCCGCCGCGCGCGCGACGCCGGCTGGCGCCTTGCCGCGCATGGTCTGCGCGTCCAGGGATCCCTCGCCAGTGATGACAAGCCGCGCGCCCCGCAGGTGCTTGGCGAAACCGAGGTGCTCAAGCAGCAGTTCGATCCCTGGCCGTGTGGTGGCGCCAAGGAAGGCGAGCGCGCCAAAACCCAGCCCGCCTGCCGCGCCGGCGCCAGGCAGCTCGCGGTAACGGTCGCCGAGCGCGTGCTCGGCCACCTCGGCCCACTGGGCGAGGCCCCTCTCCAGCACGGCCACATCCCGCGGTGCGGCTCCCTTCTGCGGGGCATAGACCGCCGCCGCGCCGCCCGTGCCGAGCAACGGGTTGTCGACGTCGCACGCCACGAGCACAGGCACGGGAACCAGGGGAGTGGCCGGAGATACCTCCCAGCCCGCGTATTCCAGGTGGTCAAGCGCGGTGAGCGCGGCGCCGCCCGGCGGCAAACCGGCGCCGCCGCGGTCGAGCAGGCGCACCCCAAGCGCCTGTACCATGCCGGCGCCGCCGTCTGTGCAGGCGACGCCACCGAGGCCGAGCACTATGCTGTGGGCCCCTTCTCGCACCGCGGCCAGGATGAGCTGGCCGACGCCATAGCTGGTCGCATCCAGCGGTGCAGGCTTACCACCCGGCAGGCGGCGCAGGCCGCACGCCTGCGCGGCCTCGATGATGGCTGTGGCGCCGCCCATCGCGAAGAACGCTTCGACGGGCTGGCCCACGGGTCCCTGCACCATGGCCGACATGCGGCGAAAGCCAGCGCTCTCGCCCGCGGTCACGCTGTCGACGGTCCCGTCCCCGCCGTCCGCAACCGGCAGCGTGACAAGAGGCACGCTTGGCCGAGCCCGCCGCAGGCCGACGGCGACGTGCGCGGCCACCTGCGGAGCGGTGAGCGTGCCCTTGAACTTGTCCGGGGCGATGATCACGTGTCCCGGTGCGCCAGCGGGCGTCCGCACAACGCGATCGTAGTGAATGCTGGAATCGCCCGACGTGCGCGTGCCGAAACAGGTTGGGCAGCTGTGCCCGGCGGGCTGTGGCCTCGCTGCCCGATGGGCACGGTCGCGGCTACGTGCGGCAGGTCATCCAGTGGAACTCGGTGTGCCCACCAGTGGGGCGCCGTGTGCCGGATGAATTGCCGAAAAGACCACTAATGTTACGGTGTGGGTTTTGACACCAACGTTGCCCACCCGGCCCGGGTCTACGACTACTGGCTGGGGGGCAAGGACAACTTCGCGGCTGACCGAGAAGCGGCTGAGCAGGCAATCGCCGCCTTCCCCGGTGTCGTCAGCGGGGTGCGCGCCAACCGGGCCTTTCTCAGCCGGGCAGTGCGCTACCTCGCGGCGGAGGCAGAGATACGGCAGTTCCTCGATATCGGCACAGGGCTACCGACCGTGGATAACACCCACGAGGTGGCGCAGCGGGTAGCCCCGGAGAGCCGTGTGGTGTACGCGGATAACGACCCGATCGTCCTCTCACATGCGCGGGCGCTGCTGACCAGCTCCAGTGGCCGGACCGCATATGTGCACGCCGATATCCGTGACACCGGAAAAATCCTCGACGCCGCCCGGAGCACCCTCGACTTCAGCCTGCCCGTGGCCATCACCCTGCTCGGCGTTTTGCAACTCATCCCCGACGCCGATGACCCTTATGGGATCGTCACCCAGCTGACCGAGGCTATCGTTCCCGGCAGTTATCTGGTGATTTCCCACCCGACCTGCGACATCGACACCGCGGCCATGACCGAGATGGCCAAACGCCTGAACGAGCGTTCCGCTCCCGCCCACATGACCCTGCGTACCCATGCACAGATTTCCCGTTTTTTCGACGGCCTTGACCTGCTGGAACCCGGTCTGGTGCCGGTGAATCGCTGGCGGCCTGATTCCGGCGCTGTTCTGCAGCCCGTGCGGGATGTGCCCAATTATTGCGGAGTAGCCCGCAAACTCTGAGCAGGTCCACAACTCAGGGACCACTGCCGGGCTTGAAGGGCATGACACCGATGCGGCCGTGCTGGCAGACGCTGCCGCCAGGCCACGAGGTGGTCAGCGCCGCCGTCTCGTCCGGTGGGGTGACGTGGACCGCGGCTGGGGTCGGCTCGCACGGGTTCGAGGTTTCGTTCGAGGCAGGGACGACTGTCCAGTGCAGCTGCGAGTACACATGGGCACCCGGTCTCACGGTGACCAACTGCGGGCTCGGCGACGTCCTGACCACGTTCGTCGCGATGCTCGCGCCGGACGACGTGACAAGCTGCATGCCCGGGTAACCGAATACGCGGCAGGTGACGCCCGAGGAGTTCGTCAGGACGAGAAAGGCGTAGCGCTGGCCCGCCCCCGGACTGCCCAACCTGACATGGGCAGAGAGCATGCTGGTGTGGCAGCGGCCCGGTCCGTGCGCTTGCGCTCCGCTACTCGGGCTTGCGGCGGATGCGCTGGTAACCGGGGTGGCCGGGGTCGTCGCAGCGCCGGCCGGGCTGGCCGTTGTGGCGGCGGCAGATGAGGCTGGCGTGCTCGGCCCAGAACTGCCGCATCCCGCCGTGACGAGCGCCGTCGCGGCAGCGAGGACGGTGACCGCGCCACTCGCGTGGATCTTCATCGCGCCTCCTAGCGTGCATTTGCTGCACTCTAAGACGGCAGAGGGTCGCCTGTGGTGGCATTGCGTCTATAACGGAATAGCTGCGGTGATCACGGGCGGCCATCGGCTGCGGTCCCCGAAACGGACGGCCGCGTTGCATCCTGGGCAATCCAGGCCGGTGACACCGTACGACGTGGTCACGGTGGAGCGGAAGGCAGCGGTAATCAAGGTAATCAAGGTAATCAAGAGGAGACAGTCACGCCGTGCTGATCTTTGACGAACTGTTCGCGAGCGAGGTCATCGTCGTAATCCTGCGCGGTCAGGCGCCCGATCACGCCGTTGTGCTTGCGGAAACGGTATGGGAGGCGGGCGCCGGGCTCGTTGAGGTGACGATCCAGGATGCGGAGGGCCTCGCGGCGCTCGAGCTGACGGCGGCTGCGGGTCGGCGCCGCCGGCGCCCGGTCGGAGCCGGAACCGTGCTCACGCCACGCCAGGTCGAGCAGGTGCGGGCGGCCGGGGCGGCCTTCACCGTGGCGCCGGGTTTCAGCTCCGAGGTGCTGGCTGCGAGCACCGCCGCGGGCCTGCCGCACCTGCCCGGGGTGGCCACGCCCACCGAGATCCAGCGCGCGCTTGCCGTCGGTTGCCGGTGGCTGAAGGCCTTTCCGGCCAGCGTGCTCGGGCCCGCCTGGTTTCGCGAGATGCGTGGCCCATTTCCCCAGGTGAGCTTCGTGGCGACCGGAGGTATCACCGCCGCGACAGCACGCGGTTTTCTTGACGCTGGGGTACGGGCGGTTGGGGTCGGCTCCGCCGCAGCACGGCCCGGAGGTCTGGCGGACGTGCTGGCGGCCATCGGCGGCCGGCCACGGAGCGAGGCGGGAGCATCAACCCCCGCATAAGGGATGAACGTTCCGTGATCATGGGGGGTGCGGAAACGGGGAGGTTGTAGGGTGACCGGGCGGTGCTGTCGTGCTAGTCACGCCACGGTCGCGACGGTGAGCACCCAGCCGACGAACAGGAGATAGGCGGCGATGATCAGCACTCCGGAGCGTCGGCCCAGGCCGTGATTACGGTACGCGAATGCCAAGGTAAGCAGGGTGAGCCCGGCGTACCACGCGGCGACGAGCGTGACCGCACCCGACGGGGCGTCCAGCCCGATCACCGTCGCGGGGAGCAGCAGCCCAATGGTGATGTTGAGGGCGTTGCTGTTGAGCGCCGTGCTGAGCGCGGCCGCCCCCCGCCCACGTGCGGCCAGGTACACCGCGGCGACCGCGTTGGGCAAGCTGGTGATCACAGCGAGCAGGAGACCGCCGATCACGATCTGTGGCACCCCGTACTGCCGGCCAATCGCGGACGCCGCGCGTTCCATCGCCGCGCTCGCGGCGACGACGGCAAGCAGCGCGGCCACCGCGACGTAGCCATCCCGCGCTGTGCCTCTGCGAGGCCGGATAGCCACGCTGAGCTCGAGCTCCTCCTCGGCGACAGCCGCCACAACCCAGGCGACCCACGGCTTCGGCAGTGGCAGCCGCCCGAGCCCTCTGCCCTCCACCCGGAGAATAGCGACATAAGGAACGAGGACCACCAGTATCATCGCGAGCCCAGCGGCAGCTGGCACCAGGCCGAGCACCGGGAAAAGGCACGCCACAGCTACCCACATTCCGACCGCTCCGCCGAGCAGGACCACCTTGCGGTGAAGCGCGACCCAGCCGGCCACGACCGCACCAAGGCCGAGCAGGCCCGCCAGGTTAAATACGTTCGAGCCGATGGCGACGCCGGTCCCGACGCCCTGCTCGTGATGGGCCAGCGCGGTAATCGCAGACGTGATCTCTGGAGTATCCGCAGCCAGGGCCGCCACCATCCCCAGCAGCGCCTCGGACAGGCCGAAACGTTCGCCCAGCCGTTCCAGCCTTGACACGAGCAGCCAGCTGGTGCTGAGGCTGATGAGCATTCCAACGAGGAATACGGGGATCGCCAGGGCGGCGCCCGTCATGAAGCGGTGATCTTGGCGAGGGGGGTCATGGCCGGCTCCACGTCGCGATGGGAAAGATGTGCCGACCAGGCTTCCCGGCTCACCAGAAGAAATGGTAATGAGCAAGCCGCAGCGGCGAAACCGCTCGGCGCGCTTCACGCTGCGGGTGGTGCCGCCCTCGGTGGCACCACCCGCGGTGGCCGTTCGGTCTCCGTAGCGCGCTAACCGGCGCGGCTAGCCTTCGGTGCCCGCTGTCTTGAGCAAGGAGCTCAGCGGTCGGCCGGTCTCAAGCAATGACTTGAGGCTGGAGAGCACGATCGCCCATCCCTCGCTGGTCCGCGCGGCCTGGTCCATCGGGAGGTCTTCGTGCGTGAGGATGAGCCGCACCACGTCGCCGACGGGCTCGATGTCGAACGTTACGCGCGAGTGTTTGGCCGGATCGTCGGCGTCGGCAGGCCAGCCCCAGGAATGGGCGAGACGGCGGGGTGGGTCGACTTCCAGGATGGTACCGACGCCGTCCACGCCGCCGTCGATGCGCTGGTGCTCCCAGCCATCCCCCTTGGCCCAGCTGGAAACGTTCCTGTGCCCCCAGTACTGGGCGGTAAGGTCAGGGTCGGTGAGAGCGTTCCACAGCCGCTGCGGAGTGGTGGCGATGTAGGTGACGTACACCAGCTTTGGCTTGTCCATCGGATCGGTGTCCTCTTCGAGTCGGTTCTTCAGGCTGGCGAGGGATTCGAGGTTGGGCCGCTCGAACTTCGCGATCCACCGCTGGTAGATGTCGTGCAGCGGCACCGGGTTGAGGTAGTGCAGTTTCTCCCGGCCGCGCCAGAGGGTGGCGACAAGCCCTGCGGCCTCGAGCACGTCCAGGTGCTGCGTGATGCCCTGGCGAGTGATCGCAAGGTCACGGCACAGCGCGCCGAGGGGCTGTCCGTTGTCGGCGTGCAGCCGGTCGAGGAGGCGTCGGCGGGTCGGATCCGCGAGCGCCCTGAAGACCAGGGCCATGGCCTCGTCCTCGTTTTGCATCACGTGGCGACGATATGCAAGAAGATACTTGCATGTCAACCCGAGAGGCGATCTTGCTTTGCACCGTGCGTCAGCACGAGCCTGTTGCGGTGTCGATCACCACATTGCGATGGCTGACCCTGGCGTCGAAGCCGGTCAGCACGGCCCGGGCCGCGGGCTCGACGACGGCTATGGCAACGTCGGCGCCAGCGAAGCGCTGTATCGCGTCAAGTGATTCCCACAAGGTCATGACCTCGAGCTCCACGTGATTGTCATGATCTCGCCGGAATAGGTACGCGCCGCGGTAGCCATCGAGGCTCTGCAGCTCGGGCAGCACCGATTCGGTGAAGTGCTGTCGATATTTTTCGGCGCCGTCCGCCGTAGCCGTTGCGCGCCAGACGCGTGCGATCATCGCCGCTCCAATCGCCACAGTGATTGTAGTGGTCTGACGCAGGAGTCTCGGCAGACAACTCGGGCGCCACGAAGCGACAGCCGTTAGGGAAAATTCTGGGCGGCTCGTTGCGCGGGCGGGTCACGCGACCGCGGGTCATGCGACCGCGGGTCATGCGACCGCGGGTCATGCGACCGCGGCCGCTGCGGTGACCGCGGCGGCGATGCCTGCCACATCGTCGTCGCTGGTGATGTACGGCGGCATGGTGTAGATCAGGTCGCGGAACGGGCGAAGCCAGACGCCCGCCTGAACCGCAGCGCGCGTAGCGGCGGCCAGGTCCACCTCGTGGTCCAATTGCACGACGCCGATCGCGCCGAGCACCCGGACGTCTTTGACGTGCGGCAGGCCGGACGCGGCGGCGAGGCCGTGTCGCAGGCCCGTCTCGATCCGCTTGACGTTGGCCGCCCAGCCGCTTCCGCGTGAATCAGCGCCGAGCAGCAGGTCAATCGAGGCGCATGCCACGGCGCTGGCCAGCGGATTTCCCATGAAGGTGGGTCCGTGCGCAAGCACCGGGAACTCGCCCCGCCCTATGCCTGCGGCCACCTCCGGCGTGCACAGGGCAGCGGCCATCGACAGATAGCCGCCGGTCAGCGCCTTGCCCACGCACATGACGTCCGGGCTGACGCCCGCGTGATCGGCGCCGAACAGCGCGCCGGTGCGCCCGAACCCGGTGGCGATCTCGTCGAAGATCAGCAGCACGCCATTCCCCCGCGTCGCCTCGCGTAGCACTCGGAGGTAACCGGGGTCGTGGAAGCGCATGCCGCCCGCGCCCTGCACGACGGGTTCCACGATCACGGCGGCAAGTTCTGTCGCGTTCTTGCTGATCGTTTCCCTGAGGTGCCGCGCGTATCGTGGGTTGACGCCCTCGCCGAAGCCTGCCGGTGGACGGTCGGCGAAAAGCTGCTGCGCCAGCACGCCGGTCCACATCTGGTGCATGCCGCCGTCGGGATCGCACACCGACATCGCCCCGAACGTGTCGCCGTGGTAACCGCCACGCCAGGTGAGCAGCCTCTTCTTGGCCGGCCGCCCGGCGCTTCGCCAGTACTGCAGGCACATCTTGATGGCGACCTCCACGGAGACGGAGCCGGAGTCGCAGAGGAAGACGTGCTCGAGGCCGTCGGGGGTGATGTCGGCGAGGCGCTTGCAGAGCTGGATCGCGGGCTCGTGCGTCAGGCCGCCGAACATAACGTGGCTCATGTTGCTGAGCTGTCGTCGGATCGCCTCGTCGAGGACAGGATGCTGATACCCGTGGATAGCGGCCCACCACGACGACATCCCGTCGATCAGCTCGTGCTGGCCGTCAAGGGGCCGTGCGAGCTTTAGCCGAACGGCTCGCGCGGACTCCACCAGCAGCGGCGGGTGCGTCCCCGGCATCGCGGCATACGGATGCCATGCGTGGTGCCGGTCGAGGCTGAGCAGTTCCTCAGGTGACACAGCTCCAAGTGAATCGCACATGGGACACGGGACACGGGACCGATCACCTGGCCCGCGATGAGGGACGGATGGTGGCCGACGGTGGCGGGCGGTGGCTGATGATGCAAGCTAGCTTGGCACCATGAATTCGTCACGTGACGACGTTCTTGATCTGTTCGGTTACGTCTGGCAGCGGTTCCGGACGCGGATGGAGGGCCTCGGCGACGAGGAATGGCGCTGGCAGCCGTCGCGAGATGATCGGGTCACGCTGCGGACCGGTGCGGGGAGGGCTGGTGCGGGGCCGGCTGGTGGGGTGCGGACCGGTACGGGGTCGGCTGGTGCGGCGCCGACTGGGGAGCTTTGCGCCGAGTCGGCTGTGGCCGCGCTTGCGGAGGTGGAAGCGGCGTACGGGCTTTGGCGTAACCAACTCGCCGCGATAAGCGATGAGTCCTTCGAGGAGCCCATCGGACCAGCAGCGGGTCACTACGGTGACGCGACGCGGCGGTCGTTCGCACTGCATATCGTCGATGAGCTGATTCACCATGCGGCGGAGGCCGCGCTGCTTCGCGATCTGTATGCGGGGCGCGATTGACGTCTGCCACATCCCTGACCTGGCGCGATCTCGAAACCCTCGCGCCCAGCATCGCCCGCTTGGGTCGGCGGCGCCTCGAGGCGACGCGCATTGCCATGCTCGGGACCCTTCGCCCCAGCGGTACACCGCGCATCAGCCCGGTCGAGCCCCATCTCGCGGCAGGACACGTGGTGTTCGGCGCGATGTCGTGGTCGCTAAAAGCGCACGACCTGCAGCGAGATCCCCGCTGCGTGCTGCACAGCGCTGTCACGGACCCGGACAGCGGCGAGGGAGAACTCAAGCTCTACGGCCGCGCCTCGTCCGCGCCTGATGAGATCCGCGATGCGCCGCGCGCCGCGTGGTGGATCGGCAGGCCGCGAGAGACGGCCAGTGTGTTCTGCCTGTACATCGAGCAGGCCTCGTTTATCGCCTGGGACATCGCACAAGCTCAGATGACCATTTACCATTGGTCGACGCGCCGCGGATACCGGACGACCAGACGTTCCTATCCGTAGCCATGTGGCCGCCATTTCTGCCGTGGCGCGGCCGTTTCCGTGCCGCCCGTTGTTCGGGCCCGGCCGCCCCGCCGCCCCGCCCCCGGACTCGGGCCAGCCCCCGCCGACGCCGGGCAAGTCCCACCACCTGACCCCAGCCCCAGCCCGAGTCCCGCGGACTGCGGCGCTGCCGGCGACCGGGACGCTCCCGGCGACGGTGACCGCAGCCCCGGCCCCGGTGCCGCAGGACGCGCCGGCCGGGCTGCGGCGGTTCCCCGCCGGGCCGCGGGTCCCGGCCGGGCCGCTGGTCCCCACGCCGCCGCTCACGCCGGCGGTGGCGGGGTCGGTGAACCTCACCATCCCCCTGCAAACCCTGCTCGGAATGTCCAGCCAGCCGGGTGAGGTGGCCGGGCTCGGGCCGCTCACCCCCGCCGCCACCAGCGGCATC
>WNGE01002915.1_pt1 | contig 59743 bp, 46 predicted proteins | sample 5400651 | NCBI WGS metagenome assembly WNGE01 (sample SAMN13153370, study PRJNA577476) | soil metagenome | isolation source: 60 cm soil or saprolite under grassland replicate 2 | place: USA:California | collected 2016-06-15 | reverse complement strand
TACTCATGTTTCACGGAGAGTTCCAGCTTCGGACTCTTGCGCGTGCGGTAGGACTGCCACTGGTTGTGGAAGGTGTCGTCTTTGAAGTCCCAGTCCACGGCCCAGTAGTCCACCATCTGGCTCCAGTGCTTGATGGCGCCGCGCACTTCGGCGGGCACGTCGTCGAGCGGGATCACGAATTCGGAGAGCGTGAGCGTGACTTCGCGCTTCTTGATTTTGCTGTCCAGGGCGAGCGCGCCCAGTTCGAAGAAGTGAACGTCTCCCTGCTCGACTGCTTTCTTCTCCAGGACCTCGCGGGGGATTTTCTTGAACGCGGCGTCCACTCGGGCTTGGGCGGCGATCTCTTTTGCGGTTTCGTTGATTTCGAGCGCGAACTCCCAGCCGAGCACATCCACGGCGGGCTTCTGCGGAGAGTTGGGCCCCTTGCCGCTGGCTTTCCAGACCTCGGCGGCGATAGCGTTTACGTCGGCGCGGGTGACCGGCGCATCCACCGCGGCCACGTGGACCATGCGTCCGGCTTTCACGCCGTGCAGCCAGACGTGGCCGCTGACCGGCGTGGCGTGGTAAAGCTCAAGGATGAACTTGCGGTAGGCGGCCTCGCGTTCTTTCTGCTCTTCGAGCCTGTTCTTGCCATTCGCGGGAAACTCGGCCACTTGCCATTGCTGGCGCTCGTATTTGCCGAGGTTTTGGACGATAAATGGCTTCACGCCGGGGATGCCGAGCAGGCGCTTGCGCGTGGTGTGGATGGCGAAGCGTCCGAGGTCGCAGGCGATCCAGCGGCGGTTAAGCTTTTCGGCGACGGCGGCGGTGGTGCCAGAACCGCAGAAGCAGTCGAGGATGAGATCGCCCTCGTTACTGCTTAACTTCAGAACACGTTCCAACAATGCTTCAGGCTTCTGTGTGTCGTACCCAGCTCGCTCTGCCGCCTGGCTCTGAATGGGCTTCACGTCCAGCCACAGGTCCTGGAGTTGCACGCCGGGCATCTCGTCGAGGTATCTTTTTTGCGCTGGAACCGTGCCAGGTTTGGTTTGTACAATCCGGCCGCTCTCATACATCTCCTTCATCCGTTTCTCGGAGAAGCGCCAGTAACGAGTTACCCCTAAGAATTCGTAATAAGGATTTCCCTTCAGCGATTTTCCGGGTGCGGTGATATCACTTAAACGGTAACGGCGGCCGTTCTTTGGGTCGATGTGCTTGTAGAACGCGTCGGCGTACTCACTCTCATAAGGCGTGTACTGCATGTGCCATGTATACGAATCAGCCTTCGTATACAGGAGAATCACTTCGTGAAGGCGCCCAAGGTGCGCTGACCCCTGTCCTATATCGCTGTGGGCAGTTTGCCGTCTCCATACAATTTGATTTACGTATCGATCTGCTCCGAAAACTTCGTCGAGCACGGCCTTTACGTAGTGAGAAATGTTCTGTCCGATGTGGACATATATGGTGCCGGACTCGCTCGTTAGTTCTCTGAGAAAAAGGGCGGCTTCGTGAAACCAGCTCAGGTAAGAGTCAAATCCACGTCCCCATGTATCCCTGTAGGCCTTCTGCTCAACTAACGACGGCTCCTTGGTGAAGAACACCTGCTCGTCGCCCGGGTCATCTGTATGATCCGCCAGAGTGGCAGTGAACGAAAAATCCGCGCCCGTATCAAACGGCGGATCGATGTAGATCAAGTCCACCTTGCCGGCGAAGTCGGGCAAGAGCGAGGGCAGGACGTACTTCTTGTCGCCCCAGATGAGGCGGTTGCGCCACTCCGGGTCGTTTCCCGAAGAGGAGAGTTCCAGCGTGCGCTGGCGCTCCTGCACGCTCTCGTTGACGGTCTCGACGGTTTGAAAGGGCAGCTCGATGCGAACCGGAGCGCGCTTGTTGCCGTGCTCGTCGTACTTGCCGTCCCAGATGAGTTTCGGCCATTTTTGAAATGGGGAAGAAATCGAGAATAGCATACGCGGGCGCCCTACCTACGGAGAAGACGCAGAGGTCCCTTCGGCTTCGCTCAGAGCAGGCTTTTCGACTCCGCAGGCACTTCACTTCGTGAAGTCCCTGCGCCGCTCGGAATGACAGTCTTGGATCGAGCTTGGCGAATACGGCGGCGCTACGTTTGCCAGCTGGGGCTGATTTCTCGCGCTACCAAGTCTTTGGAATATTCACGTAGGAACGGTCCAGGGCCGCCACGGATGGGCATCCGAGCAGTCGGAGGGTTCGCTCCAGATCGGCGCGCAGGATTTCGATGGCACGGTCGACTCCGGGCTCGCCGGCAGCCGCAAGACCATACGCGTAGGCGCGTCCGCACAGCACGGCGCTCGCACCCAGGCAGATCGCTTTTGCGATGTCAGTCCCCCGGCGAATGCCTCCGTCCATCCAAACTTCCGCTTGGCCTCCAACGGCTTCCACCACCTCAGGCAGTGCGCGGAGTGAGGATGGCACGCAGTCCAACTGCCGGCCGCCATGATTGGATACCGAAATGGCCGCGGCGCCGGCGTCAACCGCACGGCGGGCGTCGTCGCCCGTCAGAATGCCTTTGATCACCAGCGGACCCTGCCACAGATCGCGGATCCAACGCAGGTCCGCCCAGGTCACCGCCGAGTTTGCCAAGGCGGCGCCGACGTCCATCAGCGCCATCGGTCCTTGACCGGGAATGATCACGTTGGGCAGCGCGGGCAGGCCGCCATCGCGCAGAAAATCAATCAGCCAGCCGGGCCGCGACAGCACTTGGAAAACGAAGGGAATTTTTTCCAGCAGGCTGCCGCTGATCAGTTCCTTCATCCCATTGCGATAGTCGCGCTCGCGCATGCCCGATACGGGTGTGTCGACGGTAACCACCAGCGCGGCGAATCCGGCCGCCCGCACTCTGGCGATCGCAGGTTCGGCCGCCGCCCGGCCGCCCAGCAGATAGAGCTGGTAGAACACCGGCCCAGAGGAGGCCGCCCGCACGTGTTCCAGCTTGTGCCCCGAGATCGTAGAAAGGATGTAAGCGGTGCCCGCCTTGCCGGCCGCTCGGGCGGCGGCTACTTCCCCGCCAGGATGCATCAGCCGGCTGTAGCCGACCGGGGCCAGCAGCAAGGGAAGGGCGAGGTCGAGGCCCAGAACGCGAGTGTGCAGGTCGCAGGCTTCGAAGGCCACGGCGTACCGGGGCCGGAAGGTGACATCCTCGAAGACGCGGCAATTTTCGCGCAGCGTCACCTCACCTTCGGCGCCGCCGTCCAGATAGTCGAACACGGCTTTCGGTACCCGGTGGCGCGCGATGGGCCGGAAATCGTCAATGGAAACAACGCGCGGAGAGGCGACGCTGCGGGATGCTTTGGTCATCGGCACAAATGGCGCGCCCTCGCAAAGCGCGTGAGTCGAGCGGTACGTCGGAAGTGTAAACCTCTCGGCCGACAAGGGGAAGATCGACTGCCCCAGTGGAGCCGAAAGGATGGCCCAGCAGACCAAGAGGAGAAAATGTAGCCGGATTGTTAAGATAAATCCTGCCCCAAATCGCCAGACGCCGGTCGCGCCGTGTGGGTGTGGCGACATATCTTGAGGTGATCGTACATGTGCCGGAATATCAAGACCCTGTTCAACTTCGATCCGCCCGTTTCCGACGACGAGATCCGTGCGGCTTCGCTCCAGTTCGTGAGAAAGATCAGCGGTTTCAATAAACCGTCCAAGGCCAACGAAAGCGCGTTCCTGGCGGCCATCGATGAGGTCGCGGGAATTTCGACTCGTCTTCTCCGCTCGCTCGAGACGACCGCGCCACCGAAGAATCGGGAAGTGGAAGCCGCAAAAGCGAAAGCCCGTTCGGCCGAGAGATTCGGCGATTGACCCGCTCACAACCCTAGTACCCGGACCGCGTGATGAGTCATGGTGCAGAACCGCACGCCCCGCATTCTCGTACATCGCCACTGAACTCCGTGAGCCTCCATTTAGAGTACAATTCCGACCCCAGGGGGTGTTATATGCGTTTGCTGACATGGAGTACCGCGTTGATATTCGGGCTGGCATTGGTTTGCCTGGGTATGTCGCCCGCTGCGGCGCAGGATGATCTCGACGCCGTCAAGGCCGATGCCGCCCATCACAAGCTGGAGTTTGAGAACGACCAGGTGCGGGTCGTGCGCTACGCGATCCCGCCGGGCGACAAGACCGCCAACCACAGTCACCCCAGCAATGTGAACATCTTCCTGACGGACGTGAATGGCAAAATCACCACGCCGGATGGCAAGACCACAGAGGTCCATGCGAAAGCTGGAGCGGCAGCCTGGCGGAGCCCCACGACGCACGTCGTGGAGAACGCGGGAGACAAGCCAATTGAAGGGGTCCTGATCGAGCCGAAGAAGCCGTCCTCGGCGTTGCCTGCCGGTGCACCAGATGTCGCGGCCGCAGATCCGAAGCACACTAAAGTGGAATTTGAAAACGACCAGGTGCGCGTCATCCGCTACCACTTCGATCCAGGAGACAAGTCCCCCATGCACGGACATCCGGATAACGTGCAAGTCATGCTGACCGACAGCAAGGCGAACGTCACGACGGCCGACGGTAAGACTACACCGAGCAGCGGGAAAGCCGGAGAGGCGCACTGGAGGCAGGCCGTACAGCACTCGGTGCAGAATACGGGCGACCAGGCGTTTGAAGGCATTCTGGTGGAGATGAAGGGCGCGCCCGGAACGGAGACAAAGGCGAAGTGAAAAAATTTGTTGGGTGAGAGGTCTCAGAGAGCAGGTTCTTAAGCCAGGAACAGTGCTGGCGCGTTCCGCGAGTCCAGCCGTCTCACATACCATCTGGACCCGGGCTCTTGCATGACGACTGACCGCAGCGCTGAAGCGTCCGCCGCAAGGCGAATATTTTACGAAACTGATATTTCCGGCTAGAATTCCTGAATGTCGTCCGCAGTGCTTCCTTCGCTGGCCTGGGCTCACCCACTCGTGCGGGAGTGGTTTGTCTCGCGCTTTGGAACTCCTACCGAACCGCAGGAGCAGGGGTGGCCGCATATTCTGGCCGGGCACACTACCCTGATCTCGGCTCCAACTGGATCTGGCAAAACATTGGCGGCGTTTCTCGCCTGTATTGATCGGCTCGTCTGCAAGGCCCTGGCGGGTGAACTGCATGACCGGACAGAAGTTCTCTATGTCTCTCCGCTGAAGGCCCTGGGCAACGATATTCAGAAAAATCTGGAAGTGCCGCTGGGGGAGATTCTCCAGATGGCGGGCGCGCGCGGGTTGCTGATGCCGGAGATTCGCACGGCGGTGCGCACGGGCGACACGCTCGCGAAAGATCGGCAGGCGATGCTGAAGCGGCCGCCGCACATTCTGGTGACCACTCCGGAGTCGCTCTACATTCTGCTGACAGCGGAGAAGAGCCGGGCCATTCTGCGCGATGTTGAGACCGTAATCGTCGATGAGATTCACGCGGTGGCGGACGACAAGCGGGGCGTGCACCTGGCGCTGTCTCTGGAGCGACTGGAAGCGCTGACCTATCGGCCGCCGGTGCGGATCGGGTTGTCGGCCACCCAGAAGCCGATCGAAGAAATGGCGCACTTCCTGGCCGGCAGCTCCGATCCTCAAAGCGCTCGGCAGGATCCGGTAATCGTCAACATTGGGCACAAGCGCACGCTCGATCTGGGCGTCGAAGTTCCCTCCTCTGAGTTGGGGCCGGTGGCTTCGAACCAGATGTGGGACGAGATCTACGAAAGAATGGTGCAGTTGGTGAATGCGCATCGCTCGACGCTGGTTTTCGTGAACACGCGCCGATTGGCCGAACGCATCGCGCACCAACTTGGCGAGCGGCTGGGCAAAGGGAATGTGGCGGCGCATCATGGCAGTTTGTCGCGCAGAATTCGTCTGGAGGCGGAAAGGAAGCTCAAGGAAGGCCAGGTGAAGGTGCTGGTCGCAACGGCATCGCTGGAGCTGGGCATTGACGTCGGGACGGTGGACTTAGTGTGTCATATCAGTTCGCCGCGTTCGATTGCGGTGGCGCTGCAGCGCGTGGGGCGATCGGGGCACTGGCGCGGCGCCATACCCAAAGGACGCTTCTTTGTCACCACGCGCGACGATCTCGCCGAGTGTGCGGTGCTGGTGCGGGCAATTCGCTCGGGCGAACTGGACCGGCTGATTTTTCCGGAAGCATCGCTCGATGTGTTGGCGCAGCAGATTGTGGCTTGCTGCGCGGTCGCGAGTGGCGCGGCGGGTTCGGAGCGGCGAGGGCAGGATGGCCTCGCGACAGCCGGCGGCGGCGCCGGCGCTACGAGTGACGGGTGGGATGAGGATGAACTCTTTGCGCTGGTTCGGCGCGCTTATCCGTATCGCAATCTCTCGCGGAAAACTTTCGACGCGGTCCTGGTGACACTATCCGAGGGAATTGCAACGCAGCGCGGACGCTACGGGGCCTACCTGCATCACGACCGCATCAACCGCAAGCTGCGGGCTCGGCGGGGTGCACGCCTCGCAGCGATCACCAGTGGTGGCGCGATTCCCGACAATGCCCTGTTTACAGTGGTAGCCGAACCCGACGGCGCTGTCGTGGGAACCGTGGATGAGGATTTCGCGGTCGAGAGCATGGCGGGGGACGTCATGCTGCTGGGCAACACTTCTTGGCGGATTCGTCGCGTGGAAGGCAGGACTTCGCGTGTTCTGGTGGAAGATGCGAAGGGCGTACCGCCGAGCGTGCCGTTCTGGCGCGGAGAGGCTCCAGCACGCACGGCGGAGCTTTCGGCGCAACTCGGGCAGTTGCGTAAGGACATCAGCGACCGGCTGCCGGAAGTCGTTCCGGCGGAAGGCTGGCGCAACCTGCCCGTCGTTGGCGAGGTTGCGAAGTGGCTTGGAGAAGAGTGCGGGCTGGACCAGGCGGGCGCCGAGCAATTGATCCAGTATGTGCTGGAAGGCCGCGCGGTTCTGGGCGCCGTGCCCACCCAGGCTACGATCATCGCTGAGCGCTTCTTCGATGAGGGCGGCGGGATGCAGTTGATCATCCACGCGCCGTTTGGTGGACGCATCAACAAGGCTTGGGGCTTGGCTCTGCGCAAGCGCTTCTGCCGGGGGTTCAATTTTGAATTGCAGGCGGCCGCGACGGACAACGGTCTCAATATCGCTCTTGCTGAGCAGCACAGCTTCCCCCTGGCGGATGTTTTCCAGTTTCTGCATTCGGAGAGCATGCCGCCGATTCTCGAACAAGCAGCGCTCGCGTCGCCCATCTTCCAGACGCGCTGGCGCTGGGATGCAACCCGCGCCCTTGCACTGTTGCGTTTCCAGGGCGGCAAGAAAGTTCCGCCGCAGATTCAGCGCATCCGATCGGATGATTTGCTGGCATCGGTGTTTCCGGACGTGGCGGCCTGCAATGAGAACATCGAAGGGGATATCAAGATTCCGGACCATCCTCTGGTTGCCGAGGTGATGAAAGATGTGCTCACCGAGGCGCTGGATATCGATGGACTGCGCGACGTGCTGCGCGGGATCGAGGAGGGACGGATTCGATGCCTGGCGGTCGACACGCCGGTGCCGTCGCAGTTCTCGCACGAAATTCTGAATGCGAATCCCTACGCGTACCTCGATGACGCTCCGCTGGAAGAACGGCGGGCCCGGGCGGTCGAGATGCGGCGCGTGCTGCCGACGGCGGTGCTGGAGGAAGTTGGTGGACTCGACCCCGCGGCCATCGCGCAGGTACAGGCCGAGGCGTGGCCGGATGTGCGGGATGCGGACGAACTGCATGATGTGCTGCATACGCTAGTAGCGCTGCCGGAAGGCAGGTTTCAGTTCCCAGTTCTCAGTTCTCAGGAAAATGGCTCTCAGCTCTCGGCTCTCAGTTCTCAGGGCCTCGGCCAGCGCACGACCGAGTGGTGCGCGTTTTTTGATCGCCTGCAGTCGGAACGGCGAGCGTTGGTGGCGGAGGATGCGGGGCGGCGGTATTGGGTTGCGGCGGAGAGAGCCGCAGGGTTTCATGCAATGCATCCGCGGGCTGCGGTCGTGCAGATGCACCTTGCCGCGTCTCCGCCCTGTTCACTCGCGCTGCCAGAGGCGGAAAGCCGCGTCTCTACCGCGAGCTTCGAGGAGGCGGTCCGGACGACGGTGCAGGGGTGGATGGCGCACTTGGGGCCGACTACTGCTTCGGAGTTGGGCGAGTTGATTGGCGTGGCAGGGCCGGAAGTCGAGAAGGCGCTTTTGCGAATCGAAGCTGGCGGGGCGATTCTGCGCGGGAAGTTTCGGCCGGCGGGTTTGGAATTGAGCACTGACGGCACGCGGACAGGAGTGTCCGCGCCACACGAATGGTGCGAGCGGCGGCGGCTGGCCCGGATTCATCGACTCACGGTTGCCACCCTTCGCAAACAGATCGAGCCGGTCACAGCGGCGCAGTTCATGAACTGGCTGCTGCGCTGGCAGCATATCGCTCTCGGGACGCAGGTGCGGGGCGAGCACGGGACGCTGGAAGTGATCCGGCAGTTACAGGGGTTTGAAATTCCGGCGAGTGCATGGGAACGGTTTGTGCTTGCGCGCCGCATCACGGCTTACGATCCGGCGCATCTGGATCGGCTCTGCCTGGCGGGCGCGGTGGGATGGGGGCGACTCTCACCGCATCCGGCAACGCTCCAAACTGGAGGAACTGAGGCAGGAGGCGCAGGGGAGAAGCGGAGGCGGGTGATCCCAACGCGGGTGGCGCCGATTGCGTTTTTTGTGCGTGAAGATGCCGACTGGATGCGGCCGCATCATCCCGGAGCGGAAAATTCGACATCGTCGTTCTTGAGCCCCGCTGCGCAGGCTGTGCTGGAGCTACTCAAACAGCGCGGGGCACTGTTCTTCCCTGACATAGTGCGAGCCACCGGTAAGCTGAAAGCTGAAGTGGAAACGGGCCTGTGGGAACTGGTCGCGGCCGGACTGGTCACGGCCGACGGATTTGAAAACTTGCGCGCGCTGGTCACGCCGAAGAATCTTTCGAGAAGCGGGCCGGGCAAGGCGCGGCGGCCGCGGCATGCCGCCGGGCGATGGTCTCTGCTGCACACCGAAGGCGCGGATCGCGACCGCAGCGTGGAATCGTGCTGCTGGATGTTGCTGCGGCGCTACGGCGTAGCGTTCCGCGACTTGCTGGTGCGGGAAACTAATCTGCCGCGCTGGCGTGAATTACAGATTGCCTTCCGCCGGCTCGAAGATCGAAGCGAAGTGCGCGGCGGGCGGTTCGTGGACGGATTCCTGGGAGAGCAGTTCGCGCTTCCGGTCGCGGTTGAATCGCTGCGCGCCCATCGCAGGCTGCCCCTCAGCGGAGAGCGCGTGACGATTGCAGCAGCCGATCCGCTGAATCTGGTGGGAATCGTTGTTCCGGGCGAACGGATTCCGGCCATCTCAGGAAGAAGTGTTACATTCCGCGATGGCGTGTGGGTGGTCGAAGGAGAAACTTTGCTGGCTGTGGGATTGTAGTGCGCCGATGCTTTTGGGTTACTTCCCCAGGTTGGAAGCCGGCATCACCATCAACGGGCGCATCTTAGGGAGGGCTTGGCACGGATGCTGGCTCAGTAGCTGTACAGCGAAAATTCCATCGGCGTCATAGTCAGGAAGATTGGGCCATGGGCCGAGTTCGCGCTTGACCATCATGTTTCCCGCGTCGGTCAAGCATCGCCCCGGCGGGTTGCTGAAAAACCGTCTCCCGTGGCGCAGAATGGGGAAGATCGCCCATGGCCCGGTGACTTGCGCGAGGTCCTCCAGCACGCGGTCGCCGCTCAGGTAATTATCGTCGTCCAGATAATACAGACAGTCGCCCTGTGCTGCGGAATGCGCGTTGTGCGGACAGGTGTGGCCGTAATTGTTGTGGGGACGTTCGCACCGAAGCACAGTTCTCTGGGGATGAGCGATGCGGTCGATCAGGTCGTTGCGGTTCTCGCAATCGACCACGATGATGTGTTCCCACAAGTCGGGCGACCCCGATGAGGGGTCTTCGGGCTCCCGCCACCCCCGGTCAGCAAATCTGCCAGCGCTTCCCCCGAACCGCTTCTGCTGCACCGTAGTTGAAAAACTATAAACTCGAAGACAACGATACGCTACATTTACTGGTCTTAGGGTTGCAGGGCAACGTCTGCGACGTTCCGGATCAACTCCACTGAAACCAGCTCACGGCAAACGTAGGGAGAACAGTCCCGCCGGGTTCAGGTAGACGCCCTGCCAGCGCACGGCCAGATGCAGATGCGGGCCGGTGGCGCGTCCAGTGCCGCCGCTGAGTCCGATCGGCTGGCCTTTTTCCACTGTGTCTCCTTCCTTGACCAAAAATTTCGACAGGTGGAGATAGAGCGTTAGAAGGCCCTGGCCGTGGTCTATCACCACGCAGTTCCCTTCAAAAAACAGAGGACGGGCCAGGATGATACGGCCACGGTTGACGCTTGCTACCGGCGTACCTGCGGGGACGCCGAAGTCGAGGCCCTGGTGCGTGCTCTGCACCGTGCCATTGAATACGCGTTGCACGCCGAATACGCCCGAGATCCCGGCCTTGACGGGGCGAGTGAAGGAGCCTTTCCATTCCCGGTCGGCGCTGAGGGTCTGGAAAGCCTGCGCTTTGATTTCCTTGTCCTGCTCGACCTGGCGCAGTTCCTCCGGACTGGGTGCGGTGTAGCGCCCCGGCACTTCCAGAATCGCTCTCGGATAGCGCTGGCGCTGTAGGCTGATTCGCTGCTGGTAAGTGAGCAGCTTTCCGGCGGCGGTCTCAGCGCTAAGTTCGATGGGATAAGCTCCGGGCTTGGTCTCCAGACTCGCACCTGCCAATGCGAACCAGGATCTATGGCGTTCATCGAAGCTGAAGAAGATCTCGTGACCGAGCCATTTGCCCGAGAGCGCGCGGACCGGTTGCGGGGGCGTGACACGCAACAGAACCAGCGCGCCGTTGACCACGCGAGCGGGCTGATGGGTAAGGTTCCAGCGGCCGGGAGTGGCGGCCGATGTGCTCTCGGCCAATGACATCAGCACGACAGCAATCAGTGCCCAGGGATGCAGCCGCAATCTACGCATCGCGATTTCAGGCTAGCATTCCGCGATGCGAACATACAGACTCCGGCCCTGTTCAGCCATGTTGCCGCTTGGGATGCTGGCCGGGGATGGCGCCACAACGCAGATCGACAGATCCTCGGGGGGGAAAGCCGGACAACAACCCGCAATGCATCGCGCGTAACTCTGGGTCATAACCTACCAGCGGTGACGCGGCGGGAAGAGTCTGTTTCCTTTCCAGGCCGATCAGTTCGCAGACGAGTGACGAATCTGGTCAAGCACTGCAGGCAGTTCCTGGTTCATGCGCTGCTTGCTGACGAGGCCGTACACTCCCCGATCACTCAGTCTGAGTCCTAGCTTTGGCGCATCGAGCCGCTCATGCCAGGCATTTGCAGGTCGAGCAGGACCAGGTCCGGATGAACCTTCGCCGCCAACGACAGGGCTGCGGGGCCGTCCAGAGCGGTACCCACCACTTGCACCCAGGGCAATTCTTCTACGAACGAGCGAATGGTGCGCAGGGCAAGTTCCGAGTCGTCCACGATTAAGGTCCGGAGCCATTCTTTGTTGGGACTCATTCGTGCGTCCTCGAGCGGAATCTTGTGGCGCTTGCTGGAGATCCAATAACCACAACATCCGTCCTTTGCGCCACGCACGCGCCTTTGTTGGAGACACGACTGCTCTCGAGTGTCGGTGCGCGCGGATTTCTCGTTCTTACCTGTTCAGTGTCTCCACTCTGCTGTCAGAGTATCCCTTCAGGGTGGATTTGGAATCGGGCAATCGCTTGCTTTTGACTGGGAAATACATCTAAAACTCGCAGGAAGGCTGTGACTAAGGTGGAAGTTGGTCGCTTCCGCCTTTGAGGATCCCTGCGCTGCATCGCGGAACCGGTGGAGCACTCTCTCGACGCATAAGCGCTCCGCAATATCGCGCGCAAGTTGGTTCTGGGTCTCTCGTTAATACTGACGTCAGGCTTGGCATGCGAAGACCTGAAGTGTCTATGCCCTGCGTGCCAGCGCTTGGTTAGCAACTGCAGGCCTTCTTCTGTTTCATTTCGCCACTCATTGTTTTCCCCGCCAAGATTAGAGCAAACATCGGATTGTGATTTGGCCCAAAGAACCTTAATTTCACCCTAGTGCCTCGCCTTCCGGGGGGAAGGGTTGGGCCGAACTCCCACCTAGGTTCGTCAGATCCCCCTCATGGGCCCGAGAGTGTGCCAGACATAAAAAACGCGCCACCACACGCGTAAGGATCGGAGGAGCGAGATATGAAGAACCAAGAGTACTTGAAGTGGAACAGGCGAGAGTTGATCAAGCTGGGCCTCATGGCCGGGGGCGCGAGCATGGTCGGCTCCAAGGCGTGGACCCAGCAGTGCATCGATCAGACGCCGATACCGATCAACCAAGCCTTTAACACTTGCATCTTCGACAAAGAATTCTTCCCGACCAGCCCCTTCATCCTGCATCCGTTCACGGATCCACTTCCGTGTCCCCCGGGCAGTGGGCCAAACGGGACGAACGCGCCCTTTACATCCCTGCGACCGGGATACCGCCAGCCTGACGGCAAGCTGACTCCGAACGCCCGAGACGCGTGGACGGTGCGGGTGAAGAACGGGAGCAACCAGACGGTTATCAGTCCTCCCAGCCCCGCCGCGGGCGACCAGGATGCACTCGGAGCGCGGCCTCGGGTAATCCAACAAATGGCGGGCACGGGGGGTACGAACTTGATCTACAACCTCCCGGATGCGGGAACGCATCAACTCTGGCCCGGCCAGTTGGGCTCGATCCTCCAGAACTATGCGGACCCGAGGCAGAGCGGTCTCCTCTACCACATCAGATTGCAGGTAAGGCAGCACAGTTTCACCACATCAGCGGTGCAGCCCATTGACTCCCTTGGCGCTCCTGTGGCCCCGCCACCTGGCGCTCCGGCAGTCAAAACTAAGGGCGGGTACATTTTGCCGGCGAGCACGATCTACGGCTTCAACGGAACCTTCCCCGGGCCCATGCTCAACCTCGAGTACGGGAAGCCCGTGGTCGTGCGCTTCGAGAACGACCTGGATCGGAACGAGCTATGCCTGGATCGGCAGGACTTCGGGTCGCCGGACTGGGCATTCGTCACCCACTTGCACAATGGCCACACGGCGCCGGAGAGCGACGGCCAGCCGAACCACATGACGGATCACGATGGCGGGTATCAGCCCGGCGAGTGGGTCGACAACCTTTATAATAACTACCCAGCCGGCGGCGATGAGAAAGAGAAGCAAGCGTCCCTCTGGTTCCACGATCACCGCCTGCACCACACCGGGGCCAACGTCTACAAGGGCATGGTTGGGCTCGCGCCGCACTACGACCCGATTTTAGACACGGGAGACGAAGCCGCAGCAGGGCTGTTGAATACATCTCTGCACCTGCCCGGTCGCCGGACGAACAATAAGGACGGGAGCTTTGACGTCAAGTATGACATCTATATGGGCTTGTACGACGTCCGCATGGATGACGGCGTGACGCAGCATGTCGATTTCCACAACGGGTGCGGCGAATTGCATCCTGAGTGGTGGGGGAAGAGCTACTTCCGTCACTTTCCCAACAAAGGCTTCGTGGGCGACATCTTCACCATCAACGGGGTCGCCTACCCTGTGTTCAACGTCTTCCAGCGCAAGTACCGGTTCCGTTTCCTCGACGCCTCGGTGTCGCGCATCTACCAGCTCTGGCTGATGAGATCGGAGCGCGGTCCGGTAGCCGCACCGGGATCATTGGGACAGTGGCAACTCCCTGACGCCCAGCAGGCCATGCGGTTCACTCAGATCGCAAACGACGGCGGGCTGCTGCCCGCGCCGATTGTGCGTAACTCCTTCGAAGTCTGGCCCTCGAAACGGCGGGATTTCGTGGTTGACTTCACCAAGGACATGAACGGCGTGCCCTTCAGGAAAGGCGACGTGGTTTACCTGGTGAACAACCTCGCGATGTCGACGGGGCGGGAGCCTGATATCTTTCCCCAGGATCCGAACAATCCCGGCACGGGTTACCTGGTGCCGATGATGAAGATCGTCATCGGTGGTCTTCCGCCCGAGAAGGATGTCAGCACGGTCCCGGCCAGTCTGCGCCCCATGCCTACAATGCTTGGGACCCCCGCAACTCTGACTAATAGGTCGTTTAAGCTGCAGCGCGACAGCCCGTTGAACAACACGTTGATCGGCAGCGGCGAGACCCAGTGGGTGATTAACAACCTCCAGTTCGATCCGGTGAACTCCCTCGCCCTTCCCGCTAACGGAGTGCCCGAGGTGTGGACCACTCAGAACGGCGGCGGCGGCTGGGTCCATCCGATGCACATGCACATGGAGGAGCACCATGTCTTGTTCCGCGACGGGGTGCCAGCTCCGGATGCGTTGCACCCGGATGACACCGGCAAGGAGGACGTTACAGCGCTCTACCCGGGCGAGGAGGTGCAGTTCTACCGGAACTTCCGTACGTACTACGGACGTTACGTCGCTCACTGCCACAACTTGGCGCACGAAGACCACAATATGATGTTTGGCTGGGCCATTATTGACCCGAACAACCATCGGTAGGCTCGGCGCGGATGAAACCCGCCCTGGCTCCTGCGGCCCATCGCGGGTGGGCTTGGGGCCTTGAAAGTGCAACTTTAGCACCCCGGCGCCGCGGCGGCCGGCGTCCACTAAGCCCTGCGGCAACGCGGGGCTTTTTCCTGGAGGAACGGCTGGCCCTTTGATACACTCTTAGGGTCAGCGCTTGCGATGTGGCCGCTGTTTCCTATTATTTTCAATTCGTAACAGACCGTCGCAGACATCGTCACTCCCCCGTAGGTACTTACTATGAAGAAAGTTACTCTTGCCATCTTTGTGTTCTTATTGGTCGCTGGGGCCTTCCTGGCCGGATCCTGGTACAACCAGCGGACGGTTGCCCACCATAGCCAGCCGAGTGGGCGAAAGGTTCTCTACTACGTCGATCCGATGCACCCAGCCTATAAGTCCGACAAGCCGGGGATCGCACCCGACTGCGGCATGCAACTGGAGCCTGTGTACGCTGATGCGGGAACGAGCCGGTCCGGCCCGGACAACGGGTCCTCGCAACCTGCGGGTGTGGTAGCGGTGAGCCCGGAGAAGCAGCAAATCATGGGGGTGCGGGTGAGCGCGGTGGAGAAGGCCTCGGGCAGCCACACGATGCGACTGCTCGGGCGGGTGACGCCGGATGAAAGCAAGGTGTACAAGCTCAATGCGGGAGTGGAAGGGTTTATCCGCGAGGTGGCGGGGGTGACGACGGGGAGCCAGGTGAAGAAGGACCAGCTCCTGGCGACGTTTTCGGCGCCCAATGCCAGCTCGGTGATTCAGACCTACATTCTAAACGTAGGGGCGGAGGAACGGTTCAAGAAAAGCGCCGACGAGGGCTTGCCGGAGGGCCAGTCGCTGGGGGCGGCGAACTGGAATATTCAGCAGCGGACACAGCAACTGCAAAGTGTGGGGATGTCGCTGCTGCAGATGGAGGAGATCAAGCGCACGCGCCAAGTACCGGAGAGTATCAAGATCCTGGCGCCCGCGGATGGCTTCGTGCTGGCGCGGAACGTGTCGCCCGGATTGAAATTCGAAAAAGGGGCGGAGTGGTACCGGATCGCCGACCTGAGTCAGGTGTGGATTGTGGCCGATGTGTTCGAGAATGAGGCGCAATACCTACGGCCTGGGGTGCGGGCGCGGGTGACGCTGCCCAATCAGGGCAAGACGTTTGGGGCGCGCGTGAGCGAGGTGCTGCCGCAGTTTGATGCGGCGACGCGGACGCTGAAAGTGCGGCTGGAAGCGGACAATGTGGGCTACCTGCTGCGGCCAGATATGTTCGTGGACGTAGAATTACCGATCAGCTATCCAGCGACGATCACGGTGCCGGTGGATGCGGTACTGGATTCGGGGCTGAAGAAGACGGTGTTCGTGGAACGGGGGGAAGGGTTCTTTGAGCCACGCCAAGTGGAAACGGGGTGGCGGTTCGAAGATCGGGTCGAGATCGTAAAGGGGCTGACGGCGGGCGAGCGGATTGTGGTCGGGGGGAACTTTCTGATCGGCTCGGAGAGCCGGCTGAAAGAGGCGGCGGCGGGGATGTACGCGCCGGTGAAGGATCCGACGTGCGGCATGGAAGTGGACCAAGGCAAAGCCGAGGCGGCGGGCAAGGTGAGCAAGTACGGGGCGAAAACGTATTATTTCTGTTCGGACCAATGCAAGCGAAAATTCGAGGCCAACCCGGAAAGCTATCTGAAGAAAGTGGCGGCGCCCATGGCCGGGCATAAGCACGCGCCTGCCAGCCACAACGCGTCCAGTTCCCCTGATCATGGGGGGAATCATGGTTAGCGGATCATCGATTTCTACGTCCAGCGCAGCCACTCCCTGACCGTGTCGGATGGGCAATCGGCGGGCGGTCCGCAACGCGGATCCTGGGCACGCGGGATGGTTTGGTTTATCTCGCGCTGTTCTGGCTCCACGGGTATCTTCCTCGCCGCACTGTTTCTTGCTGAGCCCGCCAACCATGTCGGCAACCGGCCCAGGACTCAGCCTGTAAAGAGCCTGCCGATCTGGTAGGATTCTCCTTGAATAAGAGGACAGCATCTACCCTTATCGAGTCCGTTGATAAGCGCTATCGTTCACAATTTCCGCCTGGGCGCAGAGCCCGCAATCCGCAGGCAGGTGATTCGCGAAGTCAAACACGACCACCTCGCTTCCCGTGCGCGAACTGCAAGCCACGTCTGGCATCCAAGCCGCAGTATCACTGAAGGCCGCCGGTCGCTGCTAGGGGGTGCGGCGGCCGATTTCAGTAAGGGCCTCGTTCTTACCGGCGCTCCTCGCCATGCAGGACGTGGTGCCAGGAGCTACGGTCGAGCCAGGTTCCCCAGGAACACTGGCGGCGGCAATCCTCCAGAATGGCCGTTTTGCGGAATCGTCATGTATTGATCCGTGGCTTGTCCGGGGTGGTTGGGATCCGGCTTGGGAAACCCATTGCCGTCCACCACGCGACCGTTCGGCACCGTCAGGGACGGATGATCGAAGGGCGCCATCTGGTTGAGAGCGCTCGAATACAGATTAGTTGTGCTTTGTGTTTTGTTGTTAATGAATTTAGGACATTGCCGAGGCCGAAAAGAACGCAACTGCGGGTATAATTCGCTCCACCTGAGGGTAAACCATGGAAATTCCAGTCAAGCTCTTGGCCGCCGCTTTATACCTCATTGCGATCACAGCGCCTTCCACCCATCTCACCGCCCAGGCGAATCCCTACAAAGACGGTACTCCCGGGGTTGCGGGTTATCGCTCTGAGGTGTTGGCGGAAGTCATGATTCAGGAAGACAAGTTCTCGCGTCTCGCCGAAGCCATCCCCGCTGAAAAGTACACTTGGCGTCCCGCTCCTGATGTCCGCTCGGTGGCCGAAGTCTTTCTGCACGTCTCGGCTGCCAACTTTAACTTGTACAAGCTTGTTGGCACGCCTCCACCTCCTGGCATAGACCTAAAGGGCCTGGAGAAGTCCACGACCGACAAGACGAAGGTCATCGCGACCTTGAAGGACTCGTTCGCCCACGCCCGCAAAGCGATCACTGCTATGCCCGACGCTAATCTAGATAAGAGTCTGGATTGGTTTGGCGGAAAGAATACCCAGCGCGGCATCCTGCTCTTTATTACTCGCCACGCCGCCGAGCATCTGGGCCAATCCATCGCCTATGCCCGAGTCATTGGAGTCGTTCCTCCCTGGACTGAGGACGCGCAGAAGCAGCAACCGAAGCAGGAAGCCGCACCCAAGGCAAAGCAGTAGGCTGATTGGAGTCATAAAGGGCGGGCGAGGGCGCCCGTCCCTCCATAAACATAAGTGCGGACTCGGACAGGAGTGTCCGCGCCACACCATCTACTCCAACACAAAAATATTCTTCTTGGCGCAGATCTCTTTCAGGATCTTCGGCCACACCGTCACGCTGACTTCTCCCAGGTGCGCTTTGCGGAGCAGCAGCATCAGCGTGCGCGATTGTCCAATTCCACCACCGATCGAGAGCGGCACTTGGTTCTTGATAATGGCCTGGTGATAGGGGAACTGCAGGTTGCCGAGCAGATTCGACATCTCCAGCTGCTGGCGCAGGGTTTCGGCGTTGACTCGGATGCCCATCGAACTGAGTTCATGGCGGCGCTTGGTGACCGGGTTCCAGACCAGGATGTCGCCGTTGATGCCGTGCGTGTCTTTGCCGGTTTCCTGCCGGGTGTTGGTGATCCAGTCATCGTAGTCGGCGGCGCGATTTTCGTGTGGATAGCCATCTTTCAGCGGCCAGCCGATGCCGATGATGAACACGGCGGGATGCTTCTGCAGGATCTGCGTCTCGCGCTGCTTGCGCGGCAGGTCGGGGAACATGTCCAGAATTTCCTCGGCATGGAGGAAGGTGAGTTCCTCGGGCAGGTTGGGATAGCGCGGATCGCTCAGGGCAGAGAACAGGCCTTGCGCGAACTTCTCCGCGCCGACCAGCACCTTCCAGATCTTGCGGACGATCCGCTTCAGAAACGCGATGTTGCGGTCGCCGGCGGTGATCGCGCGCTCCCAGTCCCACTGGTCGACGTAGGCGGAGTGATCGTGATCGAGGAAGTAATCCTTGCGCACGGCGCGCATGTCGGTGCAGATGCCTTCGCCGGGCTGGCAATCGAATTCCTTCAGCGCAACGCGTTTCCACTTGGTCGCGGCCTGCACGACCTGGGCGTCGATCGGGTGTTTGTCCCGGTCGTTTGAGATGTGGAACGGGATGGGCGTACGCGAACCGTCTCGATCGAGCATGTCATTGACCCCGCTCTCGATGTCGACGATCAAGGGCACCTCGACCATCATAAGGCTCAGCTCTTTGCAAAGATTGTCTTCGATATAGCGCTTGACTTGGAAAATAGCTGTCTGCGTGTCGCGCCGGTCGAGCAGGGAACGGTAATCGTTGGGCAGAACGCGTTCGAGTTCTGTGTAGTCGCCGATACCGGGCCCGGCCAGATCGGCTTTCTTGTCATAGGTGACAGTCGTCATGAAGCCCTCCGCGGATTGAACAACGAATTGTACATGCTTGTGGAAGCAGCCGTCAGCCGTCAGGTAACCCGCACTTTCGGCGGGTGGGATGCATCCTGGAAAGTGAAGGTGATCCTTTCGCCTTGGCGTACGTTGCCGACGAGTGCCGGGCGGAAGCAGGCGATGCAGGCGCCACTGGGATGGCGAACGCTGGGATAGACGATTCCCGCCGATCCCTGGTTCAGCAGTTCGGCGGCTAAGCGCTGCGACGCACGATAACTCGCCGGATCGAGGCAGTCTTCGAATCCTCGGCGGTTGCGGAGATCGTGAAAATCGGCGCGGAAGTCGGCGAGGTAGTCGCGGTAGGAGACGGTTTCTTTTTCCTGCCAGTTGATTTCGCGGAGCCCCTGGGCGTAGTGGTAGGCCACTTCGACTTGCGCGGTTTTGCGCGCGAAGCCCGCATACCATGCGCCGCGGTATCCACTGCTGAAGCGCGTGCCGCCGGGACGGGCGTAGGTGAAGGCGGCGTTAACGATGTGGTAATTGGGAACGCCGAAGACCAGTTCGTGAACGGTGATGCCGGGAAGCAGGTTGGCCTCGCCGCTGACGCGGTCGTTGGTGGCGCCTTCGAGCTGCAACAGGTGGTCGAACTGCGACTGCGGCAAGCCAAGACGGGCCAGGACGCCGTCGCCATCCTCGGAGTAGCGCGTGGGAATCAGGCGGTGTGTGTTGTTGCGCGAAACAGGAGTGGTCTTCGGACGCACTACACGCCGCCCCGGCGCGCGTCGAGCAACTGACGGACGCGGATCATCGAGGGCACTCCGCCTTTCAGCATGTGTGCGAGGGGCGACTCGCCCCCGAAAATCGGATTCGTGTTCGGCCGCTGCACCCAGGCGTCGGCGAGTTTGGCACTGTACAGGATGTTCAGGGCCTTGAACATGCCGACCAGCAGTGAAATGCGCGTGAGTTTGTCCTGGTCGAGCGTCTTCGGGGCGCGCTTGAGTTGATAGAACGAGCCATTGGAGATGCCGCCGAGCAGGGCACGGGCGTCTTCGTCGCGCAGCTTCCAGTGGCCGGCGAGGCTGAAGAACGCTCGGACCGCGGCCGGGCTCAGCTTTTCCTGCACTTCGCGGTCGGAAAGGTCGGCGGGGCGGTCCCAGCGGATGCCGGGAAGCTGGCCAGCCTCGGAAGCTTGCGCGAGGATGTCTCCAAACATGTAGCACATATATTACATATTTGGAAACATTGCAATCGGAAAGAAACTGCAGATCCCTCGCTTCGCTCGGGATGCCAAAAATGGGGGGGGCACGAGACCCAAGAGCGATGGCCGACTTGGCACGTGGTGGAACGGGCGTGGGGCGCCCGTCGCTCCGTGTGCGGACTTAGTGGCAGTAGGGTTGCAGTTTGGGCGGCGGGACGGTAGGAAATTCGTCGAACTCCCCGTCCCATCCGGAGCAGCCGCGCGAATTCACGGCGCGGATAACGGTCTGTTCGAGTTCGCGGGCCTTGGCCTTAGCCTCGGAAAGCTGGGCTCGGGTGAGAAAGCCGCCGCCGTCGATTTCGGCGAGATCGGTGGAGGCGGCCGGGTAGTGGGCGTCGAGCGCGATGGTGAACCAGACGTAGGCGTTGAACCGATCCTGCGCGATGCCGCGGCCATCCTTGAGTGTTTTGGCGTAGAAGTATTGGGCTTGCGGCAGGCCCTGATCGGCGGCGATTTTGTACAGGACCGGAGCCTTGTTGTAGTCGCGGTCGGCCATGATGCGGCCCAGGTAGTAGGCCGCGAACGGGTTGTTCTGTTCGGCGGCCGGCTTCAGCCATTTCTGGGCGGCATCCAGATCGGGCGGCGAACCGCCGCCAAGAAAGTAGCGGCGCCCGGCGAACCAGGATGCGAGCGGATCGCCTTGCGCGGCCGCCTTGCGATAGAGATCCAGAGACTGGCTCTGGTTGCCTGTGATGACCGTTCCGGTCTCGTAGTAGTATCCCAGAGCGATCTGGGCGGGACCGTAGCCGAGATCGGCTGAGCGCCGAAAATAGTCGATCCCTTGCAGGTCGCTTCGTGACGGACCGACGCCGGTGATGGCGTCCATGCCGCGCTCATACAAAGCCTGGGGCGAATTGCTTTGGGCGAAGGCAAAGGCGCTTGTCAGCGCGAGCAGAATCAGACACAAGGTTCGGCGCATGCAGATGTCCTGGGCAAAGTATAGGAAAGGACTGGACCGGTGTAGAGTTACCAAAGTTCGACCGTAAACGGCGCAGGACTCGGACGGCGGTGATGTTCTTATTTGACTTGTTTCTCTGCGAACGTTGCAATCTCGGCCGTTGAATATTCCGAACGAGGGAGTCAAGATGGCGGCTGCGAGGGCCGATCCGATTGCACGAGCCGTGTTTTATGCGATCATCGCCTGCTGGTGGATTTTCCTGGTGACTTTTGCCCTGCGTGCTCGCCGGATGAAAAGCCGGGAGACCAAACGCGATCGAACCGCGATGGCTGGATTCTGTCTCCAGGCGGTGGGCTACTTCGCCGTTTGGCTCTCTCCGCTGCAGAGAAAGCAATTCTCGGCGATTGTGCCAATGCCGCGAACTGCCGAAGTGGTGCTGGCCGTGTTGACAGTGGCCTTGGCCGCTGCCTCGGTGTGGCTCGTGAATGCCGCGTCCCGCCGCCTGGGGAAGCAGTGGGCTCTGGCGGCCCGCCTGGTCGAGGGGCACGACCTCATCAGCGATGGTCCCTATCGTCTGGTTCGGAATCCGATCTACACGGGGATGTTCGGTCTGCTGCTGGCGACTGGATTGGCGATGAGCCGGTGGACAACCCTGCTGGCAGCCTCTGCGGTGTTTGCCGTCGGCACCCTGATTCGCATTCGCAGCGAAGAAAGATTGCTGCGGCAGGCGTTCGGAGCGGCGTTCGATGAGTACGCGCGCAAAGTGCCGGCACTGATTCCGGGGATTTATTAGCGCTAGGGAAGTATCGGAATCTGTACGTATGCTATGGCGCAAAGCCTCTGGAAATGCTCTTAACTCGCATACTATAGGGATTGTATACACCCCGCTTGGCAGGCCAACCTGATCCGGGAGGGCCGCATCCTACCCAAAGTTGAGGCCCGCGACTTTGCTGCTTCTGCCACCCCGTCCTGCAGCGAATGGCGCTGGCTGACGAAGGTCAACTGACCCCGGAGACGGAGGTAGGTTATGAAGTGTCTTGTTGTGTCTGCGGTTCTGGTTCTTTGTTGTGCCAGCCCAAGTTTCGTATTCGCCCAAGCCCTGAAGAGTGATCATGTGGAAGTGGGCGCATTCGCGGATTATTTCCGCTTGGACCGTACCGAACCCAATCTCAATTTCGCGGGTCTCGGCGGACGCCTGGCTTTCAACCTGAATCCCAAAGCACAGATCGAAGGTGAGATGGCCTACGACTTCGATCGCAGCTTCACGAACACCTTTACCAACGGAATCACCGCGCAACTGGTCCCATCCAAGACGCATATTCTGCACGGCCTGTTCGGTCCCAAGTTCCAGACGGGATCCGGGCCGTTCCGGATTTTCGTCACTGGCAAAGCGGGGTTCATCAGCTTCACCACCAATAATCAGAACGCGCCAACAGGATTCAGAAGCGCTCTGGGCGCGGTCGGCAATGGCAATGCGAAATTTGCCCTCTACCCTGGGGGCGGCGTGGAAGGATTTTTTGGCCCGATCGGCCTTCGGCTGGAAGCCGGCGACGACATTTACTTCGATCACGGGGGCCGCAACAATCTGCGCGTGACCTTTGGCCCTACCTTCCGGTTCTAGCACGTGGAAAGATTGCTCGCGGGTGCGCGGATAAGAGTACCCGCGCCCCACGTTTACGAATAGCGCTCGCGCAGGAAGGCTCCAATCGCGGAGTAGGCGGTGGCGAGCGTCTTCTCGTCGGGGAGAAAAACAATGCGGAAGTGTTTCGTGCCGGGACGCTGGCCGAAGCCGGAGCCGTGCACGGCCAGCACGTGTTTCTGCCGGATCAGTTCGCGCACAAAGATTTCGTCGTCCTCGGGAATATCGAGGCTGGGGTAGGCATAGAAAGCGCCGCGCGGCGCTACGCAACTTACCCGCGGAGTCTCGGTGCACCACTTCATGGTCAGATCGCGGCGGGAGCGGAGCTTGCGCTTGACTTCGAGCAGGTGGTCTTGCGGGCCTTCCAGGGCGGGCTTGATGGCGTACTGCTCAGGGTGATTGGCGCACAGGCGCGCGCGCAGCAGCTTGTTGATGCCTTCGAGGTAAGGCTTCATCCCGGATGCCTCGCCACTGGCGATGCCCCATCCAATGCGCCATCCCGGTGCGAGGTAGTTCTTCGACAATCCACCAAATGTGATTACCGGCACATCGGGTGCAACCTCGGCCACGGCTATGTGCTGGTCCCGGTCCTGCGTTTCGCCATCCATGACGAGCTTGTCGTAAATCTCGTCGGCGAAAATAACCAGATTGTGCCGGCGCGCGAGCCCGGCAATTTGTTCCAGCATCGCGCGCGTGCAGACCGACCCAGTCGGATTATTGGGGTTGATCAGTACAATGCCGCGCGTGCGCGGCGTGATTTTCTTCCTGATGTCGTCCAGATCAGGCTGCCAGCCGTTCTCTTCATGCAGGTAGTAGGCGTTCAATCCAATGTCGAGCTTCGCGAGTACCGCCGAGTAGAGCGGGTAGTCGGGACAGGGTGTGAGCAGGTTGTCGCCGGGATTGAGAAGGGCGGTCAGGCAGAGATCCACAGTTTCGCTGACGCCGGTAGTGACGAACACGTCCTGGATGTTGGTGATCCCTTTGCGCGCGCCCTCGGCGCGAATGGCATCGAGCGCTTCTTTCACGCCGGAAGAGGGCGAGTAACCGTTCTTGCCGTCGCGCATGGCTTTGTGGACGGCCTCAATCAGGTGAGCGGGCGTCTGGAAATCGAAGGTGAGCGGGTCGCCGATGTTGAGCGGAAGAACCTTGTGTCCCTGCCGGGTGACTTCGTCAGCGACGCAGGCCAGGTCGCGGATGGCATAACGGACGTTCTCCAGGCGGGAAGCGGGGACGATTTCGCGGAGTTGGGTGACGGGCATGAGGATCATTCACTTTCCGCATCGATTGTACAAGAGGGTCTCGGGGAGGGAACAGACAGGGAGGAATCCCGGAAAACGGACTAGTAGGGATTGAAGTTGAGGGTCAATTCTTCATCCGTCTGAGAGGGGCCGGCAGCGAACCTCCATTGCCTGACGGCCTGCACGGCGCCCTCGGCAAGGGCGGGGTTGCCCCCCAGAATCCTAACCTTCGTCACTGTGCCGTTTGCCAGTACAGTCGCATTCAGGCGAACCACTCCGCCGATGTGGGCCTCTTTCATTATCTGCGGATAGGCGGGCCGGACGCGAGCAATGACTTTGCGCTCGGGCTTCCCGGCTCTCTGAGCGGATACGATCGAAACGGAAAATGGTAACCCGAAAATCAAGAGGGCCAAACTTACCCGGGTAAGTTTAGCGACGATGTGAACCGCTGCCGGGCGACCCTGGAAGAAGCGGTATGGCAATGTGCCACCTTGAGCCAGCCGACGAAATGACTGACCCTGAGTCCACGGTATGGACTGGGCAGTGGTTGGGCAAGGTCACTTATGGACGCACTGGTCAGCAAAACAAGGAGCCGCCAGGGCTTCGCAGCTCGGGCGGTGGAATGATTGCACTCGATTAGCCCTCTCTAATCCACGCGGTCGATCTGGGCCTTCTGCAGCTTGTCGGAATAGTCCACATAGACCGCCTTCCATTCCGTGTAGAAGTCGATCGCGCCAATGCCGCCCTCGCGGTGTCCGTTGCCGGTGGCCTTGGTGCCGCCGAAGGGCAGGTGGACTTCCGCGCCGATTGTGGGAGCGTTGATGTAAGTGATTCCCGCTTCGAGATCGCGCACGGCGGCGAAGGCCTTGTTCACATCTTTTGTATAGAGCGCCGACGACAATCCGTACTCGATGTTGTTGGCGATCTCAATCGCACTCTCAAGATCGTCGCACGGGATGATCGAAACCACCGGCCCGAAGATTTCTTCCTGCGCGATGCGCATCTTCGGATCGACTTCGGTGAACACGGTCGGCTCCAGGAACCAGCCATGCTGGTAGTCGCCTCTATCCAGCCGGTGACCTCCACAGACCAGTTTCGCGCCTTCGGATTGGCCGATCTCGATGTAGTCCAGATCGGTCTTGAGCTGGTTCTCGTTGATCGCCGGACCCATCTCGACCGTCTCGTCGAGCCCGTTGCCAACTTTGATCTTTTTTGCGCGCGCCACGAATTCTTCGACGAATTCCTGGTAAGCGCCTTTCTGCACGATGATGCGGCTGGTCGCGGTGCAGCGCTGTCCAGTGGTGCCAAACGCGCCCCACAGCCCGCCTTCAATTGCCAAGTCGAGGTTGGCGTCGTCGAGCACGATCATCGGGTTCTTGCCGCCCAGTTCGAGCGAGCAGTGCTTGAAACTCTTGGCGGCGGTTGCGCCCACAATCCTGCCCACCGCGGAAGATCCAGTCAGCGAGATGGCGCGCACCGTGGGGTGCTCGGTGAGCGGCGTGCCTACTTCCGCGCCGAATCCGGTCACGATGTTGATCACGCCCCTGGGGACGCCTGCGTCCGTCAGCGCCTGCACCAGGTTGAAGGTGGAGAGCGGAGTATCCTGCGCCGGCTTGATCACGCAAGCGTTCCCGCAGACGATCGCGGGCAGCAGTTTCCATGAGGAAATCGCCATCGGGAAGTTCCAGGGCGTGATCATGCCGCAGACGCCAATCGGCTGGCGAACGGCCATGGCAAACTTGTTGGGTAGTTCCGAGGGCACGGTGGGGCCGAACAGGCGGCGTCCCTCGCCGGCGTTGTAGTAAGAGGCGTCGATGGCTTCCTGCACGTCGCCGCGCGTTTCTTTCAGTACCTTGCCCATTTCGCGGGTCATGTCGCGGGCGTGGTCTTCCTTGCGCTCGATCAGGATCTCGGCGGCGCGGAAGACGATTTCGGCGCGCCGCGGCGCGGGGACAAGGCGCCACTTGGCGAAGGCGTGTTTGGCAGCATCGACCGCGGCGTCCACGTCGGCTTTGTTCGAGCGCTGGAAGATGGCGACGACCTCGCGCGTGTCAGCGGGGTTGCGGTCCTCGAAGGTTCGTCCGCTGACGGACTCGACCCATTCGCCATCGATGAAGTTCTTGAAAACGCGAGTCTTGGTCGTGCCGCCCAGTATTGCCGGGCCGGTCATGGTATCGGTCGCCATACGTCCTCCTGGGAGTAGTGCTGAATCTCCATGCTAACAACCGGGGTGGAAGGGGGCAAGGCGAGGACTACTGAGACGGATGAGGAACAATTGTCCGGCTAGGCGCAGGGGCGGACAGACGACACCCTGAGAGCGTCGGAGACCTACCCTTTCGGGTTCAGTTTCAGGGCCGCCGCGAAAATAGATTTCGCCCACTCCGGAACGCGAATCAGTTCGCACGTTTCCCTCATCCTGCCCCGAACCATGCGAAGAACAAGTCGTGGTTCAGGCGCCGTTCCGGTCCGGGGATCGGCGTCCTCGCTGTTGTCATAAACCACAAGCTCGGTCAAACGCGGAAGGAGCCGGATCAGATTGAGCCGGCTCTGGATATATCGTTCACGAATTCTCTCTTCTGGAATATCGTGTCCACCCTGCGCCACCCGGGAGCGCACACGCGCGATGTGGCGCTCGACGCCCTCCAGACCCACGTACCAAACCCTGACTTCAATCCCTTCCGAGAGCGCTTGGTCGAGGAGATTGGCAATAGTCTTTCCTCCAAGCGTAGTCTCAAAGGCAAGACTGAGTCGTTCGACGATGGCACGTTCGAGCAGCCGATTGCCTTCATGCCAAGCTGCGCTGTTGGCTTCCACCTGCGATATACCAGGATTGGCGGATAAGATGCGCTGTGCGGCGTGGTCGGGGTTAAAGTACTCCACTCCTTGGTGCAACAGCATGGCCCCCATGAGGCTGCTCTTGCCAGCGCCGTTGGTTCCCGCCAGCACATAGATGCAGGGGACCGGGGACGCCTTAGCCACGTTTCCGCGCGGCCACGACCGCGGCTTTCCCCAGCTGCCTGGGCGAAGCGTGGAAGGCGCTCTTCATCGCATTCCGGGCCTTCGGCCCTTGCATGCGCCTGAGCAGAGAATCGAATTCAGCGCTCAAGGTATTGATCCTGGATTCGGAGGCGCCGGACAGAGCGGTGTACTCGTCCATGGAAATCAGGACGGCTTTAGGTGCGTCGTGCTTTGTGATCACGACGACATCACCCCGCATAGCCCTTTCCAGCAGGTGTCCAAATGCATTCTTAGCCTCAGTGGCGGTAACTGAAGCGCGGCCTCGGTCAGCGACAGGCATGTTCCCTCTCTTTGTAGCTATTATAGCTATTTAAGCTGTAATGGTCAATATAGCCAAATTGGGCTGGCGGAAGATGTGGAGCGGACACTCTTGTCCGCCTTGCTAAAGATAGAACGAAGGCACATCCAGCGGAAGCGCCTTCCAGACCGCCGATTGCCGCAAGACCTTTGAAGAGCTGAAGGCCAAAGGCGTGGAGTTCGTCTCCGAACCGAAAGACCGGTTCTACGGCGTGGAAGCGGTGTTCAAAGATCCGTTCGGGAATCGGTTCAGTTTGACCTAGCCGAAGAACTACTGAGAATGTTGGGAGACGATTACTCGCGCAGGATCGGACGCCATAGACTAGTAGTGCATCTGCGCAATCTTAACCTCCCATAAACTGTCATCAAATTACCGGCCAGTTCAGCCCGTTCATTCTCGGGCAGGGCGAGAGCCTTATGCAGCAGGTCATGGGCTTCTTGGCTCATAACCAAATTATATGCCCGGTTGCAACTTAGCACGGAGCGAGTCCCGTCAGTCGTTTCGGCCAAGAGAAATTCTTCCCGTAACTCTGTCCGCATTAGTATAGGAAAGGGAGGCATTGTCCGTATGTTTACTTCGCGGCCGATTGGATTTGTGAGTAGTCCGTACAAGGACGCAAGCGAGATTCCCAAGGGTCTGGGCGCGAAGCACGACGCCGATGGTGTGCTCAAGATCCTGCCCGAGTTTGAGCCGGGGCTCACCGACATCGAGGGCTTCTCGCATCTCATCGTCATCTGGGAGTTCGATCGCTCCAAGGGGTTCGAATTGCTCGGTACGCCCTCGGACAATCGGCCGCATGGTGTGTTTGCAACCCGATCTCCGCGGCGTCCGAACCCGATTGGCCTGACACTCGTCGAGTTGAGTCGCCGTGAAGGCATCGAGTTGCACGTTCGGGGCGTCGATATGCTGGATGGGACGCCGATTCTCGATATCAAGCCTTACCTGTCTAGCATCCCGTGCGAAAGGCTTCGGCGTGGATGGCTAGCCGAAGCTGAGGCACGACAGAGGTGATGATGTCGCAGCCTCTCGCCAGGTGGAAAGCGGGCTTCCGGCAGCCGCTGCTGAGCCATGTAGCTTACACGCACATTGTGGGACTTGCAGTTGTCGGATCACGGGCTACCCAGAGCCGAACTCCAGCGGACAAAGAACTGCCCACGGTTCGTCCCGGCCACCCAGGTCACTTTCGTAACCGTCACCCCCCATGACCCAAGTTCAATCCCCACCCGAGCCGGGATATGATGGTCCTAGCTTGAGCAAGATCTCGTACTAAGAATTTCGAATCAGGTGGGCGGGTTCGTGTCGAATAAAGCGAAGCCGGGCATTTACGTCGCGTGGAAAACGGTGACCTACCGCAGCGTGGTGATGGCGCTGCTGGGAGCGCTGTTGATTATTGGTGCCGTCTTACACCTGGCGTTCCCACAATTCACCGATGCGACGGTGAAAGCGGCAGGGCGTTTGTCGGCCGGTTTATTCGAAAAAGTCGCGGGTTTTGCGCCGCCGCTCAAAGGCTCTTCGTCGGCAGTTTCGCAGCAGGCGCACTTCACCGCGCTCGATGGCACGATTCGAGTCCGCAAGGGCAACGGCAATTCATGGATCAACGCGGATTACGGCGTCCCGCTGGAAAAAGGGGATGTGGTCCAGACCGGCGCCGAGGGCATGGCGAAGATTGTCTTCAACGATGGCACGAACTATACCGTCAAACAGGATTCGCTGATTGTGATCGAGGAGAACTCGGCCAACGAGCAGCAGCAGACCAATGTCGCGGTCGCGGTGACGACCGGTACGGTCGATTTGACGACCGCGACCTATATGCAAGGTTCGAAATCGCAGGTGATCGTTGCGGGCGCCAAGGCTTCGCTGGCGCCGGATTCGGCCGCCATGGTGCACAACGACCCTAAGGCCGACCAGCACGAAATTCTGGTGAAGAAAGGAAGCGGCAACATCGAGCGCAATGGCGAATCGGTTCGTTTGTCGAGCTGGGAGAAGGTGAACTTCCAGAACGAGTCGAAGACCATGGAGCGCGGCAAGGAAATCGGGCCGCCGACTCCAATTGCGCCGGGCAACATGATGCCGGTTTTCATCAGTCCCGGCGAGAAGTCGAAGGAAGTGGAATTTTCCTGGACGCCGATGGCGAACGCCGCCGGATACCGGTTGCGCATCTCGCACAATCCTTATTTTTCGTCGCTGCTGCTCGATCGCAAAGTGGAGAGCGCGAACGTCGTGGTCACGGGCTTGGCGCCGGGCGCGTACTACTGGTCGATTCTGTCGTACGAGGCCGGCGGCAAGGAATCGGCGGAGAGCGAAAAAAACCGGTTTACGATCATCGCCAAGACCACGGAAAAAGTGGAACTGCCGCTCGAACTCGATCCTTTCGTTCAGCACGGCCATGTCATCGAGGTAATCGGCAAGACCGAAGGGGGAGCGCGCGTGATGGTCAACGGCAGGGAAGTGCCGGTCGTGGGGGACGACGGGTCGTTCCACTATTTCACCCCGCCGCTGCCGAACGGGGAGACCTTGATCACGGTCACCGCGCAGAATTCCAAGGGCGGAGTCAATACTCGCCAGGAGAAAGTCGTCATTCAGTGATGGATTGGATGTTCAGGAGACCGGTCGAACGATAGAATCCTGTTGGCCTGCACATCCAAGTAGAATAGAGGATACACGGGACAACCACTCGCTCCGCAAGGGCCCGAAGCTCCGGCTTCCGGGGTTCGAGGTGAGATCCCGAGAGAGAAGCATCTCCATGTCAAAAAACGGATTTCATAACGGTTCATCGCGCTCCCACAATCTTCGTTCCCTGTTCAGCATGTTCTCGAGCGATCTGGCCATCGATCTCGGAACCGCCAATACGCTGGTATACGCGCGCGGCAAGGGCATCGTGGTCAACGAACCCTCCATCGTCGCCCTGAACAAAAACACCAACGAGGTGGAAGCGGTGGGCAAGGAAGCCAAGGAAATGCTGGGCCGCACGCCGGGCAACATCGTGGCCATCAAGCCGATGAAGGACGGCGTGATCGCCGACTTCAAGGTCACCGAGAAGATGCTGAACTATTTCATCCAGAAGGCGCACAACCGCAAGATGCTGGTGCATCCGCGGATCGTAATCGGCGTGCCTTCGGAGATCACGCAGGTGGAAAAGCGTGCCGTCATGGACTCCGCCTATCGCGCCAAGGCGAGCGAAGTATACCTCGTGGAGCAGGCTATGGTGGCGGCCATCGGCGCCGGGTTGCCGATCACCGAACCGAGCGGCAACATGGTGGTGGACATCGGGGGCGGCACCACCGACATCGCCGTCATTTCGCTGAGCGGCATCGTTTACTCCCGATCCGTGCGCATGGCCGGCAACCAGATGGATGAGGCCATCATGAATTACCTCAAGCGGAAATATAACCTGCTGGTGGGCGAACGCACCGCCGAGACCATCAAGATGGAAATCGGTTCCGCCTATCCGCTCGATAAGCCGCTGACGATGGAAATCAAGGGACGCATGGACGACAGCGAAGTCCGCGAAGCGCTCAGCGAATGTGTCTCGACCATCATGAACGCGATTCGCGTGGCGCTCGAACGTACGCCGCCCGAACTCTCGGCTGATATCAGCGACCGCGGCATAGTGCTGACCGGCGGCGGCGCGCTGCTCAAGAATCTCGACAAGCGCATCCGCGAGGAAACGGGCTTGCCGGTTTCGATCGCCGACGATCCGCTTTGCAGCGTGGTGCTGGGCACCGGCAAGATGCTCTCGGACTTCAAGCTGCTACGCAAGATTTCAATCGAGTAGCGAGCTGCGGGCTACGAGCTGCGAGCAAAAAGCAGATCCTTCGCTTCGCTCAGGATGACAATCTATTCCTGAGACCTGACAACTGAGACCTGAGACCTGCCGTTATGGAATCCGTCCTTGGCCGCTACCGCAACCTGATCGTGCTGGTGGGAGTATTGTTCGCGCAGGTCTTGGGGCTGGCGGTGCAGGTCAAACGTACCAACGACATCGAATCCACGCGCCTGATCCGCGTCTGGGCCGTGGGCGCTGTGACTCCTCTGGAAAAGACGCTGGTGTGGGTGCAGACGACCGTGGGCGGCGTCTGGCATAACTACTTCTACCTGCGGGGCGTGCGCGCCGAGAACCGTGCCCTCAAGCAGGAAATCGAGCGCATGCGCCTGGAGCAGGTGCGCATGACCCAGGACGCCGATCAGGCCCGGCGTCTGCAAGCGCTGCTCGCTTTCAAGGAACAATTCATCTCTCACACGGTCGCCGCACAGGTGATTGGTTCAAGCGGCAGTGAGCAGTCGCGCGCCGTGTACATCGACAAAGGCGAGAGCTCCGGTATCAAGCCTGACATGGCCGTCATCGCCGCGGACGGAATCGCCGGCAAAGTGCTGCACGTGTACCGGTCGACGTCGCTGGTGCTGCTGATCAACGACCAGACCAGCGGGGTGGGCGCAATTCTCGAAAAAACCCGCTTGCAGGGCATTCTGCGCGGCACGCCGGCGGGAGAAATAGCACTGGAGAAAGTAATGAGCGACGAGGCCGTGCCCGTCGGAGAATTGGTGCTCACCAGCGGCGGCGATCGCATTTTTCCCAAGGGTCTGCCGGTCGGGCGAGTCACCCAGGTTTCTCCCGGAAGCGATCTGTTTCTCAACATTCGGGTGAAGCCTGCGATCAGCTTGAGCCGGCTGGAGGAAGTGCTGGTGGTAACCAAGATCGATGAGCGACAGGCAGAGTCTGACCGCTCGGCCACGGCTCGCGCGGCCGATATCCTCGCCGAGCGCTTGCCGACTGTTCCTCCCAAACCCGCGAACCCTCCGGGTGGAGCGGTTGCACCAGCTTCTCCCGGCACCGCTGCCAAACCCCCGGTCGATGCCACCAAGCCGAAGGTTTCGCCCTCGGCCCCCGCTATTAATGGCAGCGCTCCGGTTGCGGGGAAGTCCGTGACGCCTGCGCCGTCTCCCGGCACCGCTGCCAAGCCCACGGTCGATGCCACCAAGCCGAAGGTTTCGCTGCCTGCGGCTGCCACCAGTGGCAACGCTCCGGTTGCGGGGAAAGCTGTCACGCCTGCGCCTTCCTCGCCGAATAACATCTCAAAACCGGCTGCTGGGAGCAGTGGAGTGAAAACTTCCCCGAAGCCCGCCAAACCCGCAACCGAGCCAAAACCGCAACCCGCGGCACAGGACCATCCGCAATAACGTGGCCATCACTTACACATCAGGAGAGCAGGTCGAGGTTTACCGCTTCAGCGTTCCTGCCACTATCCTGATTCCCCTGGCGGCCATCTTCCTGCAGGCGTGGTTGCCGCTCACGCTGCATTTCTTCCGGGTTTTCGACCTCCCGCTGTTGGTCACGATTGGGTTCGCGACGGCGCGGCGCAGCCAACTTGCCGGTCTGTTTACCGGAGGCATTATTGGCCTGCTCCAGGATGCGCTCACCCACCAGCCGATCGGGCTCTACGGCATCTCGAAAACGGTCGTGGGATTTGGCGCTTCCTCACTCGGCATCAAGCTGGACGTGGAACATGTCGGGGCGCGCTTCCTGCTCACGATGGCTTTCTACGTCATCCACGAAATCGTGTACTTTATGATCGGGCGCGGCCTAGCCGGCCTGCATATCGAGTGGAGTTGGTCGCGCGAGCTCTGGTCGGGAGTTGCGAACGCTTTTCTCGGCGTCCTGTTGTACGCGCTGATGGATCGCGTCAAGCAGCGTAACTGATACTCATCCCCGCGTCGCAAGCGCATAGGCCATCGCGGCCGCCAGCAGAGTGCCGCAAGAATTTACGGTCTCGTTGCTCATCCTGCCGCGCCTTTGCAAGGCGGCTCCCAGAAAGCTGTCGCCGAGCATTCCAAAGACTCCAGAGGCGGCAGGAATCCAGAATTGAGCGTGCGGTACCAAGCCGCTGAAGGTGGCGATTGCGGCAATCGTCACCCCCGCAGCGACTCCAGAGAGCGTCCCGGCCAACGTGATCCCCCCGTCCGTGCCCGCTGGAACGGTTTCCCAGGTGGTGATCAGAAATGCCGTGTTGCTGAGCGTCTGCCCGATCTCGCTGGCGACGGTGTCGGTGGCGGCTTCGGCGAGGGCGGCCACAAGCGCCGTCAGCCAGGCCCCATTTCCGGTGATGCCGAATGCCACGGCACTCAGCGCGGCTACTCCCAGGTTGGCGGATATTTGCCAACCGTTCCGGCCTTCGCGGCGTTCGGCGATACCCAGTTGATGTTTGGTGCGGTACCCAAGGCGAGTGGAAAGCCAGGTCATCAGGAAGAGCGCAACCAGCGCGGCGAAAGCGCCAGGACCAACAACCGCAAATAAAAGAAAGCACGCCAGCCCGCCCGCCCACGCTCCGGAAAGATTGACGCCGCGCAGCACACGGGCGACCACCGCGAAACTCAAGGTGATCGCGGACGCCACTGCCCACCTCTGCGGAGACAAGGCCCACCCGTGTGCCAGAAGGTTCCAGATCATCGTCCCCATTCGATTCGCTTGCGGGGTTGCGGTTCCACCCTCGACAACACTATATTTCGTATCAGGTCCGGCCCGGCCGCGCCCAGTAGTGCTTGGCTTTTGGATACGGCCGTAATCCGGGAGCAACCGTAGCCACCCAATTAGGCTACACTTCTGTACGCTTGCGAGGATTGTACTCGGCATGGACGCGGCATGCTGCGTCTGCAATGATGAGCAAGAAAAGAGACGAGCCAGCCTCGCCTCTACCGGAAGCATCTGAAATTCTTGGGGTGAAACCATGGCAGCCTCCGTCTGGACTGGTTATCTGACGTTCGGATTGATTTCCATGCCCGTGCGCCTCTTTTCCGGCGCGCGCAGCAGCGGCATATCGTTCAACCAACTGCACCGCACGGACCACCAACGGGTCAAGCAGCAGCTCATTTGCCCGGCGGACAACCAGGTCCTAGACCGCGCCGACATCATCAAGGGCTATGAGTACCGCAAAGGCGAATACGTCATCGTCGAACCCGACGAGATCAAGAAAATCGAGCCGCAGACTGCCAAGACCATGGAGATCCTCGAATTCGTGAAGTCCGGCGAGGTCGACCCGGTGTATTTCGAGTCGTCTTATTACATGGTTCCGGAAGAAGCCGGGCGCCGTCCCTACGCGCTGCTCACCAAAGCCCTCGAGGAGAGCGAATACTTCGCCATCGCCAAGCTCACCATGCACAACCGTGAGTACACGGTGTTCCTGCGTCCACACAAAGGCGGAATGATGCTGCACACCATGTACTACGCCGAGGAAGTGCGGGAAGTCGAATCGTTTGGAGCTCCCGATGTGGAGATCAAAGAAGCGGAAATCAAAGTCGCGCACCAGTTGATTGAAGCGCTCGCGGGAGAGTGGGACCCGGAGAAATATCACGACACCTTCCAGGACAATCTGAAGAAGCTGATCGAAACCAAGCTTGAGGGCGGGGAAGTGCAGGCCGCCGAACCGCCCAAGAAGCTGGCGCCGGTCGTCGACCTGATGGCGGCGTTGAAGGAAAGCCTGGCCCAGACCAAGAAGCCATCGGTCTCAGAGAAAGTTACGGAGATGCCATCCCAGGCGGAGCCAAAATCACGTCGCGGGCGCGCGTAAGGGAAAAACCAGCGTTTGTCGTTCGGTAGTCGGCTAACGACCTGCGGCCTCCCGGCGGCCGGTCAGTTGAAACTGACCCACTGCCGGCCTCCGCCGATTTCCCCTCGTCCGCCCCTTCTCGATACAATATGCGTTTCCGTGCATAACGCATCAATCCTTAACGAGACGGAGAGTGCATGAAGCGGTATCTGTGGCTGGCCTGGATGGCGTTTCTGTTTCTGTTTTGCAGCGCATGCGGTGACACCTTCCGTCCCATCATTATTCCCAATCTTCCGACCTTCCCCGATCCCAGGGCGGTCCATACCATAATCGCCGTCAACAATAACGGGCCGACCAACCCCAATGAACCGTTCGGCCCCGGCAGCGTGCTGGTGGTAGATGTTTCCGGAGACTCCGAAGTCAGTATCGCCAAAGTGGGCGTGACTCCCGTGCATGCCGTCCAGCAAACCGCCAGCCAGATCCTGGTGGTGAACCAGGCCACAACCAGTTCTTTCGTCAACTCGCTCTCCAAAATCGTCTTCTCCGGCACCATCGTTAACGGCACCCCTGGCACCATCAGCCTGCCCCCCAATTCCGCACCCAACTTCGTGGCCGTTGCCCCGTCGGATACATTGGCGTATGTGACGTTACCGAAATTCGTGCCGGACCCCGTGAATTTCCCCACCGTCGTTGTTCCCTCGGTGGGCGTGGTCAACACACAAAGCAACAACCTGGTCACTACCATTCCGCTTAGCAACAGCCCAAGCTTCAATCCGTTCGCCCTAGTAGTAACCCCCGACAAGAGCAAACTCTACGTTGCCTGCGACCCAGTCGATCCCGGTCCTTGTTCCCTCAGCGCTTTTAACACCCTGGACCGGTCGGCGCGCCCCATTACCGGCACGTTGAGTTCGCCCCCGATCTGGTTGTCGGCCCGTTCCGACAGCCAGCGTGTGTTCGTGCTGGAATCGAATGGTACGAACGGTACGCTTGCTTCGCTCGATACCACCTCGACTGCCGGCCCTGACACCCTGACCGAGTCCGGCATCAGCGTGCCGGGCGCAACAACCATGGTGTATGACGGCCATCTGAACCGCCTCTATATACCTGGAGGAAACGCCGTGGCGGTGGTGGATGTGTCGCAATCGGCGCCGCTGCTGCTGGCCACAGTCGAGATTACGCAGGCCTCCGGTCGCGGTGCGCAGGATCCCTGTGCAACGACCGCGACCGAAATCTTGAATACCGTGGCCGCGGCCGCCTTGCCCGATGGAAGCCGGGCTTACTTCGGGACGTTCTACGAGGACGCGCTCGGTAACATCTGCCCGCAAGTTACCGTCATCAATACCTCAAACAACAGTGTGAAGGCCACCATTGCCGTTCCGGGCTTCCCAAACTTTGACGGCCTCTGCGCGAAGACCCGCTTCCGCTTCACTATGGCGGCGGGCGGGGATAGTTCCAGGACGTATCTGGCCAGTTGCGACAGCGGCGGTGTCAACATCATCGACACATCCACCGACTCATTCCTGGTGAACGTACCCGGCCCCGTCAGCAGCCGGGCTCCGATTTCGCCAGGCCAGCAGCCCCCGCCGCAGAATCCGGTTTTTCTGATTGCCGGCCCCTGAGACGGAGGTCGGGGGTCGTGTAGCGCCGCCGTCCCGGCGGCTGGCGTGGGGTGTCCGCCCCAACGGCGAGGTAGCCTAATCCAGCCCGGCAAGGTGCCGGCGCTACGAGGTCTCCACATTCTATTTCTTGATTGCGGGGTGGGTAGGTGGAATTCCCAAACAGGAACGACCAGCGACTAGCCACGAGCGACTCTTCACACAACCGCTGCCCGTTCCATCGCCCGGCGCCGGTGATAGCGCAGCGCCACATTCATGAACACCTGGCCGCTTTCCGTACTGAAGCAAATTACCAGCGCCTCGGTGTCTTCACTGCTCTTGCTGCCTTGCTCGGAGGTGTGCACGGTGGGTGGGTGAACCCGAAAGTGGAATCCCTGGTCATTCAGGACAGTCACGGCGTTTCCGATAACCTGGTTGGCGAGTTCACAGACCGCCTCCCGCACCAGACCGTCAGTGTCGGGCAGTTCCGCGCCGGCCAGTTGGCTGGCAAACCGCACGGCCGTTTTCTGATCGGCATCGAAAATGATGCGCCCCTCAATATCGCCGCTCAGGCAAACTTCGGCGGCAATTCCTCTCCGCCGGTAAGCCTCTTCTTCCATCGTCAGGTTGTCGATCGAAGTGGGCGATTGGAGCCCCTGGGCCAGCACGGCATCGGCCGAGTTGATAAAGGGCTGGATCAACTCCATACGCATGACTACACTCCCACTCCGGCGCCGCGGGCGGCCACTTCATCGTCGCGCATCACGTACTTGATCACTTCATAGAGAACTTCCGGCTTCACCGGCTTCTGCACGAAGTGGCGGGCGCCGCGCTGCAAAGCCGCCACGATGTTTTCCTGGTAGCCGACCGACGACACCATCACGATGCGGGCGTTCGGATGGTCGCGCACGATCTTCTCGGCCGCTTCGATGCCTTCCATCTGGGGCATCGTAATATCCATCAGAACGATGTCGGGATGGAGCCGATCATACTCGCTGATCGCGCTTGCCCCGTCTCCGGCTTCGCCCGCCACCTGTCCACCGAACGATTCCACCATCCGGGCCAGGTTTTTGCGGGCGAACACGGAGTCGTCCACGATCAGGTACCGGGCCACCTGTCCGTCCTCGTTCCTTTTCACGGGCGCAAATTTTTCCATGGTACTCCTCCCCTGGTAACACTTAACCACGGCACTGCTACCTTCGGGTAGATAACTCTAGTTACTTCCGGCACTCGTCGACCGTCGGCCTTCAGTGTCCTGCGTGCGATCCAGCGCGCATTGTGCTTGCAAGGTGCTGGGCAGATCCTGAAGACTCACCACCCGCATCGCATACCCGCGCTCAATGGCCGCCCGAGGCATGCCAAACACAACGCAAGTTTCCTGGTTCTGCGCGATGGTCAACCCTCCCGCCGCGCGAATCGCGCCCAAGCCCGCGGCCCCGTCTTCGCCCATCCCGGTCATCAGCACGCCGATGGATTGCGGGCCAAATTCTTGCGCCACGCTCCGGAACAAAACGTCCACCGAAGGACGATGTCCGTTGACCGGCTCATCGTCCCCTAGGATGGCGACATTGCCCAGCGGCAGCCGCTTCACCTTCATGTGGCGGTTCCCGGGACAGATCAGCACTCGCCCCGCCAGCAGCAAGTCGCCGGACTGCGCTTCTCTCACGCGCATGGGACAGCACTCATCCAGGCGCCGAGCGAACAATTCCGTGAATCCGTCCGGCATGTGCTGGACCGCCACGATGCTTCCGGAAAACTCCGCCGGCAGCTGCGAGAAAACGTATTGCAACGCGTTCGGACCACCCGTCGAAACGCCGATAGCGACAATTCGCGTCGGGGCGGCCGGGGCCTGCTTGCGGGATCGATCAGCCGGGGCTGCATCGGGCAAGAACTGCACGCTTACACCCCGGCTATGGGCGGCCACTAAGATTTTCGCGATCAGTTCCTCGGCGATCTCTGGCATCCGCGCCGATACGTCCTGCGGCTTAGCCACGAAATCAACCGCGCCCAGTGCCAGGGCCTTCAGGGTGATCGATGCCCCAGCTGTGCTGTGCGAACTCACCACGACAACCGGCAGATGCCACCGCTGCATGATTCGTTTCAAGGTGTCAATCCCGTTCAACCCCGGCATCTCCAGATCAAGCGTGATGACCTGTGGCGCCAGTTCTTCGATCTTCCGCAGGCCAATTTCGCCGTCTATGGCCGTCCCCACCACCTCGATCGAGTCGGCCCGTTCGAGGATCTTGGGAATCAACTTGCGCATCAGCGCGGAATCGTCCACCACCAGCACTCGGACGGGCTTTTTCATGCCTGCCCCCCCGCTGCCCCGCGGGCCCGGATTGTGCCTCCGGCACTCGACAGCAGGCCGCCCGCCCGCCGCCCGCCGGGTTCATCCGTTCGAGCGCGCGTAAAGCGGGCGACCAAGGCGGTCAGGTTCAGGATCAGGACCACCCGCCCGTCGCCCAGAATCGAAGCGCCGCTGACCAGATCGGTCGAGAGCGACTGGTCGTCGAGCGCTTTAATCACCAATTCTTCTTCTCCCACCAACGCGTCCACGATCAGGCCGAACTTACGGTCGGCACTGTTGATGACCAACACGAAAACTTTGTGGCGGGCGGATGCGGGCCCGGCCTCGGGCGCGCGTCCCAGGCGCAGGAGGGGCAAGACTTCGTTGCGAAGCTGCAGCACGTCATAGTGCTCGACTTGATGAATGTGTTCCTCAACGGTGCGGGTAATCTCCGCCACCGCGTTCAGGGGGATGGCATAGAGCCGCTGCTCGACCCGGAACAGAAGCGCCTTGATGATGGCCAGGGTCAGCGGTAACCGCAGACGGAACGTGGTCCCACGCCCGGCCTCGGTGTCGATCTGCGCCGTCCCTTTGAGGCGTCCGAGCACACTCTGCACTACGTCCAGCCCGACGCCTCTTCCGGAGAGCTCCGTGATCTCCGCGGCGGTGGAGAAGCCTGGTTGGAAAATCAGGTCCAGCGTTTCCCCTTCGCTGAGCCGGGCGGCTTGTTCCGCGCTCACCAGACCCTGGGAGAGCGCACGCTGCCGGACCTTGTTCGCGTCAATACCGTGCCCGTCGTCGGAGACTTCGATCACCACCTGGTTTCCCTGGTGGTATGCATTCAGGCGAAGCGTGCCTTGGGCGCGCTTGCCGGCGCGCACGCGTTCTTCGGCGGACTCGATCCCATGGCCGACGGCGTTCCGCACCAAGTGGGTCAGCGGCTCGGCCATCGCATCCAGAATGCCCTTGTCCAGATCCGTGTCTCCGCCCTTGACCACCAATTCGACCTGCTTGCCGCACTGCAGTCCGACGTCTCGCACCATGCGCGGGAAGCGCCGGAAGAGTTGATCGACCGGGACCATCCGGATCTTCATGACCGAGCGCTGCAGGTCGTTCAGCACCCGCGCCTGAAACGCCATCGCATCGGCAAACTTGCCGCGCAACGGATCCCGGGCGAAGCGCTCGGTGAACTCGAGCAGCGTTTGCTGCAACATCGATTTCGCCAGGATCAGCTCTCCGACCAGATTCAGTACGCTATCGATTCTCTCCGCGTCCACCCGCAGAATGTTGTCGGGTCCGGTCGAACCCGGCGCCGCAACCGTTTCTTTCGCGGGCGAGGCGGAGGGCTCATCGGCAGCCAGACTGGCTGGGTCCGGCGCTGCCGTCGCAGCCTTCCGGCCGGGGTTTCCGTCGCTTCGGGCGGCCGCGGCTCGCGCCGGCGCTTTCGGACGCAGAGTGGCCACCCGCGCCTGCAGCGCGATGGTCGGAATCTGGCATTTCACCCGGATCTGCTCTGCCGACTTTTCCGAAGCGAGCGCGACCTCCACCCGATCCGTGGATTCGCGGTTTTCCGCGCCCGGGTAAAGAGCGAGCACCTCGCCGATTGCGGCCAGGGCAATCCGAACCAACTGGCGCGCGGCGATCGGCATGCCACACTGCGGATCCAGTTGTACGGTTACGTGGTAAAGCCGCTTGCCTTGATCGGCGGCCTGGGCGATCGACAACTGTTCATACTCCGACCAGCGGATGGTGTGCCGGCTGGCGGCTTTCTTTTTCTTTTCGCCGGCGCCTGCCGCCTCCGGATGCGCCAGGCGCGCGATCTCTTCCCGCAAGGGCTGGATGCTGGGCAGCTTCCTCTTCCCTCGGTACGCTTCCAGCATGGCCGAAAATACATCGGCGGCGCGCAGGGCGATGGCCGGAACCGAAGCCGCTGCCGCCGTTTTCTCCAGCCCCAGCACATCTTCGAATTCGTGCGCCAGTTCGCTCAGTTCGCGGAATCCGCAGGCAGCCGCGTCCCCCTTGAGGGTGTGCACGGTGCGCCGAAGGCTGCGAATGCTTTCGGCCTCGCCCGGCGACTTTTCCAGTTGCATCGCCTGGTCGTTCAGGTTCTCGACCAGTTCGCCCGCGCTTTCGAAAAACAACTCGCGGAGTTCCGCCATCCGGTCTTCCGGGGGAGCTGTCACAGGCTCACCTCAACTCGCTGGTACGCCGTCCCGCTGTTGCGATGCACCATCTGGAATCTTTCCGTCAGCCCCAGCAGGCTTTCCGCGTGGCCGACAAAGAGATATCCATTCGGATTCAGGCAGCGAAAGAACTTTTCGATCAGCCGCTTCTGTTCCGCCTCGTCGAAATACATCATCACGTTGCGGCAGAAGATCACATCGTTGCGCTGGGGCAGGAATTCCGTCTTCAGATTGTGAAAGTCAAAGTGCACCAGTTCCTTGACCGCTTTTTTCGCGACGTAGCGGTCGCCCACTTTGTCGAAGTAGCGCAGACGATAGCCATAGTCGACGGCTGACATCTGATGCTCGGGGTACGAGCCCTCCTGCGCGGCGCGCAGAACCGCGTAGCTGAGGTCGCTCGCCAGGATCTCGACGCGCCAGGGCGCCGGAACCATTGGTTTGGGCAGCGGAGATTCGAAGGGCAGCGGGTTGCGCAGGTAATAATAGGAGAGCGCATCCGCCACCATCATGGCCAGCGTGTAGGGCTCCTGCCCGGTCGAACAGCCCGCGCTCCAGATCCGCAGCCCGTAATCGCGCCGCTCCCGCTTGCGCCGCAAAATTTCCTCCAGGATGTCCCGCTGGAACAGGTCGAGCTGGGCCTTGTTGCGGAAGAAGCTGGTTTCGTTGACCGTGAGATTTTCCACCAGGCGCGTCAGTTCCTGCTTTCCCTGGTTGCTGATCAGCAGCCGGTAGTAGCTGTAAAACGAATCCAGCTGGCATTCGCGCAGACGCCGCTGCAGCCGGTCCTGCAGGAAGGACGTGCGCCGCTCATCGAAGTGCATGCCGCACTCCTGGTACACCAGCGCCTGCAACAGTTTCAGTTCGGCATCCGTGATGGCAGGCATTTCGCTTGTGCTCATGATGTTTTCGCGGGGCACACTTACTTGCCGGCGGAGGCGCCCTGCGCAGCCGCCTTGCCGTTGTTGCTTGCGCCCGCCTCGGGCACGGCTTCGCTCGTTCCGGTTTCCCGCGCGGCCAGCACTTTCTGGATATCCAGCAGAATGATGAGCCGCCCCTGGTACTTGCCGAGGCCGGTGACGCAATCGAGGCCCCCCTCCTGCATCATGGCCGGCGCGGTTTCGATTTCGCTTTCCGGAATCTTCAGAACCTCCGAAGCCGAGTCCACGATCATCCCCGCCAGACGTCCCCGATGTTCCACCACCAGAATGCGATTGCGGCGGTCGTGCGCTGTGGCGGGCTTCCCAAAACGCTTGCGCAGATCCACCACCGAGACGATCTTGCCGCGCAGGTTGATGACCCCTTCTACGTAATCGGGCGCGTCCGGCACGGCGGTGATCTCCGGCACGCGTACAATCTCGTGCAACGCGGCGATGGGCACGCCGTAACTCTCGCGTCCCAATCGGAAGGTCACAATGTGCGTTTCCCGGCTCATCGCGGCTCCAATCAGCGCGCTCCTGCCGCCGCATGGCGGGCAGCGCCTCGGGATGGGTTGGCGTTCTCAGCCGGCCGCAGGGAAAAGCTGTCCATCGATTCCAGCAGCCCGCGCGACATCTTCGACATCTGGTCGGAGGAAGCGGCCAGTTCGGTCGAACTCGAGGTCGAGGATTGCACCAGTTCGCGCATCCTCTCCATGGCCTTCACCACCGCCTGCGCACCGGACGCCTGTTCTTCCACCGCCGAGTTGATCTCGTGCGTAATCTCGTTCAGCCGCGTGGTCGCGCGGGCGATCTGCGACGAACCGTGCGACTGCTCGTTGGTGGCCGCTCCGATTTCCTGCGCGAACTTGTACACCTCGGTCACCACGTTCGAGATCTTGCGCAGCGCCGCATTCAGTTCCTGCCCGAAGTTCAGCCCCTCGTTTACGATCGAGGTGCTCTTCTCCATGTTGTCAACCGCTTTGCGGGCCTCTTTCTGAATGCTCTGGATCAGCTCGGAAATTTCTTTCGTGGACTGCGCCGACTTCTCGGCCAGCTTGCGCACTTCGTCCGCCACCACCGCAAAACCCAGCCCATGCTCGCCGGCGCGCGCCGCTTCGATGGCTGCGTTCAGCGCCAGCAGATTGGTCTGCTCCGCCAAGTCGTCGATGACGCCGATGATCTTGCCGATATCGTCGGCCCGCGTGCCCAGAGCGTCGATGATCTCGCCCGAGGAGCGAATCGTCGTATTGATCCGGTTCAGCCCGTCGGTCGCCTTCTCCATCGTGCCGATGCCGCTGTGCACCTCTTCCCGCGAACGGTTGGAAATGTCGAGCAGCACCTTGGCAGTGTCCGCCACTCGCTGGATCGAGGTCACCATCTGATCGATCGAGGCCGAGGTCTCGCTCACGCTGGAGGCTTGGGTCTGCGTGCTCTTCACCATGTTCTGCACGTTCACGCTCATCTCGTGCATGGTGCTGGTGACCTCGTCAATCGCCGAAGACGTCTGCAGGCCGTTGCGCGCGGATTCGTCGGAAGCGCTCGCCACCTGCCCCGAGGCGCTGGCCACCTGCGAGGCGGCGTCGCGCACGTTGCGCACCAGTCCGCGCAGACCCTCGATCATGCGCGTGAACGCGTTGGCCAGGGTGTCGTTGGCCGACCGCGGATGAACTTGGACCGACAGGTCTCCCCCCGCGATCGCCTCCGAGACCGAGGCCATCTCCTTCAGGTACTTCACCATGGAGTCGAACGTCCGCGCCAGTTGCCCGATTTCGTCCTGTCCCTTCGAATCGATGTTGTGCTCCAGGTCGCCCGACTCGCCGATCTGGCGGGCCACCTGCATCAGGTTGTTCAGCGGTTCTGAGATGGCTCGCGCGGTGCGGTACGCAATGACCACACCCAGACCCAATGCGAGCAGGGAACTAAGCACCGTAATGACAACCGTGAAGGTCGCTGCCCACTCATCCGATCGCCGCCCCTGCTCGAGCAGTTTCTCGTTCATCCGGTCCACGTCGTCGAGCGCTTCGCTGGAACGCGCCACCCAGGAGTTGGGATCCTTCTGGAGATAAAAGATCTGCAATTCAGCCACGGTGGCGTTCCCGCTGTCCACTTGGCGCCGTTTCTCCACCAGAAGGTTCGCAAAATCGTTGCTCCAGCTCTGCTCCAATTGTTGCGCCTTCTCCAGGCTGCCGCGCTGTTGGTCGGAGTTGACCAGTTCCTGGGCGTGGCGCAGGCTGCTGCCCAGCAGGCGCAAGCCTTCGTTCATCTTCTCCACATCCCGCGTGTCGCCGCTGAGCAGGTAGTTCTGCAGGTGCATTCGGTTCTGCATCATTTCAAACCGGACGGCCGAAGTCGCCTCGGCCATTGCAATCGAGCGCTGCGCGGCTGCTTTGGCCTCATGCTCGCGCCGGGCCGCAAGCAGATTGACCGCCAGCAGGACCAGAACCGCCCCCAGGATGATGCCGAAATTCAGATACAGCTTCTTGCCGATAGTCATACGCTACCTTTCTCAGTCAGCGTCATTGGACCGCATCAAAATGGAACTCCACGACTCCGGTGGTCTCCTCTTTTCCCGCTTCGTATCGCCACTTCTTGACGGCGTCCAGAGCCGCGTTAGCCAGCACCGGGTGTCCTCCCACCAATTTGACATCTTTAACCAAGCCGTTGCTCGACACCGTGATCTTGACTTTCACAACTCCGGTAATGTTCATCCGCCGCGCCAGGTCCGGATACATGGGCGCAACTTTGTTCTTCAGTTTCCGGGTTATCTCCACTTGTCCCCAGGCGTTGCCAGCACTCCATGCGAGGCATCCGCTGATCAACAAACCCACCGCAATCCGCCGCATGGCTCGAACAGACACAAGTCCTCCTCCGTTGTCGGACTGCTCCAACCGTCCGTGCACGGGCATTACCAGGAGGTGCCCCCCGGTTCGCCCCGGCCATTACTTTGGTGCTGTGTTCAAGTGATTGAATAACAGACTGTTAACTCCATCGATGGGAACTTGCAGAGACTTGGGTTGCGGGCTCGCGAGGCGAATATGGCAAACAACCAATCTGGGGTCGCAGATTGAGAATGCCGGAGCCAAGTTCGTCACGTTTCACACTTTGACACCCAGCATCCCTATTCCCTTGACTCAATTTGAGACTAAGCGTACGTTTATAGTGTAATTCAATTGTTTTCAATTGCTTAGATGAGGAGCCGGACTGACCGGAATGAGCGGAAACTCGGCGCCTGAAAATGTGTCTCACTCTGAGGAGACCTTCCAGGACCTATTGCTGGATCTTGCTTGCGCGGCTTTTCAAAGCCGCGACGCGGACCAACTCATCCTCTCGGTCTGTCGGCAGACGCGCCAGTTTTTTCGTGCCTGCGGCGTCTATTTTTCGCGGCGCACGCCTGAGGCGGACCTGGTCGGCGCGGTGGCCGATGGCTTCAATCCGGAGCGTTTTCGCGGCCTGCGGCTCCGGCCTGGAGATCAAGCAGTCTCGCTCGAGGCGGTGCAAAGCCGCCGCGCCATCTTTCACAACGACGTGGACATGGCCCGCTATCCGAAGCTGGCCCAGTGCCCCGCGACCTCGATCATGTCCGCGCCTGTGATCGTGTCCAACGAAATTGTGGGTGCGATCACCTATCTCCACGACACGCCGGATCTCCGCTTTGACGAGGATTCCGCAGCCCAAGCCACGATTCTTGCAACTCAACTCGGTACCGCGCTCGAAGCGCTCCGTCTCAACCAGCTCTCCCGCGAAGAGCGCCGCCGGGCCATGATTCTGGCCGAGGCCGCGACCGCGCTCCACAGCCTGCCCGATGCCTGCGCCGTCATCGAGGATGTTGCCGACCGGTTGCGCGTTTTGCTGGATTCTCCGGCGGTGCTCATTTTTGTCCAGGAGGAAGGCTCGTCCCACCTCCGTGCCGTGTCGACTGGGACTCCCGCCTTGGAGCGCGCCATCCGTTCCCGCTCCGAGGCCAAGCGTCTGCGCTGCACGCTCGAGATCGCCACCCGCGCGTTAACGGCCAGCGAGCGGATCACGGTCAGCATCGATGGGGCAGCGCATTTTGGCGAGGGCTCGCCCTCCGGTGTCCTGATCGCGGAGCCCTTTCGCACCTCGCGTTCGCACGGCGCCATTCTCGTCTACCCGCGCTCCGCCAACCCCTTCACGCAGGAGGAGAAGACGCTGGTTTCCGCCTTAGCCGGACTGGGGGCGGTGGCCATCGCCAACTCCGAGTTGTACGGCATGGCGCGCGCCCAGGCGCAGGAACTGCACGAGATCCTCGAGATCTCCATCGAACTGGGTTCGGCCGGAAAACTCGACCAGTTCATGCAGACCTCGGTTGTCCGTGCGGCCAGCTTCCTGGGATTCGGGCGCTGTTTCATCGGATTTCTGGAAAATGACAGATTCCACATCCGGTGGGGATTCGAGAAGGGCTCCGCGCGCCCCGTGGATATCCCTCTTTACGATGGCATGGCCACCCGTTCGCTGCAGCAGAAAGACGTTTTCTTTACCGAGGACGCCTCGAAAATCCCGGGTGCCAATCTGGAGTTTGTCGCCTCCCTCAACATCCGCCAGCTCCTGGCCGTACCGCTGGTAAGTTCGAACGGCGATGTCCTGGGAATGTTCGGCGTGCTGGATCGCCTCGAGCCCGGGCCGATCAACCAGGAAGATGTCCGCCGCGCCCGCGCCCTGGCCGCTCAACTGGCCATCGCGCTCGAACTCGCCCGCAACCTGCATCAATCGGAACAGAACCGCCGCCGCGCTGAGGCCCTGGTGGAGCTTGCGCTCGATCTGAACGCCATCCTCGACCTGCCCGACTTCACTCGCAAGTTCGCACTGCGCGCCTCCAACCTCCTCGCAGGGCGCGCCGTTGCCCTCAGTCTTTTCCAGGTTCCCGAACACGATACGCTGCTGGTCGGCGGCGCCTCGGGGGTCGAGGACAAGCCTCTGCGCGGCCGCCTCAACCAGGCCCTCGGCGAGGCGTTTGCAAAATACAGCGGCAACGTGGTTTTCGCCCCGGCCAACGAGCTGCTGGGAACCGCTCTCGCCTCGGATCTCGGTTGGACCGACTGCACCCTGGTGCGCTTGGCGGGCGCGTCCGGAGAAATCATCGGCGCTCTCTGTCTGGCCGACCGTGGCGCGGCCCCGACCGCCGAAGACCACCAGGTGCTGCGCGCGCTCGCCGGCCACGCCAGCGTCGCTCTGGAGAATGCCTGCCTGTTTACCCGCATGGCGCAGGCCAACCGCCATTGGATGGAGGTCTTCGACGCGATCAGCGACTTCATCGTGGTGCACGACCAGCACCACAAGATCCTGCGCGTCAATCGCTCCCTCGCCGATTTTGTCGGCATTGCGCCCGACCAGTTGATCGGCGTCAATATCCGCGCCCTCGAGACTCTTTCAACCAGCGCTTCGCCCCACTCCTGCCCGTTCTGCCGCACGGGCGAGGGATTCGACGAGTACCTGTACTCCGCTCTGGAACGCACGTATCTGATTTCAACCTCCCGCATCCACTCCGCCAGCAGCGCCCAGTTGCAGACCGTCCACGTTCTCAAGGACATCACCGACCGCCGCGAAGCCGAGCGCCGCTACCGCGAACTGTTCGACAACATTCAGGAGGGCATTTTCTTCTCGACTCCGCAGGGCCGCTTCGTGGAGGTCAATGACGCCCTGGTTCGCATCCTCGGCTATGACAGCCGCGAGGAAGTGCTCCAGCTCGACATTCCCTCGCAGGTCTACTTTTCCGCCCAGCGGCGGCAGGAGTTGACCGCTTTACTGGAGCGCCAGGGTGGGCTGCGCAATCAGGAAGAAGTTCTGCGCCGCAAGGACGGATCGCCCGTCCACGTTTACATCAACTGCATTGCGATGTGCGATTCCCGCGGACAGGTTGCGCAGTATCGTGGCCTCATGCTCGACATCACCGGCCTGCGCAATTCCCAGATCGAGTTGCAACGAGAGCGGGATTTCTCCAGCAAGGTCCTGAATCACACCCAGAGTTTGATTCTCGTCACGGGAACGGAGGGAGTCATCAGCTACGCGAATCGGCGCTGGGCAGGACTCCGTTTTCAGCCCGACCAACTGCTGGGGCGTCCCTTCACCGATTTGGCTGCGCCGGCGCGCCGCGATGCGTTGCGCGCGGCCCTTGCTGCAGTGGCCCGCGGACAGCAAGTCGACAATTTCGCCTTGCCGCTGGTCCGCGGCGATGGCGCCAGCGGGCAGTTCTCCGTCAATCTAAGCCCCATCAGCGCCGAAGACGGCTCGGTCACCAGCATCGTGGTGGTGATGACCGATGTCACCGATTCCGCCATGCTGCAAGCCAAGCTGGTGCACTCGGAAAAAATGGCGGCCGTTGGACAACTGGTCTCCGGCGTGGCCCACGAGGTTAACAACCCCCTCACCGCGATTCTCGGATTCACCGACCTGCTGATGGAAAACCCCGATCTGCCCGAGAGTGCGCGCCGCGACTTGAAGGTGATCCTGCAGGAAGCGCAGCGCACCAAGCTGATCGTTCAGAACCTGCTCAGTTTTGCCCGCCAGATGCCTCCGCAACGGCTCCCCGTGCAGTTGAACTCGATCCTGCGCCGCACCATCCAACTGCGCGCTTACGACTTCCACAGTCACGGCGTCGAGGTCGTCGAGCGCCTCGACGAGTCCCTGCCCGAAGTCATCGGAGACTCGCATCAGCTCCAGCAGGTGTTCCTGAACATCGTGAATAACGCGCACGACGCGGTCCGGGAATCCGGCCGGCCGCCCCGCATCGAAATCATGAGCGCGAGCGCCGGTTCCTGGATTGAAGTCTCCCTCCGCGACAACGGGGTCGGCATTGGCGAGCCCGACCGGATCTTTGACCCCTTTTATACGACCAAGGAAGTGGGCAAGGGAACGGGCCTGGGCTTGAGTATCTGTTATGGAATCGTCCGCGAACATGGCGGCGAAATTATTTGTCATAACAACCTGGACTCGGAAGGAGCGACTTTTGTCGTCCGTCTACCGCTGGCATCGGAGTCGGCCTCCTTCGGAGCAGTAGCCGGAGTGTATCCAAAATGACCCAGAAAGGAATCCTATCGACCTGTTTGCCGGTTCTCCTGATTGAGGACGAACCGGCCGTCATGGACTTCGTGCGCTCGGTCCTCGAACGCACTGGATATAAGGTCGTCTGTGCCGAGTCCGGCGCCGACGCCCTCGGCCTGCTCGCCAGCGGCGAATTTCATGGCGTAGTTTCCGACATGCGCACGCCGGGCGGGGTGGATGGCGCCCAGGTCTATGCCTGGATTGCCGCTCATCGTCCCGAGCTGGCCTCCAAGCTCGTCTTCATCACCGGCGATATCGCCAACGAGGAAACCGCCGCCACCTTGCGCCGTACCGGCGCTCCCTGCGTGGAAAAGCCGTTTCGTGTACAGCAGTTCATTTCCGTAGTCGAGAAAACCATGGGTAGGACAGTGTCATGAACGAAGACTTCCGCATCCGTTTGTTGATCGTGGACGACGAACAAACCATCCGCCGCCTCTGCATGACCGTCGGCGAGGCGCTGGGTTTCTCCTGTCTGGAGGCCGAAAGCGGCGACGCTGCTTTGGCGTTGCTCGATGAGCAACAACCCATCCACATGGTCCTGACCGACATGGTCATGCCCGCCATGTCCGGACTCGAGTTTCTCGAGCAGGTCAAGAAATCCTTTCCCCGCATCGAAGTCGCCGTCATGACCGGACACGGCTCGGTTGAGACCGCGGTGCAGGCCATGAAACTGGGAGCCTACGATTACATTGCGAAGCCGTTTTCGCCGCTCGACGAACTGCGCCTTTTCCTGCGCCGCATGGCCGACAAGGTCCGTCTCGAGGAAGAAAACCAGTACCTCCGGGAACGCTCCGAAACCGAGACCGCGGTGCACGGCATTATCGGCAGTTCCGCCGGCATACAACATGTGCTGCGCATGATCTCGCGCCTGAAAGACACACGCACCCCGGTGCTTATCTCGGGCGAAAGCGGGACGGGCAAAGAACTGGTGGCGCGCGCCCTGCACTATCGTGGAACCCTCGCCAGCCGTCCTTTTGTCGCCGTGGACTGCGGCTCGCTGGTTCCAACTCTGATCGAGAGCGAACTGTTCGGCTACGAGAAAGGCGCGTTCACCGGAGCGCTCCGCTCCAAGCAGGGCCTGCTGCAGTCGGCCGACACCGGAACCATCTTCCTCGACGAGGTCGGCGAACTTCCTCTGGAAATGCAAGCCAAGATCCTGCGCTTTCTGCAGGAAAAGGAAGTCCGCCCCGTGGGCAGCAATCAGAAGGTGAAAGTCGATGTGCGCATCATGGCCGCGACCAACCGCGACCTCGAGGCGGAATACAAGAAAGGGACGTTTCGCAAAGATCTCTTTTTCCGTCTCAACGTCGTGACCATTCCTCTACCCCCTCTGCGCGAGCGCCGCTCCGACATTCCCATCCTGGCAAACTTCTTCCTCGAACGGTTGGCTCCCGGCCGCGGTGTGCAAGTCTCCGGTACCGCCATGAAGGCACTGCTCGCCTATGACTGGCCGGGCAACGTTCGCGAACTGGAGAACTGCCTGGAGCGCGCCGTCGCCCTCGGCGACCAGCAACGCATCGAAGTTTCCGATTTGCCTGCGTCTATCGCGAGCTTCGAGGTCCAGGCCAGCGCCGCGCCCGCCGCGTCCCTGGATTTCTTGTCGCCCACCACCGACCTCGAGGACATCGAACGCGCCACCATCGAGCGTGTCTTCACACAGGTGAACGGCGACAAGGCCCTGGCTGGCAAGATGCTCGGCATCAGCCGCGCCACGCTCTACCGGAAGCTGAAGCGCTATCACATTGGCGTGCGGGAAGAACCGCAGGGCCCAACCACGTTGCAATAGCGGTCGCCCGCTGCGAAACTGATACGGTTGTTTCACTGTGAGACAATCCCGAGCACAATCCCCAAACAGAACGATCCGGATAGTTTCTGTGAGTCTCTAACTGCTTTTCTTTCTTCCCTTTGTACATCAGTCCATGACCTATTAGTTTTTGGCTCCGCTATTGCACTTACTCCTCCCGAACCGGCAGTGCGAGTCTCCTGGCTGCTCTTCCTAACCGGGAAGAGGGGAGACTCGGCTGCTTTAACAAAGTCAGGATAGAGGTCTTCCGTTGCACCAGGCAGTCGCCAGCGCTCGCGCTCTTGTCCCGGACATGGTTAGTCGCTTGGCAAAGTTTTTTCCGCAAGCCACGCCGGTGCGGATTCCGATCCGCTTGAGCCGGATGGAGGGCAGCGCCAATGGCGGGGAGCATATTTTTTTTCAGGAGACAGTGATTGAGTTCGGCACGCCGCACGAGGTTTTGTTCGCTCCTCGACCGTCCCCTGGAGTTCGCCGACCGGGTTCTGCTGGAAGGTAAAGATGGCACGCTGCGCGCAGAAGCCTCGGTGGTCGCAGTTCAATATCATACGGAACGGACAGTGGTTGCCGTCCGTTTCCTGCAAGACGTTCCCAACTGGATTGTAAAATCATGACTTGCGCCACCAAACCATCGCCGGAAGAGCACTGGGCCATGCTGGGCGTGCTCGAACCGATCTACTCCGTATTGATTCGCGAATTTGTCATCGAAGTGGGCGATTGCCCCAGGGTCGAGGACGACCCGGCGCCTTCCGCCGACACCATCGAAGAGGTGGATGCCTGGCTTCAGCAAGTCGATGGGCAGATCCAGGTGCACCAGTTGCGCCAGTTTCTGCAGACGACGCCTTTGGCCAGCGAAGCCGTCCTTCGCAATCTGACGGTCCATCACCTGCAGAAGACGGTGAAGACTCCCAGCGACCGCGATAAGATTGATTTTCTGCTGGTGCAGTATTTCTCGCTCTGCGCCCCTTGCGGCCTGGAAGACCCCGATGTCGATCTTGCCTACGTGGCGCAGGTTCTGGAACCGGTCCTGGGCCCGCAAGAATCGAAGGCGCCGTTGTGGCTCGGTTCTCTGGAAACCGTTCTGCAGTCGGCTGCCCGTTGCCGCCGGCTCAGCGAACTGCTCCATAGCGGAATCCTGGAGCAAGGGCGCAAGCTCAAGAGCCAGAGTGGCGACAAATATTTCGAGCCCTGTGCGATGGCGGCCTTTGCCCGCTACAGCTTCATGATTCGGCGGGTATTTTTCCGCCTGATGCACGACGATCTCAACGCCATTCTCGACGGTTTGCGCGAACTTGAGCGCAGCGGAATTCGCACCCTGGACTGCCGCCGTGCCCAGTTCTCGGCCGCCGAACCGACGACCCGCTTGCGCATGATCTGCCAGTCCTGGAAGGTGATGTTCCACGCCGAGTACTCCTCGGGCCAACCCCTGCGCATGCTCGTCGATCTGCGCGCCGCGGTGGACGATGCCCTGAAGGGCGGGGCGAGGAAGAGCACGCGCGCCGCGCGCGCCGCTTCCGCTTCCGATAGCGCGGGCGGCGCAACTGAGAAGTAAATCCGAGCCAAGCGCGCGATGAAACTGAACTCCCCGACCGTCCTGATCCTTTCGAGCGATCCCGTCTTCGCGCGCACGATCGCCGCGAACTGGCCCAAGGACCGCGAACGTCCGGAGTTCGTGGTGATCGAACAGGATCTCTGCGTCGACCTGCAGGGCGACACCTTTGACCTCGCGATTGCCGACGCATCTTCCAGCGACCAACGGGAGAATTTGAAACGCGCCCTCGCCGCTGCCGGGAAGCCTGCGATCTTGACCGGCTACGACGGTTCGCCACAAGCTTCGTCCGGACACCTGTCGATTCTCGAGCTGAGCCGCGAACCGCAATCCTGGGCCGTGATGGCGGGACTGTTAGGACGAGAAATTCTCCGTCGCACTCAGGCCGAATCCCGCGCTCACGAAGCGGAGAAGATCCGCGCGGCTGCGGAAGCCGAAGCCACCCTGGGACGCTACATGGCGGAGATGCGGCACAACGTCAACAACGCGCTCACCGCCATTCTCGGCAACGCCGAACTCCTGTTGCTCGAGCCCGGACTGGGGGCGAACGTGCTGGCCCAGGCAGACACCGTCCGCAACATGGCTCTTCGTCTCCACGAAGTCTTTCAGCGCTTCTCTTCCATCGAAAAAGAGCTCAGCGTCGCGGCCCGCGAGTCGGGCAAGAAGGCGGTGCAAGGCCGCGCCGCCGCCAGCGGAATCTGAGATGTTTACATCTCCTGGCAGCGCGGTATGGGTGCGACATTCCTCGCATCATCCGGCTTACTGAACGAACCACTTTCCACTTTTGTTCGCGTCACTCACGCCGGTGATCCAGCTCACAGCGGACGACAGTATCAAAGTTGCAGAATTGCGAAAGTTTATACAAGCAGGGGTCCCGCTCCCTCCCCTTCCTAGCGCCACTTCTTCCACGCCGTTTCGCCTACGAGCGTAGGCTGCCCGCGCCGGCACGCTTGCGTGAACCCACATCGCAGGAGGAAGAGCATCATGAAGAAGGCTAAGAAGAAATACGCCGCCGCATTAATGTTGCTAGCGATTCCGTTACTGGTTGTCCCCATCCTCACAGGGTTTTTCGCAAGCCCGGCACGGGCCGACGACGAGAGTTCAGGACTCGCGGTAAGCCCTGGCTCACTCGCCTTCAGCTATCAGCGGGGCGGGACGGTACCCTCACCCCAAACCCTGTCGGTTACGAGCAGGAGCACAATCGCCTTTACCGACTCCACCTCGGGAGCTCCTTGGTTGTCGGTGAGCCGAACGAGCGGCACGACCCCCAGTTCGATCGGAGTCTCCATCAATCCCGGAAGCTTAGCGGCCGGAACGTACCCTGCTTCGGTGCTGGTTTCCTCGCGTGCCGGCTCCGTGACCGTACCGGTCACGCTGACAGTAACATCGACATCCACCACTAGGTTGGTGGTGAACCCCACGTCGCTCGCCTTCAGCTATCGGCAGGGCGGGACAGTGCCATCTTCCCAGACCGTTTCGGTTACCAGCAGTAGCGGCAGCTCAATCGGCTTTACCGACTCCACTTCGGGAGCGTCTTGGTTGTCGGTGAGCCGAACCAGCGGCAGCACGCCCAGTTCGATTGGAGTTTCCGTGAATCCCGGAAGCCTGGCAGCCGGAACGTATACCGCTTCGGTACAGGTTTCTTCGAGTGCCGGCTCCGTGACAGTTCCGGCGACATTGACGGTGACTTCCTCCAGCGGTGGCGGCGGTACCGGCAGCTACGCTTTGCTCGCCTGGAGCGAACTGGGCATGCACTGCATGGATGGCAAGGACTATTCGGTCTTTTCGGTCTTGCCGCCCTACAACACCGTCTATGCCAAACTGCTCACCAAGGGCGGCCAGCCGTTACCGGTCACCTCAGGTGTGACCCTCACCTACCTGGCGATGAAGGACGCGTCGGGATCGATCAACACTACTTCAGCGGGGACGAGCGCCGTCGCCCAGAAGACGAACTTCTGGAACTGGGTGTACTTGCTGTTTGGAGGACAGCCGCCCAACGACGTGGGCTTGCACAGCTATCCGGTGCAAAGCCTGACACCGCAACCGATGACCTATGACAGCGCGAAGGGGCTGTGGAAGGCGGAAGGAATTCCGACCGCTCCTTACGACGACACGCTCGCCAGCAAGCCCTATCCGATGGCCCAGATCATCGCCAAGAATTCCTCGGGACAGCAAATCGCGGCCGCAACCGTGGTGCTCGCGGTCAGCGACGAGATGAGCTGCAAGAACTGCCACGCGGCGAACACCAACAGCAAGGCCATGCCGTCCGGTGGCTGGGTAACGCAGTACACTGAGGCGCAGAACGTGAAGTTGAACATCCTCAAGAAGCATGACGATGACCACCAGATCTCGTCCACGGTGCTCACTGCGCTGCAAGCCAAGGGCGCCGCCTACAAGCGGTACCAGGCGAGCCTGTATCAGACAGCTCTGAACGGGGGTGCCCTGAATAACCCAGTGCTATGTGCCGACTGCCACGCTTCGAACGCGCTTAACGCGGCGGGGCTGAGCACGGGCGTAAAGGACTCCTCCGGCAACCTGATCGTGCCGGCACTGACCGCATCGATGCACACCCAGCATGCGACTGTATCGCTGCCGGGCAGCTCCACTACGCTGGACAATGCGACCGATCCGGCCAATAGCTGCTACCAGTGTCATCCCGGCGTAAACACGAAGTGCCAGCGCGGCACCATGAGCGGCGTCGCCTGCTACAACTGCCACGGCAATCTCAGCAGAGTAGGACAGTCCACGCGCACCGGCTGGCTGGATGAACCGAACTGCCAGACGTGCCACCAGAACGGAACCACCTACGCCACTGCATTCACCAGCACCAACATCGGTCCGACCGGAACGCAGCGGACGAGCACCGATACAACCTTTGCCACCAATCCCAACGCTCCCAGCACCGGCTTCAGCCTGTACCGGTTCAGCCAGGGGCACGGCTCCACCGAATGCTCGGGATGCCACGGCTCACAGCATGCCGAGTATCCAACCAACCAACCCAACGACCAGGTGTACAGCACCAACTTGCAAGGCTATGCGGGCAGACTGACCGAGTGCAGCGGGTGGGACAGGCCTGGGTCGGCAGCCACCCCAATTACGCCTCCAGCGGGCGCTACACAGCTTGCGCCTACTGCCACGGCTCCACGTATCGGGGAACCACACTTTCCCAACTGCTGACTACGAAGACCTTAGCGGGGAGGACCTTCCCTGCCGGTCATCAGATGAACTGTTACGACTGCCACAACGGCCCGACCGGGGACTGAGCCGGTTCGCGCTTCGAGGGGCGTGGTGCCAGCCATGCCCCTTTTTCGCATCCCGCTTTCGTTATCAGTGCGGCCTGCGCGTCGCCGGAGCATGCGGCAGGCACAGCAGCGCCTCAAATTCCCGGTCCACTTTGTCGACGTCGTCGATGAGGAGGACGCAAGGGCGGTCCCGAGAACGCAGGCTTCGTCGGGATCGGCGGCGTAGCTTCTACATAGCTGGAGCAGAGGAAGGGATTCAAACGCCATCCCTTCTTCTGCAACTCCATCCCGGCTTAGCCCGGATCGCACGGATGATTCTGGTTAGTAACCGACTGGAGGAGGAAGAAGATTCTTATGACGTAGGTGGGGCCAATTCAGACGGCCACCGTGGGGCCAAATCAAGTTTTTAAAAGCAGCAGAAATAGACAACACTTATTCTTCTGGAAAAAAGCGTTGCCTTCCAAATCGAGGAGGCGACACTCGAACCCCTATCAAAAAGGAATGGATCATCCCACGTCGACGTGCGAAACGCATTTCAGCGAGTTGGATTTGATCGGATGATTGTGAAAGGACCTTTGCGACGGAGTTCGAGCAGTTCGGTCCTCAAGTACAGGCAGAAGAATGCAGCTAATGAACACGGCTAACCCGCCTGGCACAGAAAGAAGATACGTGCCATAGCGAAGCCATTTCTTTTCGACGTGTTCAGCCTGCTCCAACCAAACGATCATCATATTCCGAGCAAGATTGCCCCGCACGAGGCAAGCAAATCGTTCCGCTCGTTCTTCGAGATCGTCTGGAGTCACAGCAATCGCAAAACCAAGCTGTAGAAACGTATGCTCCAGAAGTTCTCTCAGTTCATGCGATAAACCCCGGGTGTGGGTCACGAGGTGCTTCGTCCCGACGGGACACCGTATCGACAAAGGGAGGTGAATTTGATCCGGCAACTCACGGGAAGGCCGGACGACTACGCTCACTAAAAACGAGATCTCGGCCTAACCCAAAAGATCCCCATCGAAGGGGGCGGCACACAGGGGACGAGTTGAGCCTCGTCCCCTGCACGTTCACGGACTGAACCTCAGTTTCGAGTTGAGAGGATCGGCAGCGCGGGTTGCTCCAGTTTGACCGGCTCGAACTGCTTGAGCAATTCTTTACGGTTGCTGCGGAGGTCGCGGCCGTTGCGCGTGGTTGGATACGGCACATCCCCTCTCATGGCCTGCCAGAGAATGTGATTGAAGAGTTGGACATTCAAGTCATCTTCCTTGCTGAAGTCCATGCCTTGCGTTTTTTGCGCCAGATAAGCTGGATTGTCCAATAAACCGGAAGTAGGCAGTCGCAGAGATCCTGAATCGTTCCGGACCATGGTGGACGGCGGCAGCGGCAGCGAAGTGCTGCGCAGGACTTGCGGCACGATCGCGGTGAAGCTCCACGGCACCAGTGTGGTCTGGAACACGTCTGACATGGGTTCCGCAGTGGCATCGTGGATCCCGAGAGGCTTGAGACCCAGAACGTCAACAATGCTCCGCAGCATGTTCACGGTAGTGAAGCGGGCAGAGACCAGCGCACCCTGCTTCACGTACGGGCCAACCACATAAGCAATACTGCGATGCGCATCCACGTGATCGGGACCATCTTGGGCATCGTCTTCAACCACAAAGATCAGCGTGTTGTTCTTAAATGGGCTGTGGGCTACCTTGTCGACGATCAGCCCAAGCGCGTAGTCGTTGTCGGCCATCTGCGTGGCAAAGGTGTTGACACCATCCACGGCGGTTCGAAAGCTGCCAAAGTGATCGTGCTCGATTCGGAGAAGTTCCAAGCTCGGCAGGTTTTGGTGCTGCGCGAACCCGTTAAATTCCCGTTCCCATTCCTTGAACCGCCAGAAATCCGGGAACGCCTGGTCAAAGCCACGGGTCAGGTCGATAAAGAACCCGTAGTTGCGCACCGAGCGATGAGCGCGAAGAGCAGCGTCCCAAGGGAAACAACGCAAGGCCGGGATTGAGTGGCTGGAACGTGGAGCCTGGAGCTGCAGTGGGAGTAATGGCCTTTCCCGTGGGAACGGCTTCCCCGGTCTGCAGCTTGGAGGCTGCCATACCGCTTGTGCCCAAGCACAGAAATGCGAAAGTGGTCGATAGCGAGAGAACAACCCTTGTCAATTGGCGGAAATGCTTCATCTCATAGCCCCTTGCCGAAAGAATCGTCCGGCCTGCTTTGTTGCTTCAAAGGAAGTGAGGTTGACGTAGAGGGCTCGATGCAGGCATCGCTCAACCTGCGGAGCTTGTGCCGCGAAGGACGATAGATGTTGTGAGTTTCACAGAGACGAACGTCAGGTTAAATCTTCGTTAAGAAAATTGTGGATGACTGCAGCGCAGGCGGCCAGCTAGAACGCGCTCACCTACCAGATTGCCCGGTCCTCGACACGTGGGGTCCCCGTTCCATCGCTGGGGGCTCCAGGCCGGTCAGCGCGGAGAATCGGAAGGACGGCGTCAGGCGCTTGGAGCAGTGACCAAAGCTAGGGAACAGGGGTGCTGCTCTTTTCTAAGCTGTTGGGCAGTACGGGGTGGCTTCGTCCAAGTTCGATTTCAATCTTGTCCCCCTGCCGGAGCTTTACTTCCCGGCCCTTTTGCACCAGGAAGAATGCGGCTGCCGTTCCCATCCCGATGAGGCGGGCCGTCCCCGCCCCCACTGCAACTCCCCCCGCTTCTTCCGCGAGATCGTCCGCCAATTTGCCGACTAGAAAAGAACTTCCTAGCTGGATCGCCAGTCTCCTTTTGCTGATGGTCGGGTGTATGCGGCCCTCGACATCTACCCGAACAGATCTACTCTCGATCGAAATGAGATCCGCCCGTATTGGATTTGCGCCCGAGGGCAACAGAAGATGGTCAAAAATCAAGGCGAGACAGCCAGGCCGCATCATCCGCCGTGCACGAGAGGTTTCCACGTGACCCTCAAATAGCGTCCCCGCTGGCAGGACAGTCTGGCCATCTTTAACCACCGGCTGTTCCAGGCGGGCACGAAGAACAGAGCCACTGGGCAATTTAGAGCTCACGGCCGACATTAACGTAAGCTCGGCACGCAGTCCTTCCAATGGGGGCAGTTCCACGCTGGGAACCACGCGTAATGCCGGTACAGGATGATGTTCGATCTTCCACAACTCAGGGCCGGATCTCTGACGGAGTGGAGCGTCGGGCAGGGCTTTGTCACTATCGGCGTTGTTGATCCGTTGCGCGACACACTGCAGGGACATGAGCGGCAACAAGACAAGCACAAATATCAGCAGTTTTTTCGACATGAAATACCTTCCTCAGAGCGGTCTCCGTTTCCATGAACGTGATCTCTGACTTCGGCGTTTAGCGCTTCGTCTGAAAGTTGGAGCCCAAAATAGAAGACGCGTGTTAACGCCAGTTTAAGAGTTTGTTAACCTCTCGTGAATCTCGCGCGATCCCGGGAAACCTCCCGCTCACCCCTCCTGCTCACCCCTCCCGCTCACCGAAAACCCGCGGAGCGAAACCATTTGCGCCGCCTCCGCGAAGGAATCATTGCGTCATTTCGGCCCCGTGTCACTTTGCGATCAACAGGTTGATCGCGTTGTAGACGGACACAGTCTCGGGGTTGTAACCGAATGTTGGAGCCAAGTTCCGAAGAAGGACCTCCGTGAGAGGGCAAACCACGATTAACCGGAGTTTAGCAAATCCGTCCCCTCCTCTCACACGTGTCCTGTAAATTTTGCCCACCGCTCCGTAATGTGAAACGCGAGCCATAGAGGCCAATGATGAAATCTCCCAGTTTTCCGGACGGCTCCGCTTTGAGCCCAGACGGGCATTTTCTTTATGTAGCCTGCAACGGCGATAACAGCGTTGCAGTGATCGACACAATTACTTTGAGTATCCTACATTTTCGGGACGTGCAGAAAATCGACGTCTTGGCAGCGGATCTGGACAAAGACACGGTCCTAAAGAATAACTTCGCGGTTCAGAAGCGGGTCGATACCTGCGTTGTACCGGCCCGGAGGGCCCAGCGTCGAAGAAAATCAAACATGTCTTTTTCATCTTGCACGAAAACAAGACATTCGACTCCATGCTGGGTAATTTATCCCAGCACTTCGCTCCCTTCGCGAGCCTGACCTTCAATAATCGCGATGTGAGGCGGCCCATCCGAAGCCAACACATTGGCAACACAAGACACCATTAAGGCAAAGCAGGCAACACTGCGGTTTTCTCAACCCGCACCGACTTCAGCTTGTGTGGATCGAGCCCCAGTGCATGCAGGATCGTAGGAGCGACCTGCGA
>WNGE01001434.1_pt1 | contig 59758 bp, 50 predicted proteins | sample 5400651 | NCBI WGS metagenome assembly WNGE01 (sample SAMN13153370, study PRJNA577476) | soil metagenome | isolation source: 60 cm soil or saprolite under grassland replicate 2 | place: USA:California | collected 2016-06-15 | reverse complement strand
ACCGCATTGCTGATCGGCCGCTGCTCAAGCAACTCCAGCCGCGAAGCAATCGCCGCCGCTGAAGGCCTAATCGACACTCCATGAATCTCGCGTGCCGTGAAGCGCGGACAGAGCTCCGGCTCCAGAATGTCAATCGTGACGTCGGACTTGCCTTTGGCAGCGGGCAGTTTCAGCTCGATCGCTTTCAGTGGCAGATCGTAAAGCGCAGATGCCTCGCGCGCGACGCCGTAATGATTCATAGCGTCCGGACGATTCGTCGTGATCTCCATCTCGAAGACCGTGCCATCGGCTTCGCCCGAAATACCTTCGACGGCAACGCCCGCCAGAGTCAGTTCGTCCGCAAGACGCCGGTAGTCGACCGGCAGGTCAACGAAGTCCCTCAGCCATGATGGAGAGATTTTCATTTAGCGTTCAGCTGTCAGCCATCAGTAAAAGCCCTTGTCATCCCGAGCGGAGCGAGGGATCTGCAGTTTGTTAATCCGCAATTCAACTGCAGATTCCTCGCTCGTCCTCGCTGCGCAAGCGCGGCTGCAGGCGGCTCGGAATGACAATGCAGAGTGTCCTACCTCACCCCAAACCTTCAGATATGCGAACAGATGCCAGCCGCCAATTGCGAGGCTGAGGGCGGTGAACCAGTAATACCCCTTCCACCATCCCTTTGGGAAGTTGCGTCGTCGTTGTGGGGTCCCTTCCTTGAAGCGCTCCGAGCGTGCCTTGTAGAAACCGAAGCCCGCGAGAGCAATCCACGCGATTAAATCGAGTACACGGTATGCGTTTTGGGTCACAGCCCAGCCCATCCAAACTGCTCCAAAAACCTCACATCACCCTGGAAGAACAGTTGAATATCATCCACGCCGTACTTCAGAATCGCGATGCGCTCCACGCCCATGCCGAAGGCAAATCCCGAAAATATCGCCGGATCGTAGTTCACGAACCCGTACACATTGGGATCCACCATCCCGCAGCCCAGTAGTTCAATCCACCCGCTGGCCTTGCAGTTCCGGCACGGCCCGCCGTCGCGCGTGCCTTTGCCGTCGCAGAAAATGCAGCTGATCTGTACGTCGGCGCTCGGTTCGGTGAACGGAAAGAATGACGGATAAAACCGCGTCTTCACGCTCGATCCAAACAGCGCCTTCATGGCGTGATCGAGCGTGCCCTTCAAATCGCAGAAAGTAATGTTGGTATCGACCGCCAGTCCCTCAACCTGGTGAAAGATGGGCGAGTGGGTGGCGTCCAACGCATCGTTGCGGTGCACTTTCCCCGGACACACCACCCGCACCGGCGGCCTCATCTTCTCCATGGTGCGGATCTGCACCGGCGAGGTATGCGTGCGCAGGAGCAACCGGTCGCGTAGCGGCTTCGATTCCTGTCCGGCGATGAACAGGGTGTCCTGCGTATCGCGCGCCGGATGGTTCGGCGGAAAATTCAACGCCTCAAAGTTGTAGTAGTCGGTCTCAATCTCAGGCCCTTCCTCGACCGAATAGCCGAGATTGCGAAAGACGGAGATGATCTCGTTCATCGTTCTGATGACGGGATGTTCGGCGCCGAGCGGACGACGAACGCCGGGGAGAGTAACGTCGACGGGTTCGGCCTTTTTGACCGCCTCGTCGGCCGTTAATATCTGCCCGTTTCGCGCAGCCAACTCTATAAAGGCCTTGGCAAGTTCATATGTCGGCCACTTCTTTTCAAACTTGGTTTGCAAGTCGGAGTGAAAGTCGCAGAGCTCCTTAACTCTTAGCACCTTCTCCTCAATAATCACCCGTAGATGATTGACGAATTGTCCGACTTCGCGCTTGGCATCTTTCGGCGCAGCCTTTAGCCAGGAATCGTTGAGTTGGGTTAGGACGCCGCTCTTACGAGCCATCCATCGGTCACGGAAGGCTTTCCAGTCGTTTTCGGAATCGACCGTTGCAGCGTCTTGCTCCAGGGCAGACAGAACGGCGCTCGTCGCGCTGTCGAGCGCCGAGTTCGAGAAGTCCGTCAGTTTGGGAACGGTGTAAGCCATTTGTTGAGCAATACCTTTAAGGATTGTCATCCTGAGCGAAGCGAACGACCTATGCGTTTCGCCTGCGCCGCAGAATGCAGAGGTCCTTCGCTTCGCTCAGGATGACACGACTAAATTAAGACTGGAAGCTGACGACTGAAAGCTGAAGGCCGACAGCTGACAGCTACGCTGTCGCCGCGTGCGCCTTCTTCGCCTGCTCCGCCAGATGTCCAAATCCCGCCGGATCGTTCACCGCCAGATCCGCCAGGATCTTCCGGTCCAGCTCCACGCCCGCCTTCTTCAGCCCGCTGATGAACTGGTTGTAGTTCAGTCCATGCAGACGCGCGGCCGCGCCGATGCGCACAATCCAGATCGAGCGGTACTGGCGCTTCCTCTGCTTGCGGCCGGAGTAAGCAAACTTCAGCCCGCGTTCGACGGCTTCTTTCGCCGACCGGTAGAGTTTCGATTTGGTTAGGAAATAACCGCTTGCGCGTTCCAGAATCTTCTTGCGCTTGGCGCGGCGTTTGGTTCCGCGTTTTACACGAGGCATTAGCGTTCTCCTTTTTCATTTCATCAGGCGGCTGGAGGTAAGGAGACTTCTACCCAAAGGGATTTCCGAAATCTGACCTCTTCACACGCCGCTGCGGTCTGTATCATCCGCAGACTTTGTTAAGGACGGGCGACGGCGCCCGTCTCTCCATCCGCTAGTACGGGATCATCCGCCGCACCTTGCGAACATCGGCATCGCTCACCAGGGTGGCGGTTCCCAGCTTTTTCTTGCGCTTCTTGGCTTTCGAAGTCAGGATGTGCCGGAGATACGCCTTGTTCCGCTTGACCTTTCCCGTTCCCGTCTTTTTGAAGCGCTTGGAAGCGCCCTTGTGTGTTTTCAGTTTAGGCATAAATAAATAGCTCTCAGCTCTCAGTTGTCAGCCTTCAGTTACTGCGTCAGCAGTACGGCAGTCCGCTATCCCACTCGTCAGTGAGCGACCGGAGGATTTTCCTGATGGCTGATAGCTGACGGCTGACAGCTATCCTACGCTGTCTGCGCTCCACCCTGCGGTGGCGGCGTGGGTTTCGGCGCCGGTTTCACCGCAGGTTTTTCCTTCGCGCCCGCGTCCTTTTTGGGAGCCAGGATCAAATGCAGCGTGTTGCCTTCCTGCCGCGGCCGAAATTCCACCAACCCCTTGTGCTCAACGTCTTTGATCAGCCGCTCCAGAATCCCTCGTCCCAGGCTCTGCCGCGTCATTTCGCGGCCACGGAAGAAGATGGTTGCCTTGACCTTGTCGCCTTCATCGAGGAAGCGCAGCACATGATTTTTTTTCGTTTCGTAGTCGTGGTCGTCCACGTTGATACGAAACTTCACTTCTTTGACCGTAATGGTCTTCTGCTTCTTCTTAGCTTCGCGCTCGCGCTTTTCGTTCTGATACAGGAACTTCCCGTAGTCCATGATGCGGCAAACCGGAGGCTGCGCGGTCGGGGAAATTTCCACCAGGTCCAGATTTTTCTCGCGGGCTAACTTGAGCGCTTCGAAGGGAGGCATGATGCCGATCTGCTCTCCTTCGTCGCCAATCACGCGTATTTCACGCGCGCGGATGCGCTCGTTCATGCGGATAAAACGCTTGTCGATACCGTCCTCCGTTGTCCGTTCTGAAGCGGAAAGATGCCTGAGAAGTATAACATGCTGACACCGCGGCGCCGGACGCGTCCGCGGCAAAACCATCGGCCATCAGGCGGCGGCAACCTTCGAGGTTCGCAGCTGCCGGTACAGACGCAGATAGTCGTCCACCACGCGCCGCGCGGTGAAGCGTTCGCGGGCACGGTTGTAGGCGCGCGTGCCGTAGACGCGCGTCATTTCGTGGTCCTGGCTCAACTGCTCCAGCACCTGGGTGAGGCTGTCGGCGTCGTTGCGTTCGAAGTAGAGCGCGGCGTCGCCCCACAGTTCGCGATAGACCGCCGTGTCGTTAGCCACCAACGCGCAGCGTGAGAAGGCCGCTTCGATCGAAGCCAGTCCCAGCGGCTCATAGCGCGAAGTCGCCGCAAAAATCGTCGACCGGCTATAGAGCGTGCGCATTTGCGATTCGGTCTGCGCGCCCTTCACGGAAAACTCACACTCGCCGGTCGAGACGCGGACATCGGCGCGAATCGGCAGCGCCGGCGCGGGAATCGTGCTGTCGGCTCCCACAATGCACACGGGCAGCGCGTGCGAATGCTGCGTCAGCAGCGACACCTGCTTCCCCGTATCCCATAGCCGCCCAATCGCCAGCACCGACTCTTCCTTGTTCACAAACGGATTGAAGTAAATCGGATTCCGTCCCGGCGGAACGATCTGACCATCGAAGTCGTCGCCATAGGCCAGACGCAGCATTTCCTGCATCCAGTGGGTCGTGGTCACGACCGCCTCGGCGCGCGTCAAGCCCGCGACTATCGTCTCGCGATACCAGTTGAGCCACGCCGAGCCGGCCGGCTCACGCCCATGAATGCTGAGCCACCAGGTGATCACGTCGCCGTTCGCCACCACCAGCCGCGGCGTCGCCACGGGCAGTGCGCCAAAGCTCAGTTGATTGAGGTGCAGAAAGTCCGGACGCGTGTCGCGCACGATGGCGCACAGATAGTCCTGCGCCGCGTGGAAGTCCTGCTCGCCTTCCTGCATCCAGTCCAGGCGAAAAGCCGTGGGATGGTATTCGAGCCCGTGGAGGCCCTGCATCCACGAGGTCTGATGAGGGAGTGGAATGTCTCCGAAGCTGACGAGGGTGACCTGCGCGCCGTGCGTGACCAGTCCGGAGACGAGCTCGCGAGTGTAATTCCAGACGCCGCTGAACGTGTCCGCCGTAACCAGAACGCGCACCACAACCCCCGGGACATTCGGGCAGGTACCACCCCCACCCACGTGCTCCCAGTGTAGATTCATCCTCGCCGAGAGGGAAGGGTTTTCTTGGGGAGGAGGATTCGATCGAGTGTTCCACGTGGAACATTTGACATTTACTTTAAGCTAATCGACGTGCTTGCAAGTGATTGGTGGAGCGTGGTTTATGGTTCCGCAGTCGGGAAAAATAAATTCGCAAGTGTTAAAACTGCGTGAATGGAGTTTTCGGGGGAGTTCCTTGATTGAGGATTTGCGGGTGAGGGCGCCCGCGTGAGCGATGCCATCACCCGCCCATTGGCAACAGGCGCGAGGAGCGGGCAACCTCGATATTCTCAACCGCCTCGACGTTGCCCAGCGAGAAACTAGTTGATAAACTAGTCTGGTTGACAGGGGTGTTCATGACGACGATCGGAGCTTTCGACGCTAAGACGCATCTCAACGCGCTGCTCAAGAGAGTGTCCAAGGGAGAGGTGATCCAAATCACTGTACGCGGTGTGCCGATCGCCAAGCTAGTTCCCGCTGGTCCCGGAGACCGAGGGGATCCTCGGGAGGTTGTACGCGGAATACGCGATGTTCGAAAAGGTGCAACTCTGGGAAAGATGTCAATAAGAGAGCTGATCAATGAAGGGCGCCGTTAAACGGCTCGTTCTAGATGCTTCCGTGGCAGTTGCGTGGTGTTTTGACGACGAATCGAGCGCGTTTTCGGAAGGGGTCCTGGATCTGCTTTCGGCGGGAGCAGAAGGGGTTGCGCCGGCCATTTGGCCACTGGAAGTCGCGAATGCCTTGCTGGTTGCCGAGCGCCGCAAGCGTATTTCGGTGGCGCAGGTGACGGCATTGCTCGGCCGCATTGCGCAGCTCCCGGTCTCCGTTGAAACCGTTGAGCCCAGTCACGCATTCGGTCAAGTCCTCTCTGTGGCGCGACAGCAGCAACTGACGGAATATGATGCGGCTTACGTGGAGCTTGCTCTGCGGCGGGCCCTTCCGTTAGCCACCCTCGACCACAAGCTGCGACAGGCTGCTCGGCGGGCCGGCATCGCGTTGGTTTCCGTTTGACCGACGCCGATCAGTCGGTGAGTTCCTCAAACCAACCGAGGCTCGACTTACTCACAATTTCAGTGTGCTGGATGTGTTGATTCCGGGGCAAAGTCGATGCGCCACTCGTCGCGTCTCAGCGGGAACCGGATGATGTATGCCTGCAGCGTGAACACAAATGTAGTCATAGAGGCTCGTGCGGCGGCCCACATCTCGAAAACCGCGAGATGTGGGGCACCCTCGTTATATAGCCGCCAGAGATCGGGGCCACCCGCCTCGATCGAATCAGGCCAGACGCGGCGGGTTAGGGGTGTGTGAAAAGCGCGACGGGATTCCGGGGAACACTCTTATTTAGAGCCCTTCGTAGAGAAGAGAAACCCAACGATGGTCTTGAGGGACCAACCTAACAACGTATTGATTCCACCCAAGATCAACTTCGGCATCCATTGACTCTCAACCCAAAAGATGGAATATAGAAACGACAGCAGACCTATTGTGAATAGTGTGAGAATCACAACTAGCGTCACCCAAGCCATGTTGAGCCTGCTGATGACTCGGTAAACCTCAAGCTGCTGCGGAGTCAGGTTTAAGTCTTTCATCGGGGAGCCGGTAGAAAACCACCTTCCGCAACTTTGCAGTCTCTAAAACTGTTTCTGACTGTTCTCCTTCATCCCAGCACCGTACTTTCAGGGGTAGTTCAGCTTCAGTTCTAGCTGACGCGGCGACTACATCATCGGGACAGAGTACCTCGATGCCTTGCTCAAAGAGTCCTTGCCGCACTGCGAGATTGCAGATGCGTTGCGCTCTTTTTGTGGATACTCCCAGCGCGTTCCTCACGTTCTCCACGTAGAACTTGTGAGGATTCAAGCGAGCGAGCGCTTCTTCGTGCCCGTGCAAGGGGTCGCTTGGAAAAAACTTAACGATTGAGTCGAAGAACTTCGCTAATGACAAAATCGGTGTTCCTTTCACCGTTGGAATACCTGGGAAAACCCAAGTATCCATCTCGACAGTTTGCAACTAAGGCCGAGACCGCACACGCTTGTTCGTCCGCGTCTTGATCTTGTATAGCCTCTTCTTGTAGTTCATCGTCCTCGACGGCCTGTAACTCCAGTCCTTCGTCGTTGTCCCCAACCGTAAAGAAAGTATTCAACAAGACACAGTTCCGAAGAGTCTGGTAAAGCTGGGGATTGTTGCGGCGAATCCCGCGTCCCTGGTCCATCGCTTCGGATGCCAGAGACTGAGGCTTCTTGAACCTCGTGCGGGCAGCATCCATGAACCCACTGTTCCATAGCTCCCTGATCCCTTTGTGGATGTCCGTCCGCGTTAAAGCACTGAAGTACGGCCCTTCCAGAACAGTCTCTTCTTCAACCGTCCGACTCGCAACATGGCCTTCACGGTCGACGTAGGCGTCGATGTTTTTCTCCAGCACGATGAATCTCAGCACTATGTTCGAGCGCGTGAGCACGACCCGAACCGGCCACAAGAAATCGATCTTAACCTCTTCGAGAGGCTCTCGCAGCACCACTGTGTATGTTGTTTTGATGATGTAGACCGCTTGGTCGTCGCTGACATCGACACGTTCACCGCCGGCGAGAGTGTCGGGAAGACGTGCGCCTCTCGGTCGATCGAAGATGTAAACGTGCTGCTTGCATCGACCGATGTGCGTCTTGATGAAGTTAACGATCTGGTTCGGACCAGAAGCCTGTGCGGCAGCCAGTCCGAGCTCCTCTTTCTTACCCTTTATATCGGGCCACGCTTCCTTGATGGAAGCCATGGGAAACAATTCCAACAAGCGCTTGCGATCCTGGATCGGCGCGGTTCGCAGAATCGGCATCTGTCGTCGTTCCCTTTCTCCCCCTCGGAGACGTGCCAAGCATAAACGCTTCTCTAAGAGAAGAATAGAGGATTTTCTGATCCTCCACTTTGGTCACCATTAGGACCGCCGTTGCTTGAGCGCACCAAGTCTACTCGGGCCGAATGGAGCCGACACGGTTATTTGATCAGGCGCGCGCCATCCAGCACCGGCGCACCGTGGTGGGCACTAGGTCGGTATCCGGTGCGCTAGACTTGATTGGATGTCCCGAGCGAGCAAGGAACGCGACAGGAAGGAACGCGCGCGGCTGCACCAGCTTTCCAAGATGACGGGAGTTGAGCCGGGTGACCTCTCCAGCCCGACCGCGATTCCATCGAGAGAAGCCGGGTACTGGATGCCGAAGGACTTTTCGGTGGAAGAGTACCTCGACGCCGTGAGAGTTCATCCTCCGATGCCTGAGATGCTCGCGTATCTTTCCGAAAATCACCGAGTGTGGACCGATCAGGATTTTGATTACAACAGGTCTAAGGATGGCACTTGCGAGAAATGCGGCACCAGAGCACTCAACCTAAGCCCGATGGCGGAGTTGAAGTCATCCGGCCACACTGGTTTTGATGGGCAAGAGGTCCAGTACAGCAAGTTCATCGCGGAGCGATTCACCCTTGGCAAAGAACCCGTCACGCTCACGCCGAATCTTCACCGCGAGTTCATCTGTCAAAGCTGGATCGAAGGCGCTCACCTGGATCACATCCCCGAAGAACACATACTCGATCCGGGCATCGCTACCATCGAAGCCCAGCCGGACGTGTCTGATGGTAAGCTGGGTCTCCTCTTGTCGTTCAGAGTGATCGACGGCTCCCACCGCGCCGCCCTGACTCATCGGGAATGTCGTCCGTTTTCGGCGTACATTCTCACGCCGGTGGAGAACCTGAAATCCATATTCGCGATTGGAGCTAGGAAGAACCCTTTCTTCTCGCTGCCGTATTCACCGGACGCCGAGAAAGTGCTCGATTTGATTGCGCGGGGTGTCGTGGGACCTAACGTCAAGCCGTAACGCTTCGTCAGTCTTTGCGTTTGTTACCCAATCGACTTCTTGATCCACTCAGTCAACGCCTGATTAGATAACCGCGTCCGCTCCTTTCCTCCGAGCCTTGGTTCGTTTGAGCGCACCAAGTCTACTCGGGCCGAATGGATCCGACACAGTTATCTAATCAGGCCGTACGCGGGTGAGGTCGCCCGCGGCGACACGACAGATTCCGCGCTACACCGTCTCGAGCTGGGCGCGGATCTTCTTTACCAGTCGGTGGGCGGAGTGTAGTTTTTCGGCGGCGGCTGGGGGGAGGCCGGGGACCTTCAGGGTCAACTCGCATTCGAGCAGGAGCGCGGTTAGGGGGCCGTTTAGTTCGCTGTGCAGCGCGCCGACCACGGCTTGCCTGGCGGCGGCTTCCTCACGCTTGCGGCGCTCGATGGCGGCGCGGACTTCGCGCACCAGGCGGTCGAGACCGCTGATGGCTAGATTTACCTGCACCGGGATGGCCGTGCCGAGGTGCTGCATCGCGGTGTCGATTTCGTCGGGCTCGGTTTCGAGGATGTGCTGGTCGAATACCACGGCCAGATAAGAATCCGAGCGCAACAGCGTGGCCGCCTGGCGGAGACTCTCCGCTACGACGACCTCTTCCCCTGTGTTCTGTTTCAGGGCCCGAGCACACTGGTTCGCGCGGTCGTTGGGCGTTACAAGAAGGATCATGACTCATCCTTTCGCAACTTCCTGACCAAATCTTTCTCAGTTGAAAAGAAGACAGTTACACGCACGTGCCGAGGGGGATTTTCCATTTCGGCACGTGCGTCGGTGCTTACCGTTCAATTCTGGGACTCGTACTCTTTCAACTTTCGATACAACGTCGTCTTGCCAATGCCTAGCAAGCGCGCCGCCATCATCTTGTCGCCGTTGACCTGGGCGAGCGCGTTCAGAATGGTATGCCTCTCGAGTTCGGCAATGGGTACGATGCCGTGGCTGGTATGGCTCACGCCTAACAACTCCATCGGGGCACTGTAGACCTGGGTTGGAAGGTCGCGCACCTGAAGTTCGTTTGCGCTGGAGAGCGCGCAGGCCCGCTCCAGACAGTTTTCCAGTTCACGGACGTTGCCGGGCCAGTCGTAGCTGAGCAACGCCTTCAGGGCGTCATCGGAGATGGTCTTCTCGATTCCGGCTTCGCGGCCCTGGCGCTCGAGGAAATGAGCGACGAGCAACGGAATGTCCTGGCGGCGCTCGCGCAAGGGGGGGATGCGGAGGGTCAGCACGTTGAGGCGGAAGTAGAGGTCGCGGCGGAACGTGCCGTCGGCGACGCCACGTTCGAGGTCGCGGTTGGTGGCGGCGAGAATGCGGACGTTGATCGGGACGCGTTTGACGCTTCCGACGGGGCGAATCTCTTTTTCCTGAATCGCGCGCAGGAGCTTGGCTTGCAGGTCGACGGGCAAGTCTCCGATTTCGTCGAGGAAGACGGTGCCGCCTTCGGCGATGGCGAGCAGTCCGTCTTTGGGGTGGGTGGCGCCGGTGAAGGCGCCGCGCACGTGCCCGAACAGTTCACTCTCGATCAGGGTGGGGACCAGCGAGCCGCAATCGACTGGGATGAACGGCTTGTTGCGGAAGAGTCCGGAAAAATGGATCGACTTCGCCACCAGTTCTTTGCCGGTGCCGCTCTCGCCCAGAATCAGAACGGGATGGGAACTCTGGCCGGCTTTGGCGATGATGCGGTAGATCTTCTCCATCTCAGGTGCCCACCCGATGATGTTGCCGAAGCCCTGGCGCGACTTGATGGCTTCGCGCAGGACGCGGTTCTCAGTCTTCAGTTTTAGATGGCCGGCGACGCGCTCGAGCAGCAGGCGCAGTTCTTCCATGCTGAAAGGCTTGGTGACGTAGTCGTAAGCGCCGTCTTTCATGGCCTGCACGGCGGACTGCACCGTGCCGTAGCCGGTGACCACGATCACGAGCGCGTCGGAACGGTGTTTTTTGATGGCGTGCAAAGCTTCGAGGCCGTTGGCGCCCGGCAGCCGCAGATCGAGCAGAACGGCGTCGGTGCTGTGGGCGTCCAGTTGACGGTAGGCGTGTTCGGCCGACTCGGCCACCTGCACGTTGAAGCCGAGCGACTGCGCGACCTCGCGGCAGGCTTCGCGGACGGCACGGTCATCGTCGACGATGAGAAGGTTGAGAAAATTGGCTCCCTCGATTTGCGAGAGCGGGCTCACCAGCGGAGCGGCGGTTAACATGAGGGGTCTCCTTTAGGAGTTGAGTGAAAGGACTTGTTTTCGTTGGTATTCTCCGCCCGCGGGGAATCGGCAGGGTCTTGTGGCTGCCGACAAACTGCAGATCCCTCCCCTTCGGCAGGCTCAGGGTCGGGATGACAATCCAATGAATTTTTGGAATCCAGAACTTCACGAATACGTTCGATGAGTGCGGTACCTGAAAACGGTTTGCGAATCAATTTCACCGATGGCGTTGGGGATTCTGTTTGATCATCGTGGTAGCCGGAGATCAGCAGTATTCTGAGGCCGGGTTTCTTCCGGCGCAGCGTATCGGCCAGTTCGCGGCCATTCATGCCCGGCATCATCCAGTCGGCAATGAGGAGGTCAATATCTCGGGAATGGTCCGCGAAAATCTGCAGTGCGCGTTTTCCGCTGGGAGCGTTCAGGACGCGGTAGCCGGCGTGGTAGAGAATTCGTTGCATGGAGTTGCGGGCAGTGGCGTGGTCATCGACTAGGAGGATGGTCTCGCCCGCGCGCACACTAAGCGGCAGAGCAGCGGTTTCGGCGGCGGCCTGGATCGCGGGAAGAAAGACTGCGATGCGAGTTCCGCGTCCGGGTTCGCTTTGGACCCGGATCACGCCGCGCGCTTGGTCGACGATGCGGTGGACGGTGGCGAGGCCGAGGCCGGTGCCGTGCCCGGGCGGCTTGGTGGTGAAGAAGGGTTCGCCACAGCCGGTGTCTTCGACGGTGAGAGAGACTGCGCGGAGCTCCGCTCCGCTGGACGGGCGAGGGCGCCCGTCCCCACATTGGCCGTCACTGGGGAAGGCGGTGGCCTCGGTGCGCACGGTGATGCGTCCGCCCTGGGGCATGGCGTCGCGCGCGTTCAGCACAAGGTTGAGAAGTACTTGGCGCAGCTGCGCCTGGTCGGCCAGCACTTTTCCGAGGCCTGCGCCGAGCACGGTGACCAGTTGAATTTGTTCACCGACGAGCCGCCGGAGGAGGTTTTCGGTCGAGGCTACGACCTCATTCACGACGATAGGCCGGGGCTGCGGAACCTGTTTGCGCGCGATCGCCAGCAACTGCTGGGTCAAGGCTGCGCCCTGCTCGCCCGCCATGCGCACTTCTTCGACGTGCTGGCGCAGGCGGCTATCGGGTTCCAACGCAGCGGAGAGGAGGTCGCAGTAGAGCAGGATGCCGGTGAGCAGGTTGTTGAAGTCGTGCGCAACTCCACCCGCGAGCCGCCCGATGACTTCCAATTTTTCCGCCTCGCGCAGCTGTTCTTCCACGCGCCGGCGTTCGGTGGTGTCTTCGAGCATGGCGATCAGGAACTTGGGCTCGTGGTCGGCGGCGCGCACATTGGAGACGGTCAGATGACCCCAGAGGTACGAGCCATCCTTGCGGCGAAACCGTTTGTCCAGCTCAAAGCTGTCGCGGACACCGCAAGTCAGTTCGGCGATCAAAATTTCGTCCTGCACAAAGTCGCCGGGATGAAGTTCCCGCGGGTGCATGCCGACCAGTTCCTCGCGGCTGTAGCCGAGCATTCTGGTCACGGCGGGATTGACTTCGAGCATGTGTCCCTCGAGATTGCAGATGCTGATGCCGATGGCTGCGCTCTCGAACATGGCGCGGAAGCGCAACTCGCTGTCGCGCACCGCGCGGCTCAGTTCGGCTCCCGCGCGTTCCCGCAGTACGATGAGCACCAGCGGACGGACTCCGTACTGGAAACTGGTACAACGCACTTCCGCCAGCACGTCTTCTCCATCGATGCGTCGAACCAGTTGCTCGCAGGCGGGATGTTCACAACGCAACGGCTGGGTTGCAAACAGGTCGTTACAAAACCGGTTGGGAGGGAAGATGGAGGAGACGGGCTGGCCCACGAGCTTGCCTGGCCCCTCATATTGCAGCAGTTCGGCACAGGCGGGGTTGGCGAGGAGGATGCGCTCATTCTCGATGAGCAGCAGGCAGTCGGGGAAGGCTTGAAAGAAAATCTGCAGCAGATCTGGATCGCTTCGCCCCCAACCCTCGGCCGGGATTTGCCGGGCCACACTCATCAAGAATCGGCTCCTGAGAGACTCTGCTACTCGCGCAACGTGTTTTCGATCTCTCTGCGGCCGGGGGAAACCGCATGAAATGTAGCTGAGGAGAACACCCGCGGAATTCCAAGCTGGGAAGAAACAGATCTACCAGCTTTCCGCGAATGGATCGCACAAACTAAATTGGGAATCATTCTAGCGAAAGTGGCGGAATTGCTAAGTGCTAGACGTCACACGAGATTGTGACGTTTCGTGAGAGGTGGGCGGGCGGGGAGATGGCAGAAACTGGCCCAAAATGGGCCACTTCCGAAAGCTCAATTCGGAACTAAGTATAGGGAGACTCTTTCATACCTGTGGCGCGGACACTCCTGTCCGCGTAGAAGCTAGGGAGACTCTGATTAAGCGCCTGCGGGAAGGACTTGAACCACAGAGAACACAGAGGTCACAGAGGAAACCAGAGGCCCTTAATCAGAGTCTCCCTAGCCTCATGCACGCCTCTCGCGGCACGCCAATACTTGTTCAGAGACTTTCTAGGCTTACGGCAGATCTACCGCCTGCGCCAGACGGAAACTCAGTCGTCGCTCCGGGCCGAGGAGGATTTCGTCCTGAGCGGTGGGGTCGGGTGCATGATCGGAGTTCGCGCGAATCATGGCTGAGCTTCGGCCGTCGCGTGAACCACCCTTAGCGAACAGGCTGGAGGTTTCAATCGTAATGGGCTTCCCGCCGACGTTCAGATTGACCAGCGCCAGACGCAGATAGCCTGGATCCTGTCGACCTCCGGAATGCTTGGCCGCGAGCACGCGCCCGGATACGGTTGCGCCGCGCGGGACAAGTGTCTGTCCGTCAATCGCAATCGGTGCATCGAGGATTGCTGCGAAGCTGTTTCCTTGGCGGGCCGAGGCGCTGGAAAGATCGCGTTGCAAGCAGACTGTGAGCGGGGTCCCCTCGGGCAGACGAGTGACCGATGGTATGAGCGAGTGGCTGGGCGAAATACCCGCCGACCGCGGCTGGCGATCGAAGGGGAGTTTGTTGGAATCGGAGTTTGGGTCCAGGGTAAGGCCGGTTTCGCGACCACAACTCAAGGACAGCCCCAAGCATGCGATTGGGGCGATCCAGCAAATGATGGAGGGACGACGCATAACCTTCTTTTGGTAACGCACGGCGGCTGCCATTCTTTGGAGTTGAAAACAAAATACTTACACGGAGTTGGGGGGGTGGCGCAGGCATGTATTTCTTGCAGCCGGCAGTACTCATTACTCAGAGGCGGTGGAGTTGCAACCGGCGGGGGCCCGGACGACCCTTGATCGGGCGAAACGGTTGCCCTTTTGGCAGGAACTTGCAGAAAAAAAACGGAGGATGCGGGTAGCTTCCTCCGTTGTGGGTTTTGTGAGGTTGTGCCGCTCTAGCGGGAACTGCTGACCCCAGCAGCAGCGCTGATGGACTCGTTTTCTGGTTGCAGGATGACGCCGTCGAACGGAGTAGCCCCTACGAAGCGTCCGCCGATCACGCTGACCCGGCGCAGTGGGTATCCGCTGTCCGGTCCAAGCTGCCAGGAGCGTCCGCCATCGCGGCTTACAAAGATCACGCCCGTTGAGTCGCTGGTTGCCAGCACGCGGCCGTGTGCGGCATCGGAGCTGACCGAGGTGATGTCCCTGGCAGGGATGCCGTTGACTACGTGCTCCCAGGTGGCGCCCGCGTCTCCACTGTGGTAAAGGCCTTCCCGCGCGGCGATCACAATCTCGCCATCGGCAGCGAGCGCGGCTCCTCGAATGCTAACGACGAAGGAAGGCAACGCGGTCTGCTTCCAGGTTTCGCCCTTATCTTTCGAGACCAGCACGCTCGAACGCGTTGCGACAACGACGAATGATCCTGCGGCGCGGACTGAGACGAAGTCTAGTTGTCCCAGCAGCGCTCCACCCTTCCAGGATTTGCCCTGATTGACGCTGGAGAAAACGCCCTGCGTGGTGGCGGCGAACCAATCGTGGGAGCCGAGTTCGAGATCGTTGACACGCGCCGTGAGCTCCGATTTCTTGGCAACCGCAGTTGTGACTGCCTTCTTCGATCCCTTGCGAGCGCTTTTCACAGTCTTCTCAACCACGACAGTGTTCAGCGGATACCATTCGCTGGCATCGTGGTCCAGCGTAAATACGCCACGATTGGAGCCCGCCACGATGGTCCCATTGGCTGCCTGCTTGAGGGCGAAGACGTCGCGTCCACCCAGGCCGGCACTTCTCTGCTTCCAATGTTGTCCGGCATCGCGCGAATAGAATACGCCGCCGTACTCTCGGTCGTTGACCACTCCGACGTAGAGCGTATCTGCCTCTTTGGTATCGGTCAGGAGCGCCGAGACATAGCGATGCGCGTAGCCGTGATTTGAAGTGGCCCAACTGGCAGTCCCGTCTGTGCTCGCCATGACCCCGCTGCGATCGGTCGCCAGGAGCACGTGGTTGGAATCGCGCGGATCGACTAGGACGTCATTGACGACCACCTCGGAGTTGCTGACGCGCTTCCAGTTCTTGCCGAGATCGGTGGTCTTCCAGAGGCCTTCGGTGGTTCCGGCGTAGACGATGTTTTCGTTGGTCGGATCCTGCTTCAATACGCGCGTGCGGCGCGCTGAAAACGGAATGCCCTGGATCTTGGAGAACTGGTTGCCCGCCGTCTCGCTCTTGTAGATGCCGGAGCAGGCGCTGGCAAAAACGACCGACGGGTTGGCGTGGTCGACGATGACGGAGAACACGTCAGAATCGTCGATCATGCCTTTGTTGATGTGCTGCCAGTGTGCGCCGCCGTCGCCGGTTTTCCAGGCCAGATGCCAGGTGCCCGCATAGACCGTATTCGCATCCCGCGGATCGATGGCGATCGACTCAATATTCTTGATTTCGGCGAGACTGGCGGGTGAAATACTTTCCCAACTTGTGCCGCCGTCCTGGGTGCGGTAGACGCCATCGAGCGCACCCGCCACCATTACCTTCGAGTTGCCCCGGAACATGGCCATCGCGCGGATGGACTTGCCGTGCATTGCGGGCAGAGTTTCCCAATGCTTGCCGCCATCGCGGGTGCGGAAGATTTCGCCGATCTGCTGACTGGATACGCTCCAGGCCGACACAAAAACATGGTTGGAATCCTGGGGATCGATCACGATGTGATCGAGCACGTAATCATCGCCACCCAGGCGGGCCAGACGCGACCAGTTGTGTCCGCCGTCGCTCGAGGTGAACAACTGGCCGGTGCTGGTGCCAAGCAGCAAGTGATCTGGGTTGTGCGCGTCATATGCCAGGCTGCGGGCATCGCCACCGTCGGGCCCCATCGCTTGCCATGGTCCGGAAGCGCAGAGCATCGTGCTTGCGAGGCCAACGGCTAGAATCAGCAAAGTCGAGCGGAAAGCGCGCATGATTCCCATAATAGTAGAGTGCCCCTGCGAACAGTATTCGCGTGCGCCTCAGACTGACAGGCTAGCATGGCAGGGACAAGGTTACCGAAGATCAGATGCAAGAAAAGGGCCGGTAGGGCATTCGCCCACCGGCCGCTGGTTCCTTGCCAATTCGGCTTATTGAGCCTTCTTCTTTGACGCTTTCTTGGCTGGTTGGGGGTGATCTGGGATCGCCTTCACCTTCGACTCATCGACCGGGGTAGTACTGTCCGCCCCCAGGAAGGTCGCTCCCGAAGGAACGATCCAGTGCTCTGAATTCGCCGTTCCTGCGGTGCCGGTGCGAGTCTCGATGCGGCTGGGGTCAATATTTTGTTTGGCTTCGCCGCCCGAGAGGTAAGCTTTGACATCGACGGCGCGTTCGGCCGCGAGATTCTTGCGTTTCTCCTTGGGGTCGGCGTTACCCACGACGACCAACTTGGCCTCGGGGTCCTGTTGCAACTTTAGAGCAATGTCGTCCAGAGCCGCTTTGCAGGTATTGTCGACGCGCCAAGGCTTTTTCTTGTTGGGATAGTCGCACTCGTTCACCTTGCTGGCTTGCGGTGGCGGCGGTGGCGGTGGTGGCGGATTGTTGACCGTGACCGTGCTAGTGCTGGAGGCCGTTAAGCCACGAGAGTCGGTACAGGTTGCGTTTATCGTTATTGGACCTGGGGAAGCGCCGGTGGTGTTTAGGGTCGCGGAATTGCCGCTGCCGGAGACGCTGCCACCCGTTGAAGTCCAGTTGCCTACCGTAACGGTAGCGTTGTCGGGACTGGTGCACGTGCAAGTGATGGTGGCTGATCCTCCGGCGTCGACTGCGGCTGGAGTTGCCGAGCAGGACATCTGCGGCGGATTGAGCGGCTTCACGGTGAAGTTCGAAGTGCAGCTGGCTTCGCCGCCCTTCTTCATTTTCGGATCGGACACGCGGGCGGTGGCGGTGTAGCTGCCGGGAGCCGCGCCCGCAGTGTCGATGGTAGCGCCCGTGTCCTTACCTTCGATCTTGCCGCCAGTGCTCGACCAGTCGTATTTCAGTGTGTGCTTGGGATTGAAGTTGCTGGGCGAGACGGTTACGTGCAGGGGCTCACCGACCATGACTTCGTTGTGGTCGATGGAGCAGGCTGCGGTGGGGGCTACTTCGGGCGCTCCGCCGAAGTTAAACACCAGGCCGGTGCGCAGACGGACGCCGTTCAGCACCGGTCGGCGAAGAGCCGAATCGGTCACCGGGGCCGCGTCGGAGAAGTTGTGCCGTCCCAGAACGTAGTCCGCCTCCAACAAACGGAGGCTCAAAGGCTTCCAAATCTTCAGGTCAATACCTCCGCCGAGGATCGCGCCTAAACCATTGCTCGACGACACGTCCTGGGGGCTCAAGCGGTTCAGTCCCAGCATGGTGTGCGCGAACATGTTGATGCCCTCGCCGCGCCACATCAAGCGGGGACCCACCGAGAAGGTATGCTCACTCGCTACGTTCCGGAAATCAGTGCCCACGTCCGCCGAAAGTCCCCACCACTTGTCAACGTTATAAGTGACCGTCGCGCCCATACCTGCAGGCAGGCTCGGCAACTTTGTGCCGACCGGGGGCGTTCCCGCCGGCACGGTTCCGCCCGGATTGAGCCACTGATAGCCAACAAACAAGTCTGCCTTGGGCGGGTTCTCGTCTTGCGCACTCACCAAAGACGGTAGCAAAACCACCACGACGGCCAGAATGCAAGCGATGCTCACACTTGTCCTGCGAGCTTTGGAACAAAGTGACATAGAGTCCTCCGAATCGAATCCATTACAACTATTCGGCAAAACAAACAGAACGGCTATAGGGAATCTGGAAGGGACGCAAGATTTTGCCACACTTAGAAACAGAGGATTCTACAGCAATGTGGCGGTTCGGGAAAAGAGAAAGAATTACTATCACGGTATCTAAATCGCCACCAGTTCCGCGATGCGGCTTCTGGAGAAGCCGCAGAGCCATCTCAAATTGATATGCGTCGCGGAGCGGGTTGCGGGGCGGGGCTGCAACCTGAATAATGAGGGTCTGGGCCTATGACACAAGAACGCGTACTGATTGTGGAAGACGAGGAAAACGAGCGCACAGGGCTCGCCGAACTGGTCTCCAGTTGGGGTTATGCCACGGATACTGCCGGCGACGGAATGGAAGCCCTGGACAAGGTCACCACGTTCAGTCCGGCAATCGTCATTACCGACGTCAAGATGCCGCGGATGGGCGGGATGGAGTTGGTCGAGCGGCTGGCTGATCTTTCGGCGTCGATTGCGGTCGTCATGGTAACCGCACAGAAGACGACCGAGACCGCGTTTCACGCCGGGCGGCTGGGCGTGCAGGATTACATCGAGAAGCCGATCGATTTCCGGCGCTTGCGTTCGATCCTCACCAACATCGGGGAAATCCTCAACACGCGTACTGAGAATGAATCGCTGCGCCGGAGCTTGCGAGACAAGGGAGCCTTGGGCCGATTGTCTGGTTCTTCCGCGCTCATGCAGGAGATCTTTCATCTGGTGGAGATGGTGGCGCCGAGCACGGCTTCGGTTCTGATTACCGGATCGAGCGGCACGGGCAAAGAACTGGTGGCGCGCACGATTCACGATCTGAGTCCGCGGCGAAACAAACCATTCGTGCCGATCAATTGCGCTGCCATTCCCGAGACGCTGATCGAGAGCGAGATTTTTGGGCATGAGAAAGGCGCGTTCACCGGCGCGCTCGAACGCCGCACCGGCTGTTTCGAACTCGCCGAAGGCGGAACGCTTCTGCTGGACGAGATCGGCGAGATGCCGGTGGCCACACAGGCCAAACTACTTCGGGTGCTCGAGGACCACAAATTGCGCCGCCTGGGCAGCAAGGTCGAAACCTCAGTCGACGTGCGCGTCCTGGCCGCGACCAACAAGATTCCAGACGAAGCCGTGGCCCAGGGCCAACTGCGCCAGGATCTTTATTACCGCCTGAATGTTTTCAATATCCATATGCCTGCGCTGCGCGAGCACAAGGAGGACATTCGCGAACTCGTCAAGCAGTTGCTGGCGGAGATGAGTCAAAAGCACAACCGCAAGGTGGCTGACGTAAGCGAGGCGGTGCTGAATCTATTTCAGAGTTACTCGTGGCCGGGCAACGTCCGCGAGCTGCGGAATACGCTGGAGCGAGCCGTGATCGTGTGTGAGGGTGGGTTGGTCGAAACCAAGCATCTGCCGCCCGGCTTTGGCCAAAGCGTGCGTCCGGTGGTGAATGATCCTGATGCCGTGCACCTGGGAGTGGGGACGACGGTCGAGGAAGCTGAGAAGATGCTCATCCTGAAAACTCTGCAGTCCACGAATAACAACAAGACGCGGGCGGCCGAGATTCTGGGTATCAGCCTGAAGACGCTCCACAATAAGTTGAAGGAATACGGCCGGCCGCAAGATGCGGTGCTGGCGGACGAGTAAGAAGACAGGTCTCAGGTCTCAGGTCTCAGGTCGTAGGTCTCAGGAAATTCGGCCAGTCCATTCTTGAGGCCTCAGACCTGAGACCTGACACCTGCCTGAAGATGAGCCGCAAAGCCATCATCGTGCTGGTCATCACCACGCTGTTCACGGCGATGGTGGTGGCTTTTTCGTGGGTCTATCTCTCGCAATTGCTGCGGCAGCGTCTGCTCTGGGCGGACGAAACCGCCTCCGGGCTGACGCGCCAGATGGAATACACGGCTTCGAAAGCGGTGCCCGATCTGACCAGCACGCGCGTGGATACGGCGAACCCGAAGGCGCTGCGCGTGGCGATTACCGGCTATCTGCAGACCGATGCCAACCTGAACGACATGCTGGAGTCGGTGGTTGGGAATTCGCAGATCATCTACGATGCCGCCATTGTCGATACCGGCGGCGTGGCTATTCTCGATACCAATCCCACGCTGAACGGCAGGCCGGTTCCGCAGCGGCCCGCGCTGTATGCGCTGCGGGACGCTGGCTTCCGCCGCCAGTTGCAGCTGCTGTACGGTCCGTCCACCGTATATGAGGTAGGCATCCCGCTGGAACTGGACGGGATACCGTTCGGCAGTGTGCAAGTCGGCGTCTCGTCGCGATCTTCTGCTCGCTGCTGCTTTCGGCGGTCGTTTCGAACGTCGCGCTCGGACAGTTGAAAGAGATCGCCCGCAACCTGGATAACGCGAGTGCGGGCGAAACCGATCTGTTGCCGGCGGAGGAATCGAGTTCGGACGAGGTGGGTCTGGTGTCATTGAAGATCGCTCACCTGGGCCGGCAGATTCGCGACACGAATCAGATTTTCTCCGCGCTGAAAGACAACGTCGAGCAGGTGATGGCGAAACTGCAGGACGGCCTCATGCTGTTTACGCGCGACTCCCGGGTGGTGCTGGTGAGCGCTTCGGCGGAAAAGTTCCTCGGCCGGCCACGCCGCGAAATCCTGGGGCGCAGCGCCGAAGAGATTTTCTCCGACGGGTCGGTGCTGGGTGCGGTCGTTCTCCCGGCATTCCAGCAGCAGCGTCCGCTGGTGCAATACGAATTCGACGCCGCCGACGGCCGCCGCGTGCAAGTGTCACTCGATTTTATCCAGGAAAAGGGAACGCCGATCGGGGCGCTGCTGACCATGCGAGACGCCGAATCGGTGCGGCGCATTGAGGATGAGATCGAAATCTCGCGCCGCCTGTCGGCTGCCGGGCGGCTAACCCGTGGAGTGGCGCATGAGGTCAAGAACCCTATCAACGCGATCGTGTTGCACTTGCAATTGCTTCAGAACAAACTGAAGCAGGACGACCCCGACACGCGCCGGCACATGGACATTATCAGCAACGAAATTCATCGCTTGGATCGGGTGGTACAGATTCTGGTGGATTTCACGCGCCCCCGCGACCTTCGGCTGGAAGAGATAGACATGCGGAAGATTCTGGAGGAGGTTGCGGTTCTTGCCTCGCCGGAAGCCGGACGGCAAGGGATTCGTGTGGTACAGGAATTACAACCAGAACCGCTGATGGCGCGGGTGGACCCGGATCTGATAAAACAAGCGGTCCTGAACCTGGTCTTGAATGGCGTGCAAGCCATGACGCAGGGGGGAACGCTGACTCTTACCGCCGGGCGGAACGATGAGAGCGTCCTGATTGAAGTGCGCGACCAGGGCGGCGGGATTCCGCTCGAGGTGCAAGAGAAGATTTTTGAACTCTACTTCACAACCAAGAAGGGTGGCAGCGGAATCGGTCTGGCACAAGCCTACCAGATCATGCAATGGCACTATGGTTCGGTGGAGTTCGATTCGATCGTCGGCGCGGGCACTACCTTTCGGCTGCGCTTGCCGGCGCCGAGCACGAAGCCGGCTGCCCCGGCGGAAATGACGGCGTAGAAGCCGCTTCTGCGCGCTACACTGGTTGCAGCGAACTGGTATGCCTCTGGTTTCTATCTTCGCCCTGGCGTGGCTGGTCAGCGCTCCGGCCTTCAGGGCGGTTTCGTTTCCGCAGGACACACCTGCCGCTAGCTCGACTCAGTCTCCAGCTTCTGCTCCGGCAGATACGACGCCAGCCGCGCCTATAAAAGCCGAGCCGCCTGTCGCGAAGCAAGCAGCGCCCGGAAGCGCAGAGAAGAAGAAGACGGAGGGCGCGCCGGCGGGCCAGCGCGCGAAGGGGCGCCGGGTCCGCCTGCCGGCACAGGCCGGGGAGCCGCGCAAAAGAGTAGTACGGGAGGGTGGAACGATCGAGCCACCCGCTAAGATTGTGCCCGGTCTGGCTCCGCAGGAGGCCGGTCAACAGCGTCAGAATACTGAGCACCTGCTCAGTCTGGCCGAGGAGAATCTGAAGCGGCTCGCCGGAGGCACACTGGATGCGCCGCGGCAAGAGACGGTGGCGCAGATCCATCACTATCTGGAGGGTGCGCGTTCCGCTTTGAACGATGGCGATACCCAGCGCGCACACACGCTAGCGCTCAAAGCCCACTTACTGGCGGACGATCTGCTGAAACACTAGCGGGCGGGAGCGTGTTTCTGCAGCGCTGCCGACCCGGCGGCTGTCGTGCTGGCGAATCGCCCGCACTGGCGGGGGAGGATGCCCTCGCCCTTCCGTTCCACCCAGGGCGAGCCAGCCAGCTCGTTCGAGATCTCCTGCAGCGCCTTATCTTCGGGCGTGCCCGCTGGAATAATGATTTTTTCGAGTTGGCAAACGCGTGCGCGGTCAGCGGCAATGCGGATAAAAGCGCGCGAGCCAGAGCGGCGCTACTCATGGCAACCTCCATCTGAAACGGGAAGAATTTTCAGCGCGCATCGTAGTGCTGAAGTTGGCGCGGCGCAAGCCCGCTTCCTCTATAGCGCCAAGACAGCCCGGAAGGCTGGGCTTTCTTGCAAATCTATCTTCGTCCGTCGCGCTTCTGCGCCACCACCAGCCCGCGCGGGGTGCGCAGCAAGACCGCCGAGATCAGACCCTCCCGCTCCAGTCTTAGCGCCGCCTCACGCATGGTCTTCAGATGCGAACTGGCGTCGTGCATCAGGATCAGGCCGAAGGGATTGATTTGCGGCAGGAAGCGGCGGATTTCCTGCTCGCGGATGGGCAGGTCGCTGTCGCTGAAGAACACGTCGATGGTGCCTTCGACCTTCATGTCGAGGCTGGATTCGTTGCGCAACTCGATCCATTCGGCGAGGCCGGAGGTGGCAATGCGTGCCTTGGCGTTTTCGTAGACTTTCGAGTCGAACTCGCAGGTGATGACGCGTCCGCGTCCGTTGGCTTTCAGGCCCTCGGCGATCCAGAGCGTGCTGACGCCGCTGAAGGTGCCGGTTTCGACGACGAGATCCGGCTTAATCGTGGTGACCACGGCGCGGAGAAATTCGAGCACCTCGGCTTCCGCGGTCATGGAGTCGAACATGTGCCAGCGCTCGGGATGCGGGCACTCGGGCGTGGGGCGATGGTATTCGGGCTGGAGTTGATCCCCGGTGCGCTCGATCTGGCGGAGGATTTTGTGCTCCTGCTTTTCCTTTTTCCTGAAGAACCGGAAGGACATGAGAAGGGCAGTGTACCGCAGGAAGTCAGGTCTCAGGTCTCAGGTTTTAGGGAACCTCTGAACCAGGATTGGCTTGCACCGAACAGGGTGCTCAGTGCTGGTTTACGCGGACCTGAGTGTCCGCGCCACACTTGTTCAGAGGCTCCTTAGGTCTCAGGCAAGGTCTCGATCCCGGTGAGATTTTCCTGAGACCTGAGACCTGATCTTCTACTCGCTCGTGAAATAGTCCACCGTCACCGGATTCTCGAACAGCGAATAGTCGCGGGTGACCACCGTGATGCCGCTGTCGGTTACGAAGTAGCGCTCGCGGTCGGCCTCCGCGTCGTACCCGATGGTTGTCCCTTCGGGAATGTGCACGTCGCGGTCGATGATGGCACGGCGGATGCGGCAGCGGCGTCCGACATCCACGTGCGAAAACAAGATCGTTTCCTCGACTTCGGTGAACGAGTTCACGCGCACGTCCGGTGAGAGGACGCAATTTTCCACCAATCCGCCCGAGATGATGCAGCCCGAAGAAACCAGCGAATCGAGCGCGTGACCCACGCGGGGCGATTCGGCAAACACGAACTTGGCGGGCGGATACTGGCGCTGGTGGGTGCGGATGGGCCAGTGTTCGTCGTAAAGATTGAAGACGGGCGAGACGGAGACCAAGTCCATGTTGGCCTCGTAGTACGCCTCGAGGGTGCCCACGTCGCGCCAATAAAGTACCTCTTCTTTCCTGTTTTCGTCTACGAAATTGAACGCGAAAACCCGATAGTCGTCGAGCATCTTGGGAAGGACGTTCTTGCCGAAGTCATGGCTTGATTTTGGATCTTCGGCATCCTTCAGCAGCACCGGGATGAGCACGTCGGTATTGAAGATGTAGATGCCCATCGAGGCGGAGATTTTGCTGGGATCGTAGGGCGACCGCAAATCGGTCTGCGGGGGTTTTTCCTGGAAGCCGACGATGCGGGTGTCGCGGTCGATTTCGACCACGCCAAAATGGCGGCATTCGGCCGGGTCCATCAGAATGGTAGCGACCGTCGCGTCGGCGGCGGCGTCCTGGTGTTGCTTCAGCATCCGTCCGTAGTCCATCTTGTAGATGTGATCGCCCGAGAGGATCAGGACATATCGGGGTTGCTCGGAGCCGATCGAATAGATGTTCTGATAGACGGCGTCGGCGGTGCCCATATACCAGTTTTCGCTGACGCGCTTCATGGGGGGCAGGATCTCGATGAACTCGCCGATTTCGCGCCCATAAATGTTCCAGCCCTCGCGGATGTGGCGGTTGAGGGACAGCGCCTTGTATTGGGTCAGAATATGGACGCGGCGCAGGCCGGAGTTCACGCAGTTGGAGAGCGTAATGTCGATGATGCGATAGATGCCGCCAAAAGTGACCGCGGGTTTGGCGCGGTCGCGCGTGAGTGGGTAAAGGCGCTCGCCTGCACCTCCGGCCAGCAAGACTCCGAGCGTATCTTTCATTAGGGCACCGTCTGGGGCAGCGGCTCCGGGAGGACCCACTCCCGGTTCACGCGGAATACTAGCACAGCCCGCGGCCCTTTATGGATGAAGGAAGACAAAAAAGACGGCATGGGCATGCGGTGCAGCGCGGACACTCTTGTCCGCGCAAGCTGTCCAGAACACCGCTCTTCCTAGGCGCGCTAGCAATGCACGATCTTGTCGCTCTGGATGCCGCGGGTGGCGTTGCGGGAGTCGACCACCAGCCTCGCATCGTTCACGATCTTTTTATAGTCGTAGTCGGAGTGGTCGGTGACGATCAGCACGCAGTCGTACTGGCCCAGGTTGTCGAGCGGCGCGCATTTCATTTGCAGATCGTACTTACGTCCACGGCCGACGAAGGGGAAGTACGGATCGTGATAGCTGACCTCGGCGCCTTCTTTCTGCAACAGTTCGATGATGGTGAGCGCCGGGGATTCGCGCAGATCGTCGATGTCTTTCTTGTAGGCGACGCCTAACACGAGAACCTTCGATCCATTGATCGCCTTCCTGGTCCGGTTGAGCGCGCTGATGGTCGAGGCGACGACGTTGTACGGCATGGCCACATTGATCTCGCCGGCGAGTTCAATGAAGCGCGTGCGGAAATCGAACTCCTTCGCCTTCCAAGACAGATAGAAGGGGTCGACCGGGATGCAGTGTCCGCCCAGACCCGGGCCGGGATAGAACGCGTGAAAGCCGAAGGGCTTGGTGGCGGCCGCGTCGATGATCTCCCAGATGTTCAGATCCATGCGCAGGCAGAGCATCTTCAGCTCGTTGACCAGGGCAATGTTCACACAGCGGTAGATATTTTCCAGCAACTTGGTCATCTCGGCCGCTGCCGGCGAGGAGACGGGCACGGTGCGGCGGAAAATGGAGCCGTAGAGCGCGGCTGCGATTTCGCCGGCCTGGGGGTCGAGCCCGCCAATCACTTTCGGAATATCGTGACGCGCAACTTGCGTGTTGCCCGGATCTTCGCGCTCGGGCGAGAACGCCACCCAGAATTCCCGATCGCTGGCCGCACCTTCGCGGGACGCTTTCAGTCCGGCCTTGTTTTCTTTTTCAAGGATTGGAACCAGAACTTCCTCGGTCGTGCCGGGATAGGTGGTGCTTTCGAGAACGACGATCTGGCCGGCGCGCAGATGCGGCGCCACGGCGTGCGCGGTGTTAGTGATGTAGCTCAGGTCGGGTTCGTGATACTCGTTCAAAGGCGTAGGGACGCAGATGAGGATGGCGTCCATGGCTGTGATCTGGGAATAATCGGCCGTGGCCTGGAAGCCGCTCGACTTCGCGGCCTGAATTTCTTCCGACGAGATGCGGAAAATATACGAACCACCCTGGGCGAGGGTGTCAACCTTGCGCTGGTCGATGTCGAATCCAGTCACCGGGAATCTCTGTTCGCTGTAAAGCAGCGCCAGCGGGAGTCCGACGTAGCCGAGGCCGATAATGCCGACTTTCGCTTGGCGGGCTTCAATGCGGCTTTTCAGGTCGGTAAACAGGGAAGAGGCAGTGAGGTGAGTAGTCATAAGTCGCAGCCAAATTCTAGCATCGAACGGCGCGGTTTCGGCCGGCGAATCCACTCTTGTCAGCCTTTGTGGTCTTCGGATTCCCGTGCTGATTCCTGCGGAAATCGAATTCGACCGAAAGGACGCTTCCTTAGTAACATTCGCGATGAGATGCGTTTCTTTCGAGTTGTTGTCCTTCTGCTGATCGTGATGGGGCTGGCCAGCCAGGCCGCTCGATTTCTGGTGGTGGACGATCCGCAAAAATCCGACGCCATCGTGGTGCTGGCGGGCGAAACGAATCTACGTCCAGCTCGCGCTCTCGCGTTGCTGCGACAAGGAATGGCGCAGCATATGTTCCTCGACGCCGTGGCTCGGGAACGGATTTTCGACCAGCGGCTCACCGATCTCGCCCAGAAATACGCAAGCAGCTTGCCGGAAGCGAACCGGGTTTCGGTGTGCCCAATCACAGGCCTTTCCACCAACGCGGAGAGTGACGATGTGAGCCGTTGTTTGCAGTCCGCGGGAGCGCACAAGGTACTGATCGTCACTTCGGATTCTCACACTCGACGGGCATTGACGATTTTCCGTCACCGCTTGCCGCAGTATCAGTTCAGCGTGGCCGCCGCGCGCGATCCCACTCTATTCGGCAATGCCTGGTGGAGCCACCGCGAATGGGCGAAAGTTACGTTCGACGAGTGGATGAAGCTGGTCTGGTGGGAAGCGATCGATCGATGGCGGTAGTCAATAGCGAGCCCAGTGCCCGGTACTTTGGTAAAGTCGAGAGCGCAAGATGACGGCTGCGGTTCTGGGTACTGAGTACTCGGTACTGGCAACTTCTTCTCTTCTGCGATAGCTTGAAAGTTGACCCACTCACCCGGAGGCTTCATGGCGCAAGTTAAGATTACCGTCCGCACCAATGGCCCGCTGCGGGTCGACGATCCCAACGGTGTGGTCGAAGTCGTCGATATTGACGGCCATCAATACGACCTGGCTGGCAAAGTTGCCTTTTCCCTCTGCCGCTGTGGGGGCAGCGGGAACCGGCCATTTTGTGACGGCACGCACGGCAAAATCGGCTTTCAGGCGGCCGATTGCGCGATCAAGAAGGGCTAGCCGGATGCCCGCAGGAGGGGACGCGTGTTCCAAAGGCCGCGTCTCCATGGATTGAGCTTAAACCACGCTTTTCTACGCCGACAGGCTGGTCGCGAATCGACGCGGCCTCGGGTTGCGATCGTTAGTGTCTAACTGGAAACCAGGGCGGTCAAATCTCTAGCTTGGAGCTTTCTGGTGATCTAGCATGATCCTGGACGATCGCCGGTGGAGCGCCGGCAGTCTGGTTTTTAGTCAAAATTTTTCGGGCGAAGAAGTTTCCGCCTGCTGAATTTCCCTGTTGAACTATGGGGCCTTTGGAAAAACAACAGCACGCCATTCGGCGCAGCACCCGGTTGCCGCTGGAAGTTCCGGTCCTGGTGACCAGCCTCGATCCCGCCGTGGCATTTTCCGAGCAGAGCAACACCACGCTGGTAAACGCGCACGGATGTGGACTGATTGTGCCAAGCGCGATCCGACGCGGGGTGCGCGTCGGGCTGGAGATTGTTTCCGCGAAACGGCACACGACTGCGAGGGTGGCCGAGGTCGTACCCCTCGGCGGTGAGCCCGAAACCTGGCTCCTGGGTCTGGAACTGGACGTGCCCGGCAACTTCTGGGGAATCGAATACGCGCCCTCGGACTGGAAGATCGATGAGAGTCCACCGCCCGCCGCGATCCGCCCGGAAGCCCGCGATCCGGCAGCCAAGCCCGCATCGGGCCGCTGGCGATTGACGGACATCAGCGCGGGCGCCTGCTACCTGGAGACGGTCACGCCGTTTCCGGCGGGAACGCCGGTTCTGTTGAGCATTCGTGTGGGGAACTCGGAGTGCTTGCTGGATGGCGTGGTTCGCGCTTGCCATCCGCAAGCCGGGATGGGGACTGAGTTTGTGCAAACCGCCGATCACCGCGCTCGGGTGGAGGAACTGATCGGGCGTTTGCGAGACAACCGCGACGAGGTTCCCCGCATTTTCGTGGGACGCAAAGAGGTGCGGCAAGAGCACGAGCCCAAGTTGGATTCCACAGGGGCGGAGCCGGCGGGTTTTCAGATCCCCGATCCACTCTTGGAACTGATCCGGGAGTCGCCCTCGATGTCGGTCGAGCAGTTCGAGAGCGACTTGAAGGCGCAGAGGCTGGGGAAACGGCGCGATCCTCGAATCGACGTGGCGTTGACCGTCCTGCTAACGGGTGCGGATGAGAACGGGCGCCCGCTGGATCAGCGCGTCACGACGGTCAATATCAGCCGGCGGGGCGCGCTGCTGGAAGGCATTCACGGAAGGCTGCGTCCGGGCGATCGTGTGGATCTGGCGCGCGGGCACAAGAAAGAACAGTTTCGCGTCGCGTGGGTGGGCGAAGCGGGTACGCCGAGCGACGGGCGGATGGGCGTCGCAGGGGTCGAGCCGAACACTTCTTTTTGGGATCAGGATCTGGAAAGGGTGCAGCAGTCGACGGAATTCGCCAACGTGCGCGATCCCGGAATCGGTGCCTGAGCCAACCAGAGACTTCCAAAATCTGAGTTCTTGAATTTGCAGAGGCCACTCATGGCCTGCTGGTGGAGAGCCGGGGCGTCCCCGCCGAGTTGCTGGACGGGCGAGAAGCCCGTCCTCCACCCGCCGAGTGATACACTCCCTCGCCGGAGCACTTTGTGTCTGATCAACAGGACCGAGCACTGGGCATGGGCGCAGGCATCACGCGCCGGGACTTTCTAAACGGAGTCGCAATCACCGCGGGAGCGGCCCTGATTCCGCCCGAAATGTGGGCCGCAGCCGCTGCGGACCTCCAAGCGCAGAATGCGCCCGGCTACTACCCACCCGCTAAGACCGGGTTGCGCGGCGACCACGCCGGATCATTCGAAGCCATGCACAAGGTGCGCGACGGCGCTTTCTGGGAAGACGCGCCCAAGCCGGTCGATACTGGGGAATCCTACGACCTGGTGATCGTGGGCGGAGGCATCAGCGGGTTGGCTGCGGCGCACTATTTCCGCAAGGCGGCGGGCGACAAGGCGCGGATTTTAATTCTTGAGAACCATGACGATTTTGGCGGGCACGCGAAGCGCAATGAGTTCCGCGCGGGCAACCGCATGATCGTCGGTTTCGGCGGCGCTTATTCCATTGAGAGTCCCGCTCCTTATAGCGCCGATGCGAAAGCCCTCATCGAAGAACTTGGCATTGATGTGCCTTCCTATCCCAAATACGTCGACAAAAAATCCCAAATACGTCGACAAAAATCTCTACCGCTCCTACGGCCTGAAACCCCACATCTTTTTCGACCGCGAAATATTTGGAGCAGACAAACTGGTGGTCAACGCGATTCACGCCGGGCAAGACGAGAGTGGCGGCAACGATATTGGCGGCGAAGCCAAACTGCAGGCCTTCCTGAAGGACGCTCCGCTGGCGGCGAAGGCCAAGCAGGACTTCGAGCGTCTGCTCAAAGCGAAGAAGGACTACCTGCCGGGACTGAGTTCCGAGGAGAAGAAAGCGCGCATGGCTCGCATGAGCTACGCGAAATATCTGACCGAGACCGCCGGCGCCAGCGACGAGATCGTCAAACTGCTCCAGGCCATGCCTCACCCGCTGTTTGGCGTCGGCATTGACGCGGTCTCGGCCCAGGATGCCTGGGGTCTCGGGCTGCCTGGGTTCGATGGCCTCCATCTCGATCCCACTCCCGGCAAGGGCATGAACCGCGACGCCATTCCCAACGAAGAGGCGGAAAAGTATTTCTTCCACTTTCCCGACGGCCTGGCCACCATCGCCCGGCTGCTGGTGCGCAAGCTGATTCCGGCGGTAGTCCCAGGAAGTTCCGCCACCGATGTCGTCCTGGCGAAGGCTGATTACTCCAAGCTTGACCAACTTTCGTCGCCCACGCGCATTCGCCTGAACAGCACGGTGGTTCGCGTGAAGCACAATGGCGAAGCGGCCACGGCTCAGGATGTCGAAGTCACCTACTTCGCCGAGAAGAAGCTGAAGACGGTGCGCGCCGCCCACTGCATCCTTGCCTGCTGGCACGTCGTGATCCCGTACATCGCGCAAGAACTGCCCGATCCTCAGAAAGAAGCGCTCGCCTCCGCACAGAAAGTTCCGCTGCTCTACAACAACGTGCTGATCCGCAACTGGACCGCCTTCCAGAAGCTGGGCGCGAACGTGATCTACGCTCCCGGTATGTACTGCAGCAGCGTGACGCTCGATCTGCCGGTGTCGATCGGCGGGTACGAGTGCACCAAGAAGCCCGACGAATCAATCGTGGTCCACATGATGAAGGCCGCCTGCAAGCCGGGACGCCCGGCGCGCGAGCAGCATAAGCTTGGACGCATCCAGCTCTACGTGACGCCGTTTGAAACCTACGAGCGCAATATCCGCGAGCAGTTGGCCCGAATGCTCGGACCCGGCGGCTTCGATCCGGCGCGCGACATCCTGGAGATTACGGTGAACCGCTGGCCGCACGGCTACGCGTATGAATACAATTCGCTGTTTGATCGGTTCTGGCTGGAAGGCGGAGAGCAACCGTGCCAGGTGGCGCGCAAACCGTTTGGACGGATCGCGATTGCCAACTCGGATGCCGACGCGTATGCCTATACCGACTGTGCGATCGATCAGGCGTACCGGGCCGTGCAGGATTTGTCGAAGAAGTAGGTGTGGGAAGAAGTAAGTGTGGCGCGGGCACTCCTGCCCGCGAATGCTGCGAGTGGATTTGATCCGGGGTTCGAAGTATTGGAGACTTGATCGCGAGAACGATTACGGCTCTTTTTTGACCGCGTGGTGCGGGGCGCTCGCGTCGGCTGACGCGGGCAGTAGTGCCCGCGCCACACGAGTTCGGGAGGTTCCTACATGCCTGCGCGTTCTGCCAAGCGTCCTGCCGCACGCACCTCTGCTATCTCCAAATCCGCACCCCGAGCTGGCCGGCCCTTTGCTCCGGGCTACGGAATTGTTGGTCCGGAAGATGGCAAGGGTCTGCTCCCGTGGACGTGGGTGGCCCGGCAGATGGGTCCGTGCCGGACCTTCTGGGTGGCCACGGTTCATGCGAGCTACTCCCGTCCGCACGTTATGCCAGTGTGGGGCGTCTGGCTTGACGATGCGTTCTTTTTCTCGACTGGCCGCAAGTCGCGCAAGGGGCAAAACCTCGCGGCCAATCCAGCCTGCACGGTGGTGAACGATGATGGCGAAGAAGCCGTGATCGTCGAAGGCATGGCCGAGGAACTGAAAGGTGCGGCCGCTCTGGAGCGCGTGGCTGCGGCTTATGTGAAGAAATACAAGATGGACCCGCGCAGCATGGGCGAGCCGATTTTCATCGTGCGTCCAAAGACCGTGTTTGGATTGATTGAGAAGAGCTTTCCGAAATCGGCGACGAGGTGGAAAGTGGAGAATTTGTAATTTGCAATTTGTAATTTGCAATTTGAAAATCCAGCCTCAAATTACCAATTACACATTCCGTAAAATCCTCCGCGCCGACAAATGCGCTCCCGTCAGCAGCAGCATTCCCGAGAGAAACGCCCAGAACATCAGGCTCACCGAGATCGCGAAGGGGCCGTAGACTTCTCCGAAGTTCAGCCGGGGGAGGGCGAAGATGTAGGCATAGTTCAGGACTTCGGAGAGCAACCCCATCAGAATGGCGGAGGGCAGGACGCCTCGGGCCGGAACTTTGCCATTGGGAAGCAGCCAATAGACCAGGAAGAAAACGGTGATGCTGGCCAAAATCGCGAAGACCTTCATGGTCAAAAAGCCCACCAGTTGCACGTACCAGGCGCCGTAACCGTGGAGTGCGGTTTTCACGATGGCGACGTTGCCCGCGGTCAGGCCGACGGAGAGCAGGGCGAGCGATCCGCAGGCGAACGCGAGGCCGAGCGCGATCGACTGATTGCCCAGGTAGGAGCGGTTGTTGCGGAATCCCCAGACGCGGTTGAGCGCAACTTCGAGCGGCAGGAAAATTCCGGTGGAAGTAATCAGCAGCATCGCCAGTGAAAACACCTGCGCGCGATGATGTGCGCTGACGAGCGCGTTCAGGTTGCGGATCACGAACTCCTGTCCAGTGGGGAGAGAGTCGCGCAGCAGGTTCTCCACCACGTTGTACATCACCTGCGAATGGAACACGCGCCGGATGAGCGTCAGTAGCAGCAGGACGAAGGGGAAGAGCGAGAGAATTGCGTTGGCTGCGACCGAGAAAGCAAACGTGTGGACCTCGGTTCGGAGCATATAACGCGCCGTTGAGCGCAGCAGGCTCTCGCCGTGAGTCGGGCGAAAGTCGGCCGCGCCGCGCCTTTCAGGAACCTCAACTGGAGTGATCGACGACACCTTTCTCAAATCTTATCAAATACTTACGGCTTTTCGCCCCAGGACCGACGCGCGCCACACTGCGCTGACACCGTTGTTTGCGGCCCGAGGTCATGTTGTTTTCAATAACTTAGCTCTTGCAAACTGTGATCTTGCTGCTATTATCTTGGGCTCATCGGTCGCTCCCGGCTGACGAGCATGGTAGGGTTGACGTTTCTGTGGCAGGCAGTTCCATATCGCGCCTTCTGAATGCGGCTCCGATGAAGTTCCGTCCCGGGCAACTGGACAGCGAACTCGCGGAGCCGTTTGCGTTGGAGCGATTTCGCCCGCGCGCGGTGACGCGACCAAGATTCTTACCGTCCTTTGAGGGGGCTGTCCCACCTTTCCGGGGCAACAATCAGAGACGGGAGAATATTTCCCCAGCAGAAGAGGCGAAAGGAGTTTTTTGTGAGAGAGAAGGGTACTGTGAAGTGGTTTAACGGGGCGAAGGGATATGGTTTCATCCAGCGCTCCACTGGCGAGGATGTCTTCGTGCACTTCTCCGCCATCCAAGAGAACGGCTACCGCACCTTGAACGAGGGCGAGACCGTCGAATTCGATCTGCTCAAAGGTCCCAAAGGCTTTCAGGCGGGCAACGTTGTGCGCGCATAGACTTAGCTAAACCAGTTCGCAAAACCCTCTCGATTGTTGAGAGGGTTTTTTGTCGAAACGCTACGAACTGCGAGCCACGAGCTGCGAGCAACCCCCGATTTCAAACCAAAGGCCAAAAAACAGAAGATAAAAGCTAAGAGCTACATCGTCTTCACGTCGAGACTCTTCCACAAATACCAGCACGCGATGGAGCGGTAGGGAGCCCAGGGCTTGGCGATCTTTTCCATGACCGCGAGCTTCGGCCAGTTGCGCTTTTTGTAGTGCTTCTTGATGGCTGCCTGCACGCCGTAGTCGCCGGTGGGCAGGATATCGGGGCGGCGCAGAGTAAACATCAGGAACATGTGTGCGGTCCACACGCCGACACCCTTGACCTGCGTGAGGTGCTCGATGACTTCCGCTTCGGACAACTCGGGCAGGCGCTCGAAATTGAGGAGGCCCGCCTTAGTTTTCTCCGAGAGGTCACGCAGATAGGCGGTCTTCTGCTTCGATAAGCCAACGCCGCGCATCTGAGTATCGGTGAGCATCAGGATGCCAGCGGGGCTAAGCGGGTCTCCAGCCAGATCCGTGAAGCGTTTGAAGATGGTCACGGCCGCTTTGCCGTTTAGTTGCTGATAGAGGATCGCCTCAGCCAGGCTGTGAAACGTGGGTTCACCAAACTCCATGCGGCACGGCCCGACCTGTTCAATGATGGCGGCCAGAATGGGGTCGGATTTTTTCAGGTGGTTGATTGCTTTGCGCATCGTCTCTTGCTCCTCGCCGACGGCTAGTCAGTTTAGCACATAGGGGAACAAAAAGCGAATCGAGGTGGCCTCGGGTAGTTTTCGCGCAAGAACCGCTCAGGAGGGGAAATGGAAGTGGACGTCATGCTTGGAGGCAACGGCTACGCCGTCGAGCGTGGCTGGCTGGTAGCGCCACTGCCGGAGCGTCGCCATGATCTTTTCGTCGATCCCATGCCCGACGGCCTGCAGGATGCGGGTTTCGACGACAGTGCCTTGCGAGTCGATGGTCACTTCGATAATGACGTCGCCCTGCAAATCCCGGGGAAGTTCCGATCGTGCAACCGGAGGGTCGGGATACACGATGGGATAAGCCACGTGCACTTCATGGCCAGCGATCGGCCCGTCGATCATGGTGCCGAGGGGCGAGCCCGCGCGGGAATTGTGCTCGGCGGGTTCGGCGTCCACGGGAACCGGCTGATGGCCGGCGGCTGGCTTTGGCGCTGAAGATCGCGGGTGCGCGTGAGGCGCGGGCGATTTGCGCGGCAGGACTAAGTTCGCTTCCGCGGAGGCGTCCTCGCCGCCCGGAGGGAAGTAAGTGACGCGGGAGGAGCGAGTGCCGTCCCCATACGCCAGCCAGGCTGGGGTGAGTTCGATGACTCCGGGATGATGGAGCACGATCCACAGAAGTAGGGCGAGGTGCGCAGCCACCGACACACCTACTGCCCGGTAGCTTCTCAAACGCGAATTCGCTGCCTGCAGTACCGTGAACACACCACTAGCCTACCTTAGAATCTGACGTGTAAACATTGAAAAGGTTTCCACATGATGATCATAGGTAACGAAAAAAGAAGCTTCTTGCGCACGGACGATCGCTGCCGCGGACGCCAGGAGAAGGAGGAGAAGAGGTGGACGCGAGGACAGAAACCGCACCATTTTTTCGATCAATTCCTCGGTTCCGGGGTGGGGATCGCCCGTGTTTTATGATTGCGACAGGGCGGCGGAGCAGAGACCTTGTTCCGCCTTTCATTTTGAAAGGGAATCATGATCACGATAGTTTCGGGGCTACCGCGGTCGGGAACTTCTTTGATGATGCAGATGCTGGCGGCGGGCGGGCTAACCGTACTGTCCGATGGCGAGCGAAAAGCCGACACCGACAACCCAAAGGGCTATTTGGAGTGGGAGGGCATCAAGCAACTCCCTAAGGTGCCAGGCATCATCGCGGAGGCGGAGGGCAAGGTGGTGAAAATAATCTCGCAGTTGCTGCTCTCGCTGCCTGCGGGCCATGAGTATCGCGTGATTTTCATGCAGCGTCCACTGCCCGAGGTGATGAAGTCGCAGGAGGAGATGCTGCGGCGGCGGGGAACGTACGATCCAAACGCCGATACTGCGCCAGTCGAGCAGGCCTTTCAGCGTCACTTGATCGAGGTCAACAAGTGGCTCGCCGGCAAGCCGGGCGTGCAGGTCATGCGTGTGCACTATCACCGGGTGCTGCGCGAAGCCAAGACGGTGGCTGAAGAGTTGGCACGGTTTCTGGGAGTGCCGCTCGACACCGGCAAGATGGCGCAGCAGGTGGATGGAACCCTCTACCGGAATCGCATGAAAAATGGGAAGGTGTAGGCTCCTCGGCTGCGCTCAGAGTTTCCCGTCAGATTTGGCAAGTCAGGAGGTCGATATAAGCCTCTCCGACGAATTCTTGTTGGCCGATTCCAAACTCCCTCAGGAACCCGGTCGCGATTTCCTTGCCATTGGATTCGCTCTGGCCAGGCTGCAGGACAACTTCTAATTCCAAAAAATCTCCGAGGCCTTCGACTTGGTCGATGTGGATCCGGGTCTGGCCGACCAGGTAGAGCGTTCTCGTCTTCTTGACCGTTCCCAATCTGCCCAAGGTGTTGGTGAGGATGTGCAGCAGGACGTCGGGATCTGAGGTACGGGCGATGGAGTAGCGGGAGCAGCGGGCGTCGGGAACGTTTTCTCGTTGGTAACGAATAACCTCTCCGAAGGCGGGCGCGAAGATTCGCAGCTTGAGGCGCGCGCCCTCGCAGCGGAAGAAGACGTCTTCCTGGTGGATGATCTCGGGACCAGAGTCGCTCAGGCGGGCGGCGGTGGCAAGGGCAGCGGCGCGGTCGGTCAGACTCGCTTTGATTTCGATGTTCGAGGGCATGGGCAAGCCGCAGATCGGACAAGCGAGGACGCTGGTCCGCGCACCCCTTATGTGACACTCACCTCTGTATATGTCCCGTACACCTGCCGCAGCGCCTCGCAGATTTCGCCCACGGTCGCGTAAGCCCGGACCGCATCGACGATGTAAGGCATGGTGTTGGCGTCGGAGATGTCGCCGTTCCTTCCGGTCGAGGGACTCTTGGCGGCCGCCTGCTTGAGCGCATCGAGCCGGCGTTGCACGTCTTCATTCGAGCGGCGGGCGCGCAAGACCTTGAGTTTCTTTTCCTGGGCGCGCGCGACCGATTCGCCAATGTAGAGAATGTTCGGCGACTCTTCTTCCACAACGAAGTCGTTCACGCCGACAGTAATCTTTTCGTTCGCTTCAGCGGCGCGCTGATATTGGTAACTGGCCTCGGCGATTTCCTTCTGCGGGTATCCACGCTCGATGGCTTTGACCATGCCGCCCATCTGGTCCAGTTTCTCGAAGTAATCGAAGGCGCCTTGCTCCATATCGAGCGTTTGCCGCTCGACGAAATATGAGCCGCCCAGCGGATCGACGGTCTGGGCCACTCCCGATTCGTAGGCGATGATCTGCTGCGTGCGCAGCGCGATGCGCGCGGCTTCTTCCGTCGGCAGGGCAAGCGCTTCGTCGTAGGCGTCCGTATGCAGCGACTGCGTGCCGCCCAGTACTGCCGCCAGCGCCTGAATTGCCACGCGCGCGATGTTGTTCATCGGCTGCTGCGCGGGCAGGGAGACTCCCGCGGTCTGGGTGTGGAAGCGCATCAGGCGAGTGCGGTCGTTTTTCGCGCGGAAGCGGTCCTTCATCAGGCGATACCAGATTTTGCGGGCGGCGCGATACTTGGCGATCTCTTCGAAGAAATCGTTGTGCGCGTTGAAGAAGAAGCTGAGGCGCGGTCCGAATTCGTCCACATCAAGTCCGCGACGGCGTGCCCATTCGACATATTCGACACCGTCGTAGATGGTGAAGGCCAGTTCCTGCAGCGCGGTCGATCCGGCCTCGCGAATGTGATAGCCACTGATGGAAATGGTATTGAAGCGCGGCGTGAACTTCGACCCGAATTCGAAGGTGTCGATTACCAGCCGCATCGAGGGCGCGGGCGGGTAGATGTATTCCTTCTGCGCGATGTATTCCTTCAGAATGTCGTTCTGGATGGTGCCCGAAATCTTCTTCCAGTCGGCGCCCTGCTTTTCCGCCACCACCAGGTACATCGCCCACAGCACCGAGGCCGGAGAATTGATGGTCATCGATGTTGTCGTTTTTTCCAGATCGATGCCGTCGAACAGGATCTCCATGTCCTCGAGCGAATCGACGGCCACGCCGCACTTGCCGACCTCGCCTTCGCTGGCAGCGTGGTCGGAGTCGTAGCCCATCAGCGTGGGCAAGTCGAAGGCGACCGACAGCCCGCCGCCGCCGTGTTCGAGCAGATATTTGTAACGCTGGTTGGTTTCCTCCGGCGAGGCGAAGCCGGAGAACATGCGCATCGTCCAGAGCCGGCCGCGGTAGCCGGTCGCGTGAATGCCACGCGTGTAGGGCTGCTGCCCGGGGTAGCCGAGATACTGATCGTAGTTCCAGTCGGCGGGCAGATCGGCCTGCGTGTAGAGCCGGCGAATCGGGACGTTCGAGATGGTGCTGAAGCGGGCGTGGCTGTGCTCGTCGAGGTTGGTGCCGGTCGGCGCGCCGATGGGTCTCTCCGGAGCCTTGTCGAGCGTGGGGGCAAGGGTTTTCTCGGCCCAGTTGATTTCAGACTGCGCAGGGTGGCGGTTCTCAAACAGGTCAGAGATCGGGCTTTCGGCAACCGACTTATCCGGTCTCCCTTTAGATTTCCTCTCAGGCATTTGGCTCCCCGCGCTTTGATCATAGAGGAGCCGGTAGGGAGCGACAAGATGGTCAACCGACCGAGCGGTTGGTGAGGTTGAAGTTTTACCCTGTGCGACTCTGTATCCTCGGTGGTGAAGATCTATTCTGCCTCCCTCCCTTGACGCTGCTTTTCCTGCGCACCTATCCTTGGTCTTCCTTTTCGCGGAGGAAATTCTGAGAGCGTTTCGGCGTTTGTTGCAGCGCACTCCGTTGTACGGCACATACAAGGTGGCTGGGCATTATCCGGATTACTGGTACTGGATTTTGCGCGGGCGGCCGGAGCGGCCTCCTCATCTGCTGAAGCAGAAAGTCGTGCGCGCATACGGCGAAGAGTTCGGGCTGAAGACGCTGGTCGAGACCGGCACCTACTACGGCGAGATGGTGGCAGCGATGAAGAGCCGCTTTGAACGCATCTACTCCATTGAATTTGAGCCGGCGCTGGCGGAACAGGCGACTAGAAAGTTTGCGCGCTATCCGCACATCCGAATTTTCTGCGGCGACAGCCGGGTGGTGATGCCCAGGGTTCTGGCGTTTCTCACAGCTCCGGCGCTGTTTTGGCTCGACGCAGGCTATTACGGCTGGGTAGGCAAGCAGGGGGATCAGCAGCGACTTTCGGCGGAACTGGCGATGATTTTGAGCCATCCGTCTCCCCATGTGATCCTGCTCGACGACGCGCGCGGGCTGACCGGCCGCGACGGGGTCCCCTCGGTCGGCGATGTGAAGGCGTACGTCGAGGCAACATTCCCCAACCGGCAAGTCCAGGTCGAGTACGACATCATGCGGGTGACGCTGCGAGCCTGATGTGGCGCGGACACTCCTGTCCGCGTTTGACCCTTATTCGTGCTGCGCCCCGTTTCCCTTGTGCGCCATTTCCCACGCCTTCGCGTATTTCCACGACACATAGACGGCATGATAAAGATGCAGTAGCAGCCCTTCGTGGCCGTCAAGAAATCCGAGACGGAAAAAATAGTTGTACACAAAAGTCGCAATTGGGCGCAGGACCATGTTGAACGCGCTAAAGCGAACGCGTCCCTTAGCAACGACCATCTCCGCACCCAGCGACGAGTAGCGGTTCATGTGGTCGAGATAGTCAGCGAGCGTGGGATAGGAGTGGTGGAGGAGGACGCCCGTCGGGAACTGGCGCTTCGTCCCAGTCACTTGCACAGTCTCGTGAACCGCCCGCTCCTCGAACCGTCCCACACCGCGGCGAAACAGGCGCAGTTTCGGATCGGGCCAGAAGCCGCCGTGCCTGATCCACCGCCCCAAAAAGTAGTTCTTGCGACGAATCTGAAGTGCCGTGACCGTCGTTGCCAGAAAGGAGGTTCGGTAAAAGGCAACTCCGTCCCGGACAGAATGGGCTGCTTCGCCGAGAATGTAGTGTCGCAGCGCTCCGCGCAACTCTTCATCGACTTCTTCATCCGCATCCAAACTCAGAATCCACTCGCCCGACGCCTTGTCGATCACCGAGTTCTTCTGTGCGGCGTAGCCCTTCCACTCTTCGATGAAGACTTTCGCGCCGAACGATTTTGCGATTTCAACCGTGCGGTCGGTTGAGCCCGAGTCAACGACGATGATCTCGCCCTTACCGTCGGCAACCAGCGGCTGCACGCTGGCCAGCGCGCGTCCGATGTTCGCTTCTTCGTTGTAGGCGATGATGACGACCGAGAGGATCACGGGTGAAGAATACTAGGTAGGGAGCGCGGGTCGCCAGTCGCTAAGCGGCTCCGGTGAAAGGTGTGTACTAAAGAAAAAAGGACCCAGAAACGACCCAGATTATCTCGGGCCGTTTCCTGCCTTGGATTTCGAACTATTGCTGCGGTTGGGCCGGTGGTTGTACCGACTTCTCCTGCTCCGCGGGCCGCGGGGCCACATAGGGCACGGCCGGCATCTTCGAAACCTGACCGCGCTCGGCATCGTTCATCAAGATGCCCAGCCGGTCAAGCGTCGCGCCAATCGAGCGGTCGAGTTCGACGCGCGACTTTTCGTAGTTGGAGTTGGCCGTGACCAGGTTTGACTCTGACTGCGTCAGGTCGCGTGCGGTCTGCAGAACAAGTGTGGTAGTCGATGCGCCGAGGTTGTATTTTTTCTGCTCCGCGTCGAGCGACTGCTTGGCCAATTCAACCGCCGCCCGTGCCGCTTCGACCGCCGCGCGAAACTGCTGCATCGAGAACTGGGCCTGCCGAACCTCAATGCGAATCTGGTTCTCTTGCTGCTGCAGGCGCATCTGGGCCTGGCGGTATTCCAGCTCCGCGCGCACCTGGTTGGCTTGGTTAGTACGGTTGCGGATCGGGATCGTCAACTGAAGGCCCATACCCTTGTCGGGGGCGGTGGAGTTAACCAATTGGTTCAAGTTGTCGCCGTAGCCGGAAGCCGGCACCGGCGTGAAATTCTGGCACTGCGGATTCGTCGGGTCTTGCAAACAGATATAGCCAGCGTTCTGCACCCCGCCCAGGCCGCTGCCTCCGTAGTATGCGAAAAGATTCAGCGATGGCAGAAGAGCGTTGCGTGCCGACTTGTTGTTGATGTCGCGATTGGTCAGGTCGATCCGCGACTCGGCGAGTTCAGGGCGGTGGGCCAGAGCTTCGTTGACCAGATCCTGGATGGGCACGATGGGCTCTTTTTCCGGTACGGCCATCGTGTCCGTCGGAATCACCTCCGCATCCGCTAGCACAGGATCCACGAGCGTTCGGCTGAGGGCGTTCTTCATCAGTAACTGCTGGAGTTGTAGGTTGGTCTGGGCCACAATCAACGACTGCTGGTTGGTTGCTACTACACTCTGCGCGCGCACGACTTCGATCGGGGCGAGTGTTCCGATTTCCACCTGCTTTCGGTTATCGGAAAGAGTCTTTTGCCCGAGTGCCAGAGAATCTTGCTGCACTTTCACGTTCTCATAAGCGTTGACCAGATCCCAATAGATATTCTGGATCTGGTTGACCGTCGTGATCACCTGCAGGCGAAACGCGACGTCGGAGATTTCACGGTTGTTCTTGGCAATTCGGATGAAACGCGTATTAGGCAGGAATCCGAAGCCTGACAGCAAGGGCTGGCTGAAAGTAGCGCGGAAATTCGAGCTTACCTGCGGACTGTATATGCTAAAGGGGGAGTTGGTTGTGGCACGGGTGTTGTTGAAACCGACAGTGAGGTTCGTCCCCCATTGAAAGCCTTGCTGGTAAGAGAAGTTGGCGAGGGTCGTGTTCCCCTCACTCGTAGTGGTGAAGGCGTTTGATCCGATCGAGTGATTTCGGTCGAACTGAAGAGTGCCTGTCAGCACAGGATCAAACGACGGTACCGCTGAGCCCACTCCAAGTGTGGAACTCACCAATCCGGCCGTTCCGGTTCCCGCGCCACCGGTGCCGGCCGTTGTCCCGCCGGCTCCGCCACCCGTAGATGTTGTCCCGACACCAGCGCCCGTACCGCCGGGCGTTCCCTGCACAACTCCAGTATTCACGCCCAGCGTCGCCGAACCTGCTTTGGCCCGCCAGATATCGGTGTCGGCAATATTCAGGTTGTAGCGGGCAATTGCGATATCGAGGTTGTTCTCCAGCGCCAGCGCCACCGCATCATTCATCGAGAGATAGAGTTTGCCGTCGCGCATCAGCTGGTCCACCCGCGCCGTATTAGCCAGGTTCGGCGGAGCCACCTTGCGCGGCGTATACGGCGCCAGCGGGTTCGCAAAGTGCGAGCGCGGCTGCGAGTATTCTTTCAGCTCGAACGGTTGCGAAGCGGACGGCACTGCCTTTTGCACCTGTGCCGAAGGGGCATTGGGCATCGAGGAGGATTCCTGTGCCCAACCCGAGGGCACCATAACGGCAGCCAGCAGCAGGGCCGAGGTCTGCCGGAGAGCGGAAAACACAATCGTACTCTGCATTCGTATCATCTCCATTCATCAGGTCTGAGAGAAACGGACGTAGTTATCAGGACATTCCGTAATACGTAGATCGCAAGGCAAGAGTTCCTTGTTCGGAGAAGCAATTTTGCATGCAATCGTGAGTGCAATAGTATAGCTGACGCGTTTCGGGCCACTTGGTGACGAGGCCGGTAAAATTTTGTAAAGCTTATGGATGAATCTGCCACACCGGAGGACTCGGAAAAGCTGGCGCGCAATCTCAAACTGATCCTTTCGTATGACGGTTCTGAGTTTGCGGGCTGGCAGGTGCAGCCGGGACGGGCCACGATCCAGGGCATACTCGCTTCAGCCATTGGACGGCTCACGGGCGAAAAAGTATTGCCCCAGGGGTCGGGCCGGACCGACGCCGGAGTGCACGCGCTGTCGCAGGTAGCGACCTTCGCGACCGCATCACCCATCCCAAGCGACAACTGGCTCAAGGCGCTGAACGATATTCTGCCCGCATCGATCCGCGTGCTCGAGGTGAGCGTGGCCGCGGCCGACTTTCATGTGCGCAAGTCGGCGCGGGCGAAGACGTACCGGTATCGCATGTATCGCGGAGCCGTTTGTCCGCCGTTTCTGGCGCGCTATGTCTGGCACTACCCTTATCCCCTGCAAGAAGATGGGATGGCGGACGCGGCCGGGTTGGTTGTCGGAGAACACGATTTCACCTCCTTTGCCGCGGTCGATCCGGAGCGGGTGGAGCGGGGAGAAAAGGACGACCACAGAGGGCACGGAGGTGCAAAGGGGAAGATCGGCAGCGAAGAGATGAATGTGCGCACGATTTTTTCGTCAGTCTGGACCCGCGAAGGAGACGAACTGATCTACACGGTTCGTGGAAACGGGTTTCTTCACCACATGGTGCGCAACCTGGTCGGTACTTTTCTCCTGGTCGGGAAGGGAGCGCTGGCCCCCGAAGACTTCCGGCGCATCCTGGCCTCGCGCAACCGCTCGGCCGCCGGGCCAACCGCCCCGGCTAGCGGTTTGTATCTGGTAAACGTCGAATATGATCGAGCCGTGGAGCGCCGGGCGCCCCCGCCCGGCTGAGCGGGCGGGGCGCCCGTTCCTCCACCATTGGATTCATCACGCAGTCATCGTGCCTGCCGCTTCCCCGCCGCGCCCCAGTGGTCTAAACTGTCCCTGAGTTCATGGCCACTGACGTCCAAATTGCCGTCGCGCGTCTCACTTCCGTGAACCCGGCCACGGGCGAAGTTCTGGGTGAACTGGATTGCGCCGGACCCACCGAAGTTCGCGCTGCCGTGGCTCGGGCGCGCGCCGCCCAGCCGGCCTGGAATGCTTGGGGCATTCGTAATCGCGTTCGGGTACTTCGCCGTTTCCAGCAAAGTCTGCTCGCGTCTAAAAGCGACATCGCTCGCCGTATTACACAGGAGGCAGGCAAGCCCTATGTCGAGGCGCTGCTGACGGAAGTATTGGTTGTACTGGATGCCGCCCGCTTCCTCATCGAGAACGCGTTCCCCGTCCTGCGCGAGGAAAGGTTGCCCCACGGAAATCTCGCGCTTAAAACCAAATCCGGACGCATTCTGCACGAGCCGTATGGCGTGATCGGAATCATCTCTCCCTGGAATTATCCGTTTTCAATTCCGGCCACGGAGACCATGGCGGCGCTGGTGGCCGGCAACGCGGTCATCCTCAAACCATCGGAACTGACGCCACTGATCGCGTTGCAACTGCAGTCGCTGCTGTGCAATTCCGGTGTTCCCGACGACATTCTCCAGGTGTTGCCCGGCGAGGGTGCGACTGGCTCCGCGCTCGTCAACAGCGAGATCGACAAGCTGGTTTTCACTGGGAGCGTCGCGACCGGCCGACGAATCGCGCAGGTGGCTGCCGAGCGCCTGCTCCCGGTGGTGCTCGAATTGGGTGGCAAGGATCCGATGCTGGTGCTCGATGACGCCGACGTCGATGTTGCGTCGAGCGCCGCCGTCTGGGGAGCCTTTGTGAATTGCGGCCAAACTTGCCTGTCGGTCGAGCGCTGCTATGTGCATGCAAGCCTGTATCGGGCGTTCGTCGAAGCGTGCGCCGAAAAAACGCGCAAGCTGCGTGTGGGAAACGGAATGGATGCGGCGAGCGAGGTCGGCCCGATGATCCACGAGCGGCAAGTGCGCATTGTGGAAACCGATGTTGAGGATGCCCGCCAGCGCGGTGCGCGCATCGTCGCCGGGGGGATGCGCCTGCGCGAGTTGGGGCCGAACTTTTTCGCGCCGACCGTTCTCGCCGACGTAGACCACGGTATGCGCGTGATGCGCGAAGAAACGTTCGGACCCGTGCTGCCCATTGCGTCCTTTGCCGACGATAACGAAGCGGTGCGGTTCGCGAACGAGTCCGAGTATGGTCTCGCTGCCAGCATCTGGACGCGCGATCGGGCGCGCGGCGAGCGTCTTGCGCGCCAGATCCAGGCTGGTACCGTGATGGTGAACGACGCCGTTTCCTGTTTCAGCATCAGCGAAGCTCCGCATGGCGGGGTGAAATCGACCGGGCTGGGGCGTACGCATGGACGCTGGGGCCTGAAAGAGATGGTGCGCGTGAAATACCTTGACTCCGACCTCCTGCCGCGCAGAAAGAAACCCTGGTGGTTCGGTTACGGCAGCGGACTTACCGGCGAGATGGAGGGTCTCATGGGCCTGCTTTATGCGCGTCCGCTGCGGGAGAAGATGGTGGCGGCGGTACGGTCCGTGGGAGCGCTGTGGCGGAGAAAACTGTAAAGCAGTTCTCAGTTCCCAGTTCTCGGTTCTCAGTGAAAAACTCCGAGGTCAGGACTGAGAACTGAGACCTGAAGACTACAATGACTGATTCACGCACTCTTTTACGCCACACTCTGGCGACGCTCGCCTATCGCGGCGGCAAGGCAATCCGCAACGCTCCTGCAAGTTTCGCCAGCCACTGTGACTTCGATTCCTCCCGAACTCCCGCGCAAATCCTGGCCCACATCGGCGACCTCATGGACTGGGGTCTCTCGATGGCTGGCGGGAGCGAGACATGGCACGACTCCACTCCACTAGAGTGGGATAAGGAATGCGCCCGCTTCTTCGCCGCCTTGAAGAAATTCGATGACTACCTGGCTACTGACAAGCCCTTGCAGGCGTCGGCCGAGAAATTGTTTCAAGGTCCGGTGGCCGACGCCCTGACCCATGTGGGACAGATCGCCATGCTCCGCCGCATGGCGGGAGCTCCCATCAGGGGCGAGAGCTACTACGCGGCCGACATCGCAATCGGGAGAGTGGGGCCTGATCAAGCGCCGCCACGCAAAGAATTTGATTGACAAGAACTGGGTGACCCACTCATCGCGCACTTTGCGATAGGTGGGATTGAGGCGGGAGAGCGAATATTCGGGTTTCAGCCCGTGCTTGGTCTTCTCCTCTCACCTAGGTAAAATGCCCTGTTAGGCCAGTTTAACTGCATCGGGGGAGATTTCCGTGGCTTCAGGTGAACCGGTCGCAACCCCGGCAACAGACGTTCCGCAGCTTCCCAACCACAAGGTCAAGCTCAAGAAGCCGGGCCAGCGCGCCTGCAACGAGAAAAACGAGAAGGGCAAATTCTGCGGCGGGCATCTGAAGCGCTGGTTCTACACCGCTGACGTTCTCGAGCGGGAGTGTGGCTGCGTGGACAAAGCCTGGGGCCGTGATCGGGAAGTTTACCGGTGCGAATTCTGCCAGACGCTGTACCTGCCCAATCCCGAAGATGCGCGCGGGGTGAACGTTGCCGGGACCGGGCAGCTCTCAGTGTTCGGGCTGACAGTGCCGCCGAAGGAAGAAAAGAAGGCGTAGCCTTGCGTCTTGTTTTTGGGTGATGGCTTCATTGCGTGATGCCGCTGGGTGCGCATTCGCGGGCAAGAGTGCCCGCGCCACACATGAACATTTCCGAACTGATTTACGACTGGAACCGCCTGTATCCGCAGTCGCTGCGTCCCCCGGGCCCGGTGCTTCTGACCGACGAGACGCTGCGTGACGGCCTGCAATCGCCCTCGGTGCGCGATCCTTCCATCGAACAAAAAATTGAGATCCTGCACCTGATGGAGGCGCTCGGCATCACCTCGCTCGACCTCGGGTTGCCCGGCGCAGGTCCACGGGCGGTCGAGCATGTGACCGCTTTGGCGCGCGAGATTGTCGCGCACAAAATGAAGATCCGCCCCTATTGCGCGGCCCGCACCCACGAAAACGATATACGCCCCATCGCCGAGATCGTGCAGAAAACCGGCCTGCCCATCGAAGCCGCCACCTTCCTGGGATCGAGTCCCATCCGCCGCTACACCGAAGGTTGGACCAGCGACTTTCTGCTTCAAACCACCGAGAAGGCCGTCAGATATGCCGTTTCCCTCGGCTTGGAAGTCATGTACGTCACCGAAGACACCACGCGTTGCGACCCGGAAACTGTGAAGTGCCTGAACGCGACCGCGATCAACTGCGGTGCCCGCGCCATCGTACTCTGTGACACCGCTGGACACGCGACTCCCATGGGCACGCTCGCGCTGGTTAAATTTGTGGTGGAAGAGGTGATCAAGCCCGCGGGCGAAAAGATTCGTCTGGACTGGCACGGCCACTGCGACCGCGGCCTCGCCACCGCCAACGCCATGGCCGCGCTCGTCGCGGGCGCGAACTGCGTCCATGCCACTGCGCTCGGACTGGGCGAGCGCGTCGGCAACACCCAAATGGACCAGATGCTGGTCAACCTGAAGCTCATGGGAATTTCGCCGTGGGATCAGCAGGATTTGACCAAGCTGAAGCCCTACTGCGAAGCGGTCTCCATTGCGACCGGCGTTCCGATTCCCGCCAACTATCCCGTGGTGGGCGATGACGCGTTCCGCACAGCGACCGGCGTGCACGCCGCCGCCGTCATCAAAGCTTACAGAAAGAAAGATATTGAACTCGCGAACACGGTATATTCCGGCGTCCCGTCGCACGTGTTCGGCCTGGAGCAGGTGATCGACATCGGCCCCATGAGCGGGAAATCAAACGTGCATTTCTGGCTGGAGCGCCACGGGTTTCCCGTGAACGACGACGTTGTCGAGCGCATCTTCAAGCGCGCCAAGTCGAGCGACCACACCCTGACCGAAGCCGAGATTCTGGAATGCGTGCAAGCCGCGCGCTGACAAACAGAGGCTACTCCGGTTCCCGCGCCAGTTCCGGACTCGGCACCCCCTCGCTCCCCAATTCTTTCTGCCGAGCCGCGCGCTGCTGATTGAGCATTTTCATCGCTGCCGCCAACTCCTGCCGCCCTTCCTTTTCACGCCCCATCCGCACCAGCACCTGCCCGCGCAAATACCGCGCGCTGGCGTTGCCCGAATCCGGGCGGATGATCTGGTCCAACTCCGCTAGAGCCGCAGTATAGTGTTGGCGACGTTTTTCTATCTTCGCCAGTCCCAGGTGCGAGTTCACCAACTGCGCGTTCAAGTTCAAAGCCTGCCGATAATTCTTCGCGGCCTCCTCCTCATTACCCAGGGTCGACTCCACACTCCCGAGTTGCTCATAGGCAAACGCGACGTCCGGCTCGATCGCAATATCCTTCTGAAACTCGGCGCGCGCCTGTTCAAACTGCTGCTGGTGCAAATATGCCAATCCCAGGTTGAAGTGCACAAAAGGCAGCTTCGGATCGGCCTTGGCCGCGCCTTCGAGTTCGCGCGCCGCTTCGTCATACTCCTCGCGGTTCAAGTGCGCCTTGCCCATCAGTAGATGAAATTCCGGCGAATTCTCCCCAATCTCCACCAGCCGCGAGAGTGCTTTGTCCTCAAGCGCAGAATTCTTCGCCTTATACGCGGCAATCCCGAGCACATAGAGATAATTCAATTGATCGGAAGCCTGACCCCAGAGCGGTTCCATCGCGCTCATCGCATCGGCCCAGCGATCGTTGAAAAAATAGCAGAGCCCAAGCAGATAGCGCGCCTGGTAGGAACCCGGGACGTCTCGCACCACCGACGCGAACGGCTGGATGGCTGAGTGAAAGTCGTTCTGCCGAAAATAGACCAGCCCGACGTTCAACCGGATCCCCGGAATTTCCGGTGCCAACTTCTCGGCCTTGTGCAGCATTGCCAGCGCCTGCGCCCACTGTTTACGCCGCATGTGAATCACGCCCAGATTCGCGTACGCTCCCGCCACCCCGGAATCGAACGCCAGCACCTGCCGGAAATCCTGTTCCGCTTCGTCGAGCTTGCCCGCCTGCAGCGCGGCTTCTCCCGCGGCAAACAGCTTCTGTGGATCTGCTGTAACCTGTGACGCGGCCTTCTTCGCCGGCGTGACCTGCGCGAACGCCCACAGCGTCGAGAACAAAACGGCCACGACCGCCAATCCCGCGCTCGCGCTTGACACTCGATTCACTGTGCTGTAGTGTCCGCCAGCAAGAGCCTGAAATTCAAGGAGTCCATGGCAGCGCCCGCATCGAAATCTACCAAAGCCGCCTCGTCTGCGGCGAAACCCCGCCGCGAGCCCGAGTCCTCCCGCAAACGCCAGCAGCCTAACGCCATCACCATTCGCGATGTCGCCGAGCGAAGCGGATTCTCATCCGCCACCGTCTCCATCGTCCTGAATAACGCTCCCCTCTCGCGCTACATCCCCGACACAACCAAGGCCCGCATCCAGCGCGCGGCCTTGCACCTTGGGTATAGGCCCAATCTATTTGCGCGGTCCCTGCGCAGTCGCCGCAGCCACACCATCGGGGTCATGGTCTTCGACATGACCGATCCCTACTGCACGCTGGTGCTGCGCGGCATCGAGAATACTCTCTACCAATCTTCGTTCCTCCCCATCCTCACCGACGTGCACAACGAGCGCAGCCGCTTCGAGCGCTACCTCGAAATGCTCCTCGACCGCCGTGTCGAAGGTCTGGTCGTTCTGGCCAACTGGTTGTTTGTGGACATCAACGTCCTCGCCGACCTTGAAAAAAACAACATTCCGACCGCCACCGTGGGCCGCGAACTAAAGAACGATAAAATCAGCTCGGTGATTGTCGACAATGCCCTCGGAGCCCACGCCGCCCTCGAACACCTTTACTCGCTGGGCCATCGCAAGATCGCCTTCATCCGCGGCCCGCACCAGTTGTCCGATACCGAACCCCGGTGGCGCGGCGTGCGGGCGTTGGCCCGCGAATGCAATCTCGAACTTGACCCGCGCCTGATTGTCGACCTACCAGAATCTGGAGATCCGTTTTCAAGTTTTGAACAAGGATACAAATTAACGGAGGAATTGCTCGAACGCCGCCGTCCCTTCACCGCGTTGATGGCATTTGACGACATGACCGCCTTCGGCGCCATTCGCGCGCTCGGCAAAGCCGGCATTCGCGTTCCCGACCATTGCTCGGTAGTTGGCTTCGATGACGTCTCGCCCGCCGCCATCTATTCTCCGGCCCTGACTACCGTTCGCCAGCCCATGGAAGTCATGGGAGCGACGGCGGCCACCATCGTGGTCGAAGCCATCAACGGATTGCTCGAAAACAAGCCCGTGCGCCCGATTCACCGCCGGATCGTCCCCGAGTTGATCGTGCGCGAGTCGGCCCGTAGCGTGAAGTAGTACCGTGCCTTAAATGACCCCAATTTCGCTTGACAGCCAAGGGCGTCTGAAGCACTATTAAGCACTATTGACACGTTTTAATAAAGGCATTTGTCAGGTTTCAAGGCGCGCCACAGTGCCGGGAAGTATGAGGATGGAACCCGGCAGAAAATCGGCGTGGAACAAGAACTAGAGACTCGCCGGCCTTGGGGGTCTGGCTTTTGTTCCCTTTCCAAATTCGTGAGGAGCCCAGTTATGAAGATTCGTCTGCTGTGTGGAATTGCGCTCGCAATGGTGGTGCTTTCGACGGCGTTTGTGCACGCTCAGGACACCGCCTCAGTGACTGGCACGGTTCGCGATGCGTCCGGTGCCAGCGTTGCCAATGCGGAGGTCACGGTCTCGGCTGCTGACCGCGGAATCAATCGGACGACTACCACCAATTCCGAGGGCGAATATTCGGTTCCGGCGCTGCCGCCGGGTTCCTATGACATCACGGTCACCGCCAAGGGCTTCAAAAAATACGAGGCCCAAGGCGTAGTCCTGAATGTCGCTCAGAAGGCCCGCAACGACGTGAACCTACAGGTCGGCGCGGCCAATACGGAGGTCACCGTGATCGGATCCAACGTCGCCCAGGTGGAAACGCAGTCCTCGGACCTGACCGGCACCGTCACGGGGAAAGAAATCACCCAGCTTCAATTGAACGGGCGCAACTTCACCCAGTTGGTAACTCTGGTGCCCGGCGTCAGCAACCAGACCGGGCAGGACGAGGGCACCGTCGGTGTCTACGGCAACGTCAGCTTCAGCATTAACGGCGGTCGCGTCGAATACAACAACTGGGAACTCGACGGCGGCGACAACATGGACAACGGCAGCAACAGCACGTTGAACGTGTATCCCAGCCTCGAAGCCATCGCCGAGTTCAAGGTGCTCACCTCCAACTACGGTGCGCAATACGGCCGCAACGGATCGGGCACCGTGGAGGTTGAGACTAAGTCAGGCACCAACCAGTTTCACGGCAAAGTGTATGAGTTTGTCCGCAATGACGCATTTAATGCGCGTAATTTTTTCCAGGCGAGTGTTCCGCCATACAAAAAGAACGATTACGGCTACACCATCGGCGGTCCCATCCGGAAAAATCACACCTACTTTTTCTGGTCGCAGGAGTGGCGCAAGGATCGGGTGCCGGGCCAGGACTTCAATCAGCAGGTGCCGTCATTGGAGGAGAGAGCGGGAGACTTTAGCGACCAGTGCCTACCGGCGAACGACAGTGGTTTTTGCCCGCTTGTGGAGGGTAACCCAACCCCTGACCTCACCACTGTCGGCTTCAACCCGAATGATCCCAATGTTCAGGCGTTGCTGGCCTTAATTCCAGAGCCTACTTCGGGAGGCGGCGCCTCCTCGCGTTTCGTCCAGTCGCCGACCTCTCCCACAGACTGGCGAGAAGAGTTGATTAAGGTTGACCACAACTTGACCGACAAACAACGCCTGACCTTCCGCTACATTCATGATTCTTGGGACACCGTGACAGCAGTACCACTGTGGACCAATGCTGGTACTTTCCCAACGATCCAGACAGCGTTTAAAGGCCCGGGCGTAAGTCTGGTCACCCGCCTGAGTTCAACTTTTTCTCCCACCCTGCTAAACGAGTTTGTGTTCAGCTACACGACCGACCATATCGTTCTGAATAACGTGGGTGCGTGGAAACGACCCGACAACATGACAATCGGGGATCTGTTTGGCGGGAACGGCCACGGGATTATTCCAGGGATCAACCTGGTGGGCGACGCCTATGGCGGCGGTTTTGGAGAGGATCCTGGCTACATTCCAAACGGGATCTACAACTCCAATCCCACCTACACCTATCGCGACAATGTCAGCAAGATCATTGGCAAACACAATCTCCAGTTTGGTGCCTATGCTGCCTTTGGACAGAAGAATGAATTGGGTGGAGAACTCGGTCCTGGATCGATTCCCGGTTATTTGACTTTCGACGCGACCAATGGAGGGGTTTCCAGCGGAAACCCGTTCGCGGATCTGCTTCTGGGATACGTTTCCAGCTTCGGACAACAAGACAAATTCGTTAAATACTACAACCGGTACAAGATCGTTGAACCCTACTTTCAGGACGACTGGCGTATAACTCAACGTCTCACACTCAATTTGGGAATCCGCCTCAGCCTGTTTGGAACCTACCGCGAGAAGCAGAAACAAGCATTTAACTTCGACCCCGCGCGCTATGTTCTCGGACCGACGATAGTGAATTCGGATGGAACGGTAACCGGACTCGGGACTGATCCCACCCAGCCTGTATCCATCGGTAACTTGCCGAACGGAATGGCGCAATGCGGCGTTACACCCGGTGTCCCGGTAAGTTGCATGAAGGGTCACCTATTTAATCCCGCTCCCCGCATCGGTTTTGCGTGGGACCCAATGGGGAATGGCAAGACTTCCATCCGCGGGGGCTACGGCATTTTCTTTGAACATGCCAATGGCAACGAAGGCAACACGGAATCCTTGGAGAACTCTCCTCCACTGGCTAATGCCGTTCAGCAGAACTTCCAGGAGGGTGCCCAGGACAACAAAAATAACTACACGTCAATCGGAGTCGGATTGGAGGCGCTCCAACTTCCTCTGAGCGTCAATGCAGTTCCCACTAAAGCTATTTGGCCGTATGTTCAACAGTGGCATCTCGACGTCCAGCACGAGCTCCTTAGAAACACCGTGGCAACAGTCTCTTATGTTGGCAGCAAGGGTACTCACCTAAATCGGCAGACGAATCTCAACCAACTCTTTCCTCTCGCTCTGGCTGATAACCCCTATAAGCCTGGAGAGGCGATCAGCGCCACAATCGACCCGGTGACGAATGCGTCAATCGATTGCGGGGAGTCATTTGACCCTAATACTGGTGTCCCTCTAAACGGTATGACGCCGAGTGGCGTGCCGATCACCGGGCAGGCAGCAATCCACCTCGGCGTTGCAGCTTGCTCCACGAACTCCGACCTGTTCCGTCCGTTCCCGGGCTACGGCGACATTAACCACCTGGAATACGCTGCTTCCTCCGTCTATCACGCCTTCCAGGCGGCGGTCCGCCGCAGTGTTGGTCGTCTCAATCTGAGCGTTGCCTACACCTGGAGCCACTCCATCGATGATTCTTCGGACCGGTTCGATGGCAGCTTTGTGAATTCCTACGATCCGTCTTCGAACCGCGCCAGTTCTAACTTCGACCAGCGCCACATACTCAACCTCTCCTATGTCTGGGATCTTCCATTCTTCAAGAACCCAGTCCTCGCAAACAAAATCCTCGGTGGCTGGCAATACTCTGGGATCACCACGTTCCAAACCGGCACCCCGTTCAGCGCCGTCATGTCCTCGGATAATGCGGGTGTCGCCAATGGGCTTGGTTCCAGTTCCCGTCCAGACCTCGTGGGCAACCCGAATGCCTCTTTCACCCAGGTTCCGCTCGAGAACTTCGGGCCCGCCTTCTTCAACGCGGCAGCCTTTGCTCCGGCACAGGGCCTAACCTTTGGAACCGCGCCTCGCAACCTGTTGCGCAACCCGCACCGCACCAATTTCGATATGTCGTTGTTCAAGCACTTCGGTGTTACCGAGAAGGTCGCATTTGAATTCCGCGCCGAAGCCTATAACATCTTCAATCACACTCAATGGGGTGGCATCGCAGGCGATTCCGGTTCGGCTGGTGGCGCTGGAAATAACACGTTGGGCAGTGACGGTTTCCTGTATGTTTCGTCAGCTCACAACCCCCGGATTCTGCAGTTTGCGGCGAAGCTCGTCTTCTGAAGTAAAGAAAGTAAGGTGGGCCACAAAATCCCGGCTCACAGTACCGAAGAACACAGGGTGTCCCACTCATCGCGGTCTTTGCGATGAGTGGGATTCACTCAACTAAGTGATGATTTACCACGAGTTGGTTTAATCCGCCGCTCCGACCCGCAAGCGTTCCCGGCTGAGCACCGTCAGGCCCTTCTCCAGATCGGCAATCAGATCGTCGACGTTCTCGATTCCCACCGAGAGCCGAATCATCTGCTCCGTCACGCCCATCTTCCTCCGCAGTTCTGGATCGATCATGGCATGCGACGTGAGCACTGGGATCGACACCAGCGAGTCCACTCCGCCCAGACTGGGGGCAAGCGTGAACAGGTTGAGCGCTTCGGCCACGCGGCAGGCGTCTTCACCGGTGCCGTCAACTTCGAAGGCCACCACGCCCCCGGCCCCGGCCAAGTACTTCTGGGCGAGCTCGTACTCGGGATGTCCTTTCAGCATTGGGTAGTGAACACGCGTCACTTTGGGATGCTTGTTCAGAAATTCCGCGATCCGCAGCGCACTTGCGTTTTGCCGCTCGACGCGCACCGCCAGCGTCTTGATGCCGCGCAGGAGCAAGAAAGCTGCATGGGGGTCCATCGAACAGCCAAGCGTGGTGCGCACATGATGAATCTGGTCGATCAGGTCGCGCCGTCCGGTGGCCATGCCGCAAATCAAATCGGAATGTCCGCCAAAATATTTCGTGCCCGAGTGCAGCACCAGATCGATCCCCCACTCGGCCGGTCGGCAATTGATGGGCGTGGCGAAGGTGGAATCAATCGTCGAGATGATGCCGTGCTTACGCGCAAGGGCGGCAATCTTTTCGAGATCGACAACGCGCACAATCGGATTCGTCGGCGACTCGATGTGCACAATCCTCGTATTCGGCCGGATCGCGCGCTCGTGTTGTTCGATGTCATTGGTATCCACGAACGTCGTTTCGACGCCCAGTTTCGGCAGCCACTGGGAAAGAAACTTCGTTACGCCGCCGTAAATGTCGCGCTGCGCCACAATGTGGTCTCCCGCCTTGACCAGCGCGAGCATCGACGCCGTGATCGCGGCCATGCCCGAAGAGAACAGCAGGGCCGCATCCGTGCCTTCCAGTTCGGCAATCGCGTTTTCAGCGACCGTGTGCGTCGGATTGCCGTAGCGCGTGTAGAAGCGGTCGGTTTCAGTGGCGCGCACCTGCTCCTGATTGTCGGTGACTTCAAAGGTTGAGGTCTGATAGATCGGTGTCGAGAGCGGACCGTTCTTCTTGTGAAGGCTTTTTCCGCCGTGCACCGCTTCGGTTTCCCGATGGAAGGAATGTTTCTTCATTTTGCTCCTTGATGTAAAGACGAGGCTTGCCTCGCCTCCGCCTGGTCCGTCTGAGACGCGGCAAGCCGCGTCTCTATGTTCTTATCCTCGTACTGCGGCAGCATCCATCGCCGGCACCTGGGCCAGCCACGTTGCGGAACGCGGGTGGCGCCCGGCAACCAGTTTGTCGAACTCCTGCTGCAGTGCGCGCGTAACCGGACCTGTCTTGCCGTCGCCGATGGTGCGGAAATCGATCTCGCGCAACGCGACAACTTCGGCCGCCGTTCCACACACGAATACTTCGTCGGAAATGTAGAGTTGGTCGCGCGAAATCGGCTCCTCAACCACCGTGTAGCCCAAATCGCGTGCCAGCGTGAGTAGACTGTCACGGGTGATGCCTTCCAGAATCCCAGCTCGAGGCGTGGTGTAGATCGAATCGTTGCGCACAACGAAGAGGTTCTCGCCAGTGCATTCGGCGACGTAGCCGTCGGGCCCCAGCATAATGGCTTCATCGAATCCGGCCCGGTGCGATTCCGTCTTCGCCAAAATCGAGCTCACATAGTTTCCCGAAACTTTGGCCTTGGTCATCATGATGTTCGGGTGCAGGCGAGTGAAGGAAGCGATGTTGGCGCGGATCCCTCGCTCTTTGGCTTCGGCGCCAAGAAACGCCTTCCACTCCCATACGGCAACCACGAAGCGCGGCTGACCGGCTTCGACTGTCAGGCTCATGGCGCCATCCAGGTAGATCATGGGGCGGATGTAGCAAGCGGAAAACTCGTTCGCCGCGATGGTCTGGTTGATCGCGGTCTTCACCTGCTCGGCGGTGACCGGCAACTCGCGAAATCCCACAATGTGCGCCGAGTCCAGCAGGCGCTGCACGTGTTCGTCCAGGCGGAACACGGCCGGCCCCTTATCGGTCGCGTAGCAACGAATGCCTTCAAACACGCTGAAGCCGTATTGCACGGCGGCACTCACGAACGGCACAACCCCTTCGCTGGCGGGTCTCAGAGAATCATCGATCCATATGTAGCGAGCGGCTCCCATGGTCTCCTCGGGAAGAGCTGGAATCTCTTAAGAGTACCTGCGCTGGCACGTCGCGGCAAGGCGGCCAGACAGGTTTGATTGAATTTGGGACGCGACCAGACAGCACAGCGCCCAGACTCTATAATCAGCCGTTTATGGAAACCGGACTCAAGAATCGCGTCGCCATCGTCGCCGCGTCCAGCCAGGGACTCGGTCGAGCCAGCGCCGAGGCTTTCGCGGCGGAAGGCTGCCATGTTGCCATCTGCGCCCGCAACCGCGAAGCGCTCACCTCCGTCGCCGAAAATCTGCGCACCCGCTACCAAACCGAAGTGCTGGTCGAGCCCTTCGATGTAACGGATGCGAACGCCGTCCGAGATTTCGTCAGCGCGGTGGTCCAGAAGTTTGGCGGCGTCGATATCTGCGTGACCAACGCCGGAGGCCCGCCCGCCAAGGGTTTTCTCGCGACGACCATTGAGGAGTGGCGCCGTGCCATCGATCTTAATTTTATGAGCACCGTGTACTTTGCGCACCAGGTCATCCCACACATGCAGAAAAAAAGGTGGGGACGCATCATTACGATCACTTCCGTGACCACAAAACAGCCAATCGGTGATCTTGTCTATTCGAACGCCGTGCGCGCCGCAGTTGTCGGGCTGATGAAAAGCCTTGCGAACGAATTCGGCAAAGACGGAATATTGGTCAACAACGTCGGCCCCGGCTTTACAGCTACCGATCGCCTGAAGGAACTCGCCAAGTCCCGCTCGGCGGCGTTGCACCAGACTGAAAAGGAAATTTTCGATGGCTGGGCCGCGGACGCCCCGCTGAAACGCCTGGGCGAACCACGGGAGCTTGCCGACACGATTGTCTGGCTCGCCAGCGAGCGCGCTTCCTACATCACGGGGCAAACGGTGCTCGTCGATGGCGGCCTCTACAAGGGTTTGTAGAATTCACAAATTCATAACGTGACTTCACGTCAAACGGAAGCGGAAATTTTCGCGCTGAACCTTCCAGAATTCTTGCAACGTTTGTTGTTTTCCGGTAAACTTTCGCCCATTCTGAACATAAACCTCGACACGCTTCCCATAGGGTGGAAGCCAGGAACAAGTCCATGCAAAACATCTTGAGGCTGTGCAGGTAGACGGACGAGCTCTCTGGTCCAAAGGTGTCGCGGCTTGAGCTGAAGCCATCCTGAACTTGCAAGTGAAAGGCGAGTACTTCCAAGGGGGCAGTGTTTATGTCGAGACTGAAATCTCTGGCAGGCTTGATTCTGGTCGTTCTGGCGGCGGCAATCGCCGCAGCCCAAGGTGGAGCCACCGGCGCCATCAGCGGCACGGTTCAGGACGTCTCCGGAGCGGTCGTCGCTGGCGCTGAAGTACAAATTATCAATCAGGATACCGGTGCCGTCACCCGTACGCTTAAGACTGATGCCACCGGCGCCTTCATCGCACCGTTGTTGCCGGTCGCAACCTATACGGTCAAGGTTGTCGCGACGGGTTTTGGCGAAGGGAATTTCAAGGACATCGCCGTCCGCATCACCGAGACCACGCGTCTTACCGCCAAGCTCGCTCCCCTGAAGGTCATGCAGAAGCTGGAAGTCCAGGCCGAGGTCCAGACCATTGAGACCACCACAGCGACCACCGGCCAGGCCATCGAAGAACGCACCATCCGCGAACTGCCGCTCGCGACCCAAAACTTCCAGCAGTTGCTGACCCTCTCCACCGGCGCGCAGAGTGAACTGAACGCCTCCGCCCAACTCGGACGGGGCAACGCGCGCGTGATCGTCAACGGCCAGCGCGAGGACAACAACAACTACCTGATCGAAGGCATCAGCGCGACCGACTACAACGTCTCGCAATCTACCAACGTCCCGCTTCCCAACCCGGACGTGATCCAGGAATTCAAAGTCCAGACCTCGCTTTACGACGCCAGCCAGGGACGCAATAGCGGCGGCAATGTGAACGCCGTCCTGAAATCCGGCACGAAGGACTTTCACGGTGACCTGTACGAATTTTTCCGCAACGACATCTTCAACGCGAACGAATTCTTCCTGAACCGCGCCGGACAGAAACGCCCCTCAGTCAAGCAGAACATCTTCGGCGGCAGCCTGGGCGGCCCCCTTAGCCCCAACGCGAAGCTGGGCTACTTCTTTGTGAATTACCAAGGCACACGCCAGCGCAGCGGCTTATCGCCGGGGACTTCGATCAGCAATCAGGGCTTTCCAATCCTGCCGGCGGACCGATCAGCGGAGAATCTGGCCGCGATTTTCAGCACGCCGGCGACTGGGAGTTGTCCCGGCGTTCCCATTACCATCGATCCGGTCATAGTCAAACTCCTTAACTTAAAGAGCAATCAGTTCGGAGGCGATGCCAACGGATTCTTGTTCCCTTCCTTGCCTGGCACACCCGGGGTGAACGTTGACGCAAACTGCAATGTGAGCCTTAAGAGCGCGCCCTTTGTCATCAGCAAGCCCGGCAAGTTCACCGATGACCAGTTCACGACGAACTGGGACAAGGAATTCAACCACGGCAACGACAAGCTGGCGGCGCGCTTCTTCTTCTCCAACGCCGAGTCGTTGCTCCCCTTTGGCGCGGGCGGCCTGCAGGCTTCGCTGGGCGGAACGCTCGCCAGCAGCATCAGCGCTACCGACTTGAACTTCCCCTACGATCTTCCCGTGAACACTCGGTTCCTCAGCATCGCAGAAACACATTTGTTCTCGCCCACGGTGGTCAACGATTTCCGCTTCGGTTACGTGCGCATTAACAATAGCCTGATCAACCTTCCACCCGCCGGGGTGACCGCGGAAGCAGTGGGCATCGATCGGCCTACCAACAACATCACCAGCTCAATTTACAAATTCACTCTCGGCAGTTCCGGATTCCAGATCGGACCGACCCCGCCTGCCGATCAGTTTCAAACCCAAAACAACTTTAATTTTGTCGAGACGCTGAGTTGGGTCCGAGGCAAACACACATTTCGCTTCGGCGCCGAATACACTCGTGTCAATCTCGACAAGCTCTTTCCCCAGACGTTTAATGGCCAACTGTTCTTCGTCAACGGCGGCGGTCTCACGGACTTCCAGAAGCTTTTGGCCGGGCAGGTCGACTTCAGCTTCGGCGGTGGTGGCGTTTTTAACCACCAGTACCGCAACAACAACTACTCTTTCTTTGCCCAGGATGACTGGAAAGTCGGGAAGGATCTGACCCTGAACCTCGGCCTGCGGACTGAGATCCTCGGCGCTTTTTACGACAACCTCTGCCACATCGGCAACTTCGATCCCGCCTTGGCCAATGCCGGCAAGTACCCGCTGGTTTACGGCGAGTGCGCCAACAAGCTGGGCATTTCCGGCATGAAGGGTTCCGGCAGCAACACCACCTTAAACAATGCCTACACCACCGGTCTCGGCCCGCGCGTCGGCTTTGCCTGGGATGTCCTCGGACATCACAACACGACCATTCGCGGCGGCTATGGCATCTACTTCGTGCGCGAGGACGTCGGCACTGTAGACCAACTCTCTTTCCAGGCTCCGATCTTGCCTATCGCCTTCGGCGGCGGTCAAGCCGGATGCCTGGGCAGCTTCTTTTCTTCCAACCCTCTCCCGGGTTGCCCCAGTCCAAATTTCAACGCCCTGCCCAAGGCCGGCGTTCTCGACGGCAACTTCTTGCCGTGTCTGGGCGTGATTACGGGATTTTCCGGCGGCACCGACAATTTCCCGGACGTTGCCTGCGCGGCGGGTAGTCCAGGTTCGGTACCCTCGAGTTTCCTGTTTGCGCTGGTCGTACCACGGCAATTCAAGGCGCCTAACACTCAGCAATGGAACCTAACCGTCCAACGGGAACTGGGCAAGCAATGGGTGTTGGAGCTGGGCTATATCGGAACTCACGCCGTTCACCTTCGCGAAACCCGCACCAACGTTCAAGCCCAGCTGGCTACGCAGGATCGACCGGTCACCGTAACCCTTCCGGACAACTCGCAGGTCGAGATCTTTAACAGCACGATCGGCAATGGTTTCTCCCGATCAACTCTGCAGGGCATCAACGGCTACGGCGGAATGCAGTTGTTCGCCAACGATGCTTACTCCCACTACCACTCGCTCCAGGCGACGGTTTCGCGCCGCTGGGGCGCGGGCTATTTCCAGGGTGCCTACACTTTCGCAAAGTCCACAGACGCGACTTC
>WNGE01001262.1_pt1 | contig 59830 bp, 54 predicted proteins | sample 5400651 | NCBI WGS metagenome assembly WNGE01 (sample SAMN13153370, study PRJNA577476) | soil metagenome | isolation source: 60 cm soil or saprolite under grassland replicate 2 | place: USA:California | collected 2016-06-15 | reverse complement strand
CACAGCCAGCCTGCTGCTTTCCACGCCTGCTCTGACACGCTCTGTCCGTTCTTCCTGGCTTTCTAGCGCAGCTGCTCGCGTGCTTTGGTGGCCTCCTCCTCCGACAGCTGCCGGATGATCACTCGCACCTGCGTGCGCTCGCCTTGCCAACGCGACCAACACGTCCGACTGGCCACTTCCTCCTTGCTGTGCTCGGCCCATGCCAGCAGATCGATGGCTTCCCCCTGCTCGTCTTCCACCGGAAAGTTCCTGAGCACGAAGCGCAGCACCACGTACGCTTTGCGTTTGCTGGCATACGCCACCGAACTGCGAAAGCCATCGCCCCGGTCGGCTATCACGATGTCTGCCGACTGCAACACGTAGTACGCGAACTTCTCGCCCCCATGTCGATCAGTGATGCTCACCTGGCTCAACCGCCCTGCACACAGCTCATAGGCCGTATGCAGCCGCCAATCGTCTCCCGTGCCTCCCACCTGTCGGATGCGCGTCGCATCCACGAGCAACACACGTCCTACCGCTCGCTCCCCCAACCACTGCGACGCCACCGGACTGGCGATCAGTTCGCCACACAGCCACAACAACCACGTGTTCGCCCGCCGTAAGCGCTTGCGCCAGGCGCGCTCACACATATCAGCCAGGCCAATGAGCATCGCCCAGGCTCCTAGCAGACGAAATGAGGGCGCACACAGCACGTACCCCAGCAAGCCGCGCAACAGATCGGTCGCGCTGCTAATCTCCCGCTTGCGCTCCCAGGCCTTGAGCTGGATGGCTTGGGCTTCCAGCTCCTGGGGCAAGCGGCTCACCACTTCCTCTTCCCACTGGCTATCGAGCCAGGCACGATCTTGCTCCTGGCTGCGCAATGACGTATCATGAACGGGAGTTGACATGGGTCCTCCTATGATGAGTGCTAGCGTTACCACTTTTCACTCTATCATAGCAGGTCCGGTCTCCTCTTTGCTCTCGTTTGCTCTTAAGTCCGCGCTTATAGGGGGTGACCCCTTTCTTTTTGCTAAACCGACAATAGAAATCACTGGTCATCAGAACAAACGATCTCGCACTATTGCGAAATCACTGCTGTCCAGAATTTTTCTATTGTCACCTATTTGTTAAGGAGCAAAAATATAATGATTGAATTATAGCAGGAAGCGAGCTTATCCTCGACTCATGCGGATTGCAGAGCGAAGCTACAACTTTGCGGGGGCCAGATGGTTTTTACTGCTTCGATGTTGCTATATCAACGACGTTGATTGAGCGGGAAATGGGGAAAAAGTCGAGATAAAATATATTCTGCGCCATATGGATGAGCTAGGGTCTTTTCAGCCTCCCTGTTTTCTCTATATCTAATTTCTTAGCTCTATTTTCGGCAGGTTCAATAACGTGTTCCCTTAGAGAAGCTAGCAACCGATCGACAGTAGTATAACGATGGGCTTCCAGTACCCAGGGGAAGCTTTTGAAGTGGTCGTACATCCCATACTCTTTGCTTCTTGCGTGTAAAAGTGGCTGAACTGGAACAGATGGAAGGTCTGGAACGATAAATGCCAACTCCTGGGGGATACTCTTTGGGTTAGTAAGATCGGCTATAATAAATCGAGCCAAGCGAGCCAAAGTGGTAACAGTCTCGGTTACATTTCGGTTAGTTGGTACATCGAAATCGAACACGATAGGCAAGAAGTCTTTCTTACGAAGTTCCTCTTTGAGGGCATCTAAGACCCTCTTCCGCTCAGGAGTGAAGCGTCCTAAGATCAAAACAACCTTTGAAGTGATAGTGTCGATGACATCACGGATTTCCGAATTGTTCAGCAACAGGTAGATGAACTGAGCAACCTTGAGATTATCAACGGTGATGGTTGGTTGGCCTCCTGGTGTGATAGTTAGGTTGAGTTGTTCCGCTCCATCAAGCTGTACATCCCAGGCAGATATGCCATAAATGGTGCAATCTTTCAGCGTGGTGTTGGTCAGATCGGTTCCGACCAAGATTGTTCTGCTAAGATCGGCTCCGCTGAGATTGGCTCCGTTGAGATGGGCATAGCTGAGGTTTGCTCCACGGAGGTAAGCACCGCTGAGGTCGGCACTGCTGAGGTCGGCATCACTGAAGTCAGCTTGACTCAGGTCGGCTAGTCTGAAGTTGGCTTTCCAGAGGTCGGCTTTCCAGAGGTCGGCTCCGCTGAGATTGGCTTGTCTTAGGTCAGCTCCGCTGAAGTTGGTTTCGCGGAGATTGGTTTCGCTGAGGTCGGCACTGCTGAGATCGGCTAGTCTTAGGTTTGCTTTGTTGAGGTTTGCTTTGCTGAGGTCGGCTTTGCTGAGGTTGGCTCCGCTAAAATCTGGTTGTATATTCAGATGTTCTCGCCTCCACTGGTTCCAGACCTCTACGCCTTGTTTGAGAATATCAAGGTGTTCCTGGTTTGCCATAAAGCTCGCCTCCTGATTTACCACTTTTCTAATTCCTTTGCTTTCTGTTCAGCAGGTATAATGACTTTTTCTTGAAGAGATTGTACCAAACTTGCCTCATCAGTATAGCGATAGACTGGAAGCACCCACGAGTATCTTGTGAAATGTTCAAACATGCCATATTCATCTTGCGAAGTGAGTATCAAGGGTTGCACTGGTACTGAGGGAAGATTGGGTACAATCGTCATCAATTCCTGGGGAATGCTTTTCGCATCGGTGATATCGGCAATCACAAACCGTGCCAGATGAGCAAGCGTAGAAACTGTCTCTGTGATGTCTCTGCGTGCTGGTTTGTTAAAATCGAACAAAATGGGGAGATATCCTTTTAATCGAAGCGCGTCTCGAAGGGCATCTAAAACGGCTTTTCGCTCAGGCGAAAAGCGACCAAGGATGAGGATGGCTTTCTTGGCAATTGTGTCAATGGCATCACGAATTTCGGTATTGTTCAGCAGCAGGTAGATGAATTGAGCAATCTTGAGATTATCGACAGTGATTGTTGGTTCCTCTTCCGGAGTGATAACTAAATCAATCTGTTTTGCTCCTGTCAGTTCCACGTCCCAAGCTGCTATTCCATAAATGTGACAATTGGTGAGGATCGCCTCTGCAAAGATTGTTCCTACTAGGGTAGCTCTATCAAGGTAGGCTCCACTGAGATCGGCATAGCTAAGATCAGCTTCGCTAAGATCTGCACGGTAGAGACCGGCTTCCCTGAGGTCAACCCCAGTCATATCAGCTTTGATAAGTTGGGCACTGGAAAAATTGGCTTTGTTAAGGTTGGCTAGGGTGAGATCGGCCTGATTGAGGATGGCTTCATGAAGGTTAGATTCTCTAAAGTTAGCTTCACGAAGTTCGGCATCAAAGAGGTTAGCTTCGGTGAGATTGGCTCCGCTCAGATCGGCATGGTTGAGCTTGGCAAAGCAGAGATTGGCAAAGCTGAGTTCAGCCTTATGGAGATCTACAAGGGTGAAGTTGGCCCCAAAGAATCTGCCTTTCATGAGATAAGCTTCTCTGAGGTCAGGTCGAATATTCGGGTGCTCTTCTCTCCACTGGTTCCACATCTCCACCCCTTGTTTGAGGATATCAAGATGTTCCTGGTTTGCCATAGAGCTTACCTCCTCGCACTACCGTTTTTCTAATTCCAGTGCCTTCTGTTCGGCAGGAGCAATAACTTTTTCATGAAGAGATTGCAGCAAACTTTCCTCGTCAATATAGCGATATACAGGAAGAACCCAAGGAAACCGTGTGAAATGTTCAAACATGCCATATTCGTGTTGCATAGTTAGTATCAGTGGTTGGACTACTACTGACGGTAGATGGGGAATAATTCGATCTAGTTCTTGTGGGATGCTTTTGGCATCAGTGATGTCGGCGATCACAAACCGCGCCATGTGAGCTAGAGTAGAAATAGTCTCAGTGATATCTCGGTTTGTTGGTTTCTCAAAATCGACTAATACAGGTAAATAGTTGTGCTTGCGAAGTTCGACCCTTATAGCGTCCAAAACCTTCTTACGCTTATCTGTAAAGCGTCCTAAGATCAGGACGACTTTGGAGGTGATAGTATCAATGACGTCACGAATTTTTTGATTATTCAGCAGCAGATAGATGAACTGCGCAACATCTAGGTTATCTACCGTGATAAGCGGCTCGTTCTCAGAAGTAATTACAAGATTTGATTGGATTGTCCCCTCCAAATCCACATTCCAACTAGAACTACCATAGATCAAGCATCCTGTCATATTTGCTCCTGTTAAAGATGCATTATTCAATATCGCTCCACGTATATCTGCTGAATTGAGATTTGCTTCGCTAAAGTTTGTTCCAATCAAATTTGCTTGACCAAGAATAGCCCTCGTAAGATTTGCACGATTAAATTGGGAATTACAAAGCATGGCTCTTCCCAAGTTCGCTTCAGTTAAGTCTGCATCACTAAAATCTGCTGAGGCAAGGTAAGAACCAAAGAGATCAGCACCTTTAAGACTCGCACCTTTAAAGTTTGTTAATCCAAGATATGATTCTCTAATAAATGCTTTATCGAGATTTGCGTTACTAAAATTAGTGAAATCAAGATTTGCTCCACCAAAGACAACGCCTTTGAGATTTGCATCACTGAAATTTGTCATTGAACAATTAGCCCAGAACAAATCTGCTTCCCCAATATTCAATCCACTCAAGTCAACATCACTTAAATCAGGTCGAATAAGGCGATTATCATCTTCGTATCTCCACTTGTTCCAAACCTTTGCCCCTTGTTTGAGGAGGTCAAGATGTTCCTGGTATGCCATACCTTACCCCTTCACGTACTTTAATAGTAATTCAGATTGATAAAATAAATGCTCTATTCGTATTAACGAATGAAGAGTTGAGTCGTAGAATAAAAATTGCCTGCTATGGACTACGGATGAAGAAGGAAAGGCTAGTTTTTGTGGGTACGTTGTTGCTCTTCTTCTAACGCTTCAAGTCGTGCTTCGTGTTCTTGGAGGTGTTTATTGCTCTGGTCGAGTTTCTGCTCTACTCGGTGAATATCTGCTTTCTCCGCTTTTTGTGCCAGTGCTTCGCGGATGTCCTTTTGTCCGTCTCGGAGATCATCCTGTCCGGCTTTGAGCGCATCAACTGCTGTTCTCACCTGCAAGAGTTCTGTTTTGATCTGTGAAATGTCTTTGGCAATGGGGTTGAGAAACTCGGCAATTTTTCCTACTAACTCGTCAGTGTTCATACGCTACGCAATTGTATCAAGACGGTTGCTTGCCTGCAACTGGCGTCTTTTCTCCATCATAGCCTTGTAACTGTCGCGCTCAAGTTTGCGTGCATTCTCAATCACTTTCCGTCGGGCTGCTTTTCTGGCAGCAACATGATGGGATAGAGTTTGTGCGTGGGAAAACGTATATGCGGTCATATGGTTGGCATGGTAGCAAATCGGAGAGCCAATAGCAAGTAGCAGGGAACTATGCAATACAAGCTACCTTTGCTATACTGACCTGGAAAAATTCATGGTGGAACAGAGGTGGCTCAATGGGAGCAAGGTTTCGTTCCTGGTGGCAGCAAATAAAAATCCATCCTGTGGCTACTACGTTGATAGCATTATTTGTTGCGCTTAGTGTGCTAGTTATCTTTGGGGGATACAAGTTTAATTGGGACTGGACTGGCTTTAACAGTCCGTCAAAAACGCTATGGGACTGGTTACAGCTTCTTGGTGTACTTGCTGTTCCAGTTGCGGTAGGTTTTGGGGCAGTATGGTTTACTACACGCCAAAGCAAAGTGAGTGATGCGGAAAATAAGGATAACCAGCGTGAAACTGCGCTTCAAGCCTACATCGACAAAATATCGGAACTCCTTCTTAAAGAGCATTTGGATGAGCGAACAGCAGATGGTAAATTAATACCAGAATACGAGCAGGTACGGAAGATAGCACGGGTACGAACAATAACCGTCCTGAACCAGTTAGACGCAAGGCGAATTGGCTACGTCTTCCCCTTTTTACGTGAAGCAGGCCTCATGTCAAAACACCCAAACGAGAGTGTAGTGAGCTTGCGCGAAGCTAATCTTCGTACCGTCAATTGGAGTCAAGCCTTCCTCTACGACGCCAACCTCAGCAAAACAAACCTCAGACGAGCCAACCTCAACGGAGCCATCCTCAGTGGAGCCATCCTCAGCGAAGCCAATCTCTACCAAGCCGACCTCAGCGAAGCCAATCTCTACCAAGCCGACCTCAGCAAAGCCTTCCTCTACCAAGCCGACCTCAGCAAAACAAACCTTAGCGGAGCCAAACTCGTGGAGGCCGATCTCAAAAGCACTAACCTTAGCGGAGCCAACCTTAGCGGAGCCAACCTGAAAGATGCTAAGAACATTACTATTGAAGAATTGGAAAAGCAAGCCGAGTCACTTCAAGGCGCAACCATGCCTGATGGGTCTATACATGAGTAGCCAATTATAAAGTGTAGCGTGACCTATCTGTGCAAGCACTAACCAGTAAATTATTGCAGGTGGCATAGGTGTAACGAAAAGCTTCTGAATTATCTCAGGCGCAAGGACGTTATGAAACCACCAATATAAGCCTCATGGTAGATCAATTGGACAAGAAACGTCCTCATACGTTGATACCAGTAGGTAAACTTTTTGACGCCATTGAAGCCTTTGTTGGGTTACTTATCGAAATTACCTTCATTGCAACGCTGATACCATGCTTCTTCGGAAAGTGAACTATGTAGATTGAGAGATATATACCTTGGGTAAGAAAATCGATAAACGCATTCCGCTAAAGCTCGAACCACCTCTATATGATGCGGAAGATGTAAAGTATTGGAAAGCAATGAAACAGTATTGGAAAGAGCGTGGTCAACCCTGGCGTACGGAGCCAGAGATTGACGAAGAGCGGCAAAAGTTTCTTTCTGAAAGACGAAGTATCACGCCTAATAGTCAACAAGGCATCTATCCATTCAAGGACATTAAATTGAGTCGTGCTGATATAGAGTGGCTGTTAGCGACACACGAAAACGGGCGCGGGCCGATAAATTGGAGCGATGAAAGTCAGCGTGGACGTTATGGATTAGATGTGCGCGGCGCTGATCTACGCAATGTAAATTTAATGCGTTTACCACTTGCTTGCCTGGGGAGGGTCAAAGATGAAATTGTGGATGAGGGTATTATGACATTTGGGACTACACGAAATGATGCCTCAACAATTCATTTAGAGGGAGCAGCTCTTGCTCAATCTCATTTAGAGGGAGCCGATTTGAGCAATGCTAATTTAGAGAAAGCCTTTATTATTGAAGCTCATTTATCGGAAACTTGCTTCAATAATGCCAATTTGAAGGATGCACAATTCTGGAAATCTAATTTAAGAGGTGCATGGTTTTGGGAAGCCCATTTAAAAGGAGCAAATCTCAGCGAGACTCATTTGGAGGGGGCTATCTTAAAATATGCTCATTTAGAGGGAGCTAATATTCAAGGTGCTTTTTTTGACAACTTGACCTTACTCAATGAAAGTACCTTTGGTGATACTAAGTATGGTGCCGTTGCTCTTGCTGATGTTCATTGGGGAGATGTAAATCTTGCTGTAGTCGATTGGTCTGAAATCTCTATACTCGGTGATGAAGTTGAAGCAAGAAATCGTAGAAAAGACGACGATCGAGACAAAGTAATATACGAGAGATATCTTGATTATCAAACGGCGGCGCGCGCCTATCGCCAGCTTGTAATCGTATTACGCAATCAAGGACTTAATGAAGATGCCGCGCGGTTTTCCTATCGTGCGCAGCTTATGCAGCGTAAACTATTCTGGTATGAGCAAAAATACGCAAAATATCTCGGCTCACTCTTTCTTGATCTCTTATCAGGTTATGGTTATAGACCAGTGCGGTGCTTCATCGCTTACGCCATTGTGATAAGCATATTCGCAATAATTTATCTTCTTCTTGGTGTTCACCTTGCTTGGAATGAAGCAATTGTCATAAGTATGACAGCATTTCACGGGCGCGGTTTCTTTCCAGAACAATTCCACCCAGGCGACCCACAGGCGCTTGTTGCCGCCATCGAAGCCTTTGTAGGGTTGCTTATCGAAGTGACATTCATTGCAACGCTGACTCAACGCTTATTTGGGAAATGATACCATAGAGGTTGTGAGTAGGTTGGTAGTTGTTGAATTGTTTAATCCCCCTCTTGCAACATAACACCATACACTCTCAATTGAGTGTGTCTATGTAGTACAACGCAATCCATGATTGTCAGTAACTATACAGAAATTATACAGACATGGTACATTCAGAACGTAACACAAAGAGAAAATAAAAAAGCCTAGAGGTTTGCTTACGTGGAATATCCACACAATAAGCCTCTCTCTAGGCCAATAGTTGCAGTTGTTAGCTACGAATTGTCAGCAACACTTGGTGTTTCAACCGCTCCTGGTTGATCTGTTGCAGTTTCATCCGGTGACGATAATCATACTTCCCGTGACAGGTCGGGCATAAGCAGAGTAAAACAGGTGTTGGATTGCCGATATCATGGTCGCGGTGGGCTGCATGAAGAAAAACGACATAGCGGTTTCCTGTGCGCTTGGAGATGCGCGGTTTCCCATGCGTGATATGGCACTGTTCACATGTCCAGCCTGCTCTTTCCTTACACTGTCTGGCTAGTATTCCCAATTACGAGGGTATTGTTTTCTCCTTTCGGATTTCACAAGGTAACTCCCTGGTAGGGAAGTACCGCAGGTGGTAAACTACTAATGCGGATACTTCCGCAAGAATGTAGGGTGCTCTGTTTTCGAAAGTGACAATTCTGTGGACAGAGTACCTTACTCCGGTAACGCTTCGTCTGGTAGTTTGTCTCCTTCCTTTGGCTTCTTCTCTAAAATCTGCACGTTTGTCGCGCTGATCTCAACCGATGTGCGCTCGACCTGCTGCTTGTCCTTGTATTTGTTGATCTGAAGTTTCCCCTGGACAAACACTTGTGTTCCTTTACGGGCGTACTTCTCAACTGCCTCTGCGTGTTTCTCCCACGCGGTGACTTGTAGCCACATGGTGTCACTTTTGCCTTGATCGACGGCAAGAGAAAATTGGATGTAGGCTTTTCCTTCACCTGTGACTTTCAGTTGTTCGGGGTCTTTCCCTAATCGGCCAATACACATGACTTGGTTCAACGTTGCCATTTACTGATGCTCCTTTTTGACTTCTGACAATTTCTTGGGGGTAAAATGCAGGTCGCGCTCCATGCCTAAACCGCCAACATTGATTTGCTCCATCTCACTCAGCGAAAAGTACCCAAGTTCTGGAAAGTCACCGTAGACCCAACCAAAGAACAAGAAATCAACTTTTTCTTTATCAGTGTCGTAGTATCCATCCTCATCTACAGGTGAGCCTTCTATTGCGTACCACGTCCAGAAGGAAAGCGGATGGAAAAACTTACAGATGACCAGCGGGTCTTTTTCGCTCTGCTGCGAATAGAGCGGGGGAAGCTGCTTCTTTAGCTCCTCCGTCAAGAGTTTCACAATTCACTGCTCCTTTTCTGCCAGCCGTAAGGCTGTGATAAACTGGACACTTTCTTCAAAATCAGGGTAGAGAGCGTGAAGTACGTCAGCAATGTGCTCTAAGTCCTCTTCTGTAAGAGAAGTTATTTGTTCAGTGGTAAATCCGCGTGAACTGAGGGTTAGTCTGCTAAAGCTCAACACGTCGTACTTCTTACTCCAATCAAGTGAGTCCGTTCATTTACTCCTTTCTGTTGTCGAAAAAACACAACTGCAACTTGTAAAGGTGCTACGAAGAATTTGTTTCGCTTTTGAAGCTGTCTGATAGTTCACCAATGGGAAAAGTATTACAAGCAAGCAGTGAATTTTCAAGCAAAATGAAGAGGATAAAAGAGGGCGGGGAGCAATCGGCTTGTTGCTTGCAGAAATGGGAAGCGCATTTTATACTCTGGTCGTGCTCTCTCTGCCTATGGGAAGACCTGAATTTCCATCCACGCCAATTGGCGCAGTGTCTAAAGATGGTGTGTCTCCGGTTGAACAAAGCCCTTTCGTGCAACCAACACTTGAGGGAATAGAACTTGAGCAGGCACCAGAAATAGAGTTAGGTAACTGTATTGTGACTTCAAATGCCAAATTTCGGAAGTTGGTACGAGGGAATGAGTGGCATTGTTCGATGCAAGTGATACCTGATCTGCTGCATCCTGAGCAGGAGGGATTATTTGAAGCACATGCATTTAATAGTATGCGGATATGGCAAAAGATGCTCGGCTTCGTCCAGGGGATAGGGCACTAATGCGGGGAACCGTGCAACAGCAAACCGTCGCGTTAGAAAACGGTCAGACAACTTGTATCAATCATTTCTCTGTGACGTTTATTGAGGTGGTAAGCCGTTCCAAGCGGAGCAGCATCACAGCATTTGAAAAAGAGCAGTCACGGTGAATTTGGATGGTAGAAAGTTTATACATAGAGGTCTATTATCTTAAGCATAGCTTTGCGTAGAAGTGGTAAAGCAAGTACTCCAAGTACCCACCAGACTTGCATAAAAAGACAATACACCACAACGAAAGAAAACAACGCAATGATTATGCCAATTATCACATGATGTATTTTCCCTTTTTCTGTGCTTATGTTGGGTGTCGAAGCAGTGCTGTTAATATTTTGTGTGCTATTCGTTGCAAAAGATGACAACGAAATGTTGTCTTTTGGGTCGTTTAGTTCGTTAGGAACATGAGACACGTCCATATCTAGTGTTCACCTTTCTGGTGAAAACGGAAAGTCAGTGGTTCCTTGCAGTGGTGTTACTGACTTTCCAAACCTTGCAGATCGCCGATGTTGACGCATTGGCGATTTGCTTTTTTCGGCTTGAAAACTTGCTTTCAACAATTAAAACGGATAAAGCGGTAAGAAATATACCTAAAAGGTACTTCCTTAGTATCACTTGACTTGGAACATGTACTTTGATGCGCACATCAGGCAACACAACCCTACGTTACTAATAGGACTAGTAACATTGAGAAAGTCTTTCTAATAAGAGGTAACGAGAGAAACAGTCATTTGTGTACTATTTTTTGGGGCTACTTTGTTTAATTTTACCCTGAAATCAACAAATCTTAGTCCACTATAGAACATTCGGGGCATTGCGCAAGAATATCCAGGCTATCGTTGCATTGGCGGGTTTCTGCGTTTTTTGAGGACATTATTGATCGTCATATCAACATAGGTAGTTTGTCCGGTTTTCCGTTGTGCTTTTGCCCGTTTTCCAAGTGGTGAGGACAAAAACAGATCGCGGGTCAAACTAACATTATCCCCTGTCCAGTGCAAGAGTTTCATAATCAACACAAAGTCTGCATTGGATTGGCTGGAATAGCCTGCACTATCACCGGACAAGAGCCGTTGTAACACTGCGTCGTGTTCCGCTTCCGGTGGGAGGTCGGTCAACACGTCCCCGCTCCCAACACCCCCCCTTGTGTTCTGATTGGTGGTTTCTATGACTGGTGGTGCAAAGCGATGATAGAGTGCGTGTACTGCTTCTGTGCGGTGCTCAATGGCTGTGGGTGTTCCTGCGCTATATGATCGGTGGTGATGGTGGTAAAGCGGTCTTGTCCATACAATTCTACTGCGGTGTGGATGCCTTTTCCTGGCAGTTGGCCGTAGGCTAAAATATGCAGTCCTGTACCACTTGGTGAAAATTCCGTATAGGAATTGAGCGATTGGACAATCGCTGCTGCTTGTGGGTCGGTGATTGCTCCGGTTGAACTGTCATAACTGTGGTCAAGATCAATCATGACAAGTGGCGGGGTGAGCATAAAACCTAACCCTGAGTAGTTGCCGCTTTCGAGTGCGGTCAGAGCTTGGTCAAGACTTCCCCAACTTTTGGGAATTTTGACGCTTGCTCGTGGCTGCATGGGAGCCATATGATAATACTGCGGGTTGTAGGGTACTTTCTTTGGTTTCCTCTCTTCTAGTTCCCCTCTCCATACAACCCATTGGGGCAGGTCTTGCAGTTCGGAAAGCACACCTTCTGCAAAGCGTTCTCTGAGGGCTTCGGCATAACCGATAAATTGTTCTTGTCTGGACTGTTCAGGGTTCATAGCTTCTGCCTTTTGCAAGCAACCTATTATATACCCTGTGGTTTTGGCAGTAACACATGTCGCATGGAACCGTCCGGTATTCGTTCTATGCCTGAGTTGTAGAGTTCTGCATAGGCAATGGTGAACCCTGGGAAAAAGTGCTCTGCGTGTTGACAGGCTTTGTGCCAATACTGCTCATACACTTCTACATCTCCCGCGTTGTATAAGTGGTCAAGTTCCTGTAAGAAGAGGTGAATGTGTGGCATGGGGTTGTCCTTTCGTAACGTAAAAAAGCTGCTCTCCTGCTTCGAAACAGGAAAACAGCATGTGGTATAGTTTAGGCAATCTGGTATTGTGCAAAGAGAATGCGTAAACGGTGAAGCATATCGTCCAAGACACTAAATTCGATGTCTCGTCGGGATGATAATCTTTAGTCTTGGATCCTTGTTGTGTGCGCTCTCTCCTACAATGGCTTCGCTTACTGGTTGGCCAGGCATTAACTGGCTGATCGGCTTCAGAGCTTTCCAGGCGATTGGAGCCGCTGCAATGAACCCTGTAAGCCTGGCAATTATCATAGCGGTCTTTCCTCGTGAGCGACGTGGAGCCGCCATCGGCGTTTGGGGAGCACTATCAGGTTTGGCAGCGGCTGCCGGTCCTGTCCTTGGTGGCTTCCTGGTGCAGAACTTCGATTGGCGCTGGATTTTCTTCGTCAATCTCCCTTTCTGTATCGTTGGTCTGTTAATGGTGGCGATTTTTGTGCCGGAAACGCGCGAACTCAGTACAAGCAAGAAATTAGATCCTCTTGGTCTGCTAACTTTGAGCATTGCAATTTTCTGCCTTGTGTTGGGGATCATACAAGGCAATGACTGGGGTTGGACTTCTACACCCATACTCTCTCTCTTTGCTGGGGCACTTGTGGCTTTGATACTATTCTTCATTGTTGAAAGTAGAGTGTCGGAGCCAATTGTTGACTTCAGCCTGTTCAAGATTCGCAGCTTTAGCGCTTCAAGTGTAGCGATCTTTCTGTTTGGTATTGCTATTCAAGGTGCGTTTTTGCTTCTAGTGCTCTACTTTATTGATGCCCAGGGATATACTCAGTTGGATGCAGCTTATGCAATCTTGCCAATCCCCCTGGCCTCGTTCGTTGTTGCAGTGTTTTCTGGAGCTTTTAGTCAGAAAATCAGTCCTCGTCTCTCAGGCGTAGCAGGCATGGCATTGCTGGCTGTGGGCTTCTTCGCACTCGCTACACTTAACGCGAATTCAACATTCCTGGATACTACCTGGCGTGGCGTTATCATCGGCGCAGGCATGGGATTGTGTTTCCAGAGCTTCCCGAATATGGCGCTTTCGGAAGTGCCTCGCGCTAAATTGGGCGTGGGCAGTGGAGTGTTCAATACTTTCCGCCAGATCGGTTTCGTGTTGGGAGTGGCTATATTGATTAGTCTGTTTGTAGGTCAGGTCAAGACTAACGTCCAACAAGCTACTACAAATTCTATTCAAATCGTGCAGAATAACACCACCATACCGGCACAGTTCCATCAACCCATCATCAAAGGGTTGGAGAGTTCTGGTAGTAATGTTAGCTCTAGCCAGATTAAGCCGCAGTCGGTTGATCTGACTCAATTCGCCCAGTTTGCACCCCCGGCCTTCCGAGAGCAGGCAAAGGCAAGCCTCAAGGCACTCAGCAATCAAATAGTCGCTGAATTCAAGAACGCAGTGATCAGCGCTTTCACTGCTACCTGGATTGCCGCAGCCATGTTTGCCCTGTTGGGGCTTTTAGGAGCATTTTTTACCAGGATGCCCAGCCATAAGGTGGCTGCCTTTGCACAGGATGGCGAACCTTTAGAGGAAATTGAAGTTCCTGTTGTTTCGTAAGTTGAGGTGAAAAGAGGCCAAGTCATACAGGGAGCTGCCGCTGCACTTCATGACTTGGCCTCTTACATTCCTGTATGGAAGGTTTACTGATTTGTTAGAAACGCCGTAGTGATTATGCTTCGTTTGATATACTAAAACATATCATAATAGTTGGCATTAAATAGGCCGATCACTAATACGAAAGGAACTCAACAAGTATGAAATTAATGGTTAGCGCTGGATTTCAAGGTTCCTCGGAAGAAAGGGGTGCACTGATTCTCCAAGAACAAGCTCATATAAAAGCATTGAAGGAAAAAGGGATAGTTGAAGCCCTTTACATTAGTGCTGATCGCCCTCATGTTTGGATTGTCATGCAGGGCGAGTCGGAGGAACAGATACTACAGGCATTGCAGTCATTACCACTTTATCCCTATATGCTGCCGGAAATTACTCCTCTGGTGTAATGCTTTCTGACTTCTTAATACAGGCATCGGAACATCCAGGTAGGGCCGATATTGGAAATGAACAAAATAGGAGAAATATCATGAAACCCACGGAGGGCCGATTTATCGGCCCCTACTGGTGGCGGATAATTTTGTCATGACCAGGAATGAGGTGAACAAATGAGTAAAGACGTTACCCAAATAAAAACGACGTCAGGACTAACTTCAACAAACACTGGACCGGCGATTGAAGTGCAAGATCTCTGTAAGTCCTTTGGAAACTTTCGTGCTGTAGATCAGCTTACGCTTTCAGTGATGCAAGGGGAGATCTTCGGATTACTGGGGCCAAACGGTTCAGGTAAAACAACTACTATCAATATGATTAGTGGTCTAAGCGTACCTACGAGTGGGGAGGTGCGTGTGATGGGCAATGACGTTCGGCACAATGCACGGCAGGTGCACCAGATCCTTGGTTCGGTTCCCCAGGAGACGGCGCTTTATGAAGAACTTACAGCCTGGGCGAATATGGATTTTCACGCCGATCTCTTTGGCATCCCACGAAAGCAAAAGAAAGAGCGCATCACCAAATTGCTGGAGTTGGTGCAATTATTAGATCGAAAGGATTCGCGGGTGGGAACATTCTCTGGGGGTATGAAGCGACGCCTCGCGCTTGCACGTGCCTTGCTCCACGATCCACAACTCATCTATCTCGACGAACCGACATTAGGAGTAGATGTACAAGCTCGACGAGCTATCTGGGACTATATCCTTGCGCTGCGAGACCAGGGAAAGACGGTATTGATTACCACCAATTATCTTGAGGAGGCTCAGGTACTTTGTGAACGTGTAGCGATTATCGATCGTGGCAAACTCATTGAGGTCGATACTCCTGAACATCTCAAGCAGACCTATGGCGGCAGCGTCATCGAAGTAGAAACCGCTCCGCCAGTCAAGGATACGACTGCATTACGCGCGCTAGCGGGTGTCAATGATGTAGTACAAGAGGGAACCCACCTTAAGATTACTGTGCAGGGTACCAACAATATCGTGGCACAGGTTATCACTATTCTTTCTCAAGAGGGAGAGATCAAAGATATTGCCATTCGCGAGCCCAACCTGGACGAGATTTTCCTGCTGCTGACGGGTACTGCACTGCGTGATTAGAGAGGTGAATGACATGTATCATGAACCCGCTTATACCTTGCGAGTCATCTGGGCCTGCATGAAAAAGGACATCAAGAGCGCTCTGACCGAGCGCGTGTTTACCATCATCGGTATATTCGTTCCTGTCAATGTGCTCATTCTGATGAGCCTGTTTGTGTTATCGGGTGGCCTGGCCCCCACCGCAGTGGTTATGCATGACACAGGTCCTTATGCACAGCAATTTTATGATGCTATGAACCATGCACATTCGTTCCGACTGCAAATTGCCAGTGCGAGCGATGCGCAAAACTTGATTTCAACCGGCAAAATTGTCGCCGTTGTTACCATTCCTTCAGATTTCGACGCACGTATCCGCCAGAACCAGCCGGTGCGGGTAGGGGTACAGATCAATAATCTTAATACCGACTTTACTAACGACATTCGACGTGCTATCCCGCTTTCTATAACCAGCTTTTATGCGAAGGCCTTTCCAAACCTGGTTAACATCACACCACGAGAAATCGATCTCCAGCCACAGGATACCGATTATATCCCCTACCTTACGGTTTCAATCCTCGTCATAGGGCTGGTGTTGGCCGGTATGTTGCAATCAGGAACAGCCGCAGCGCGCGAGTATGAAAACGAGACCATCAAGGAACTCTTGCTTTCTCCCGCGCGCCGCTGGGCAGTGCTCGTGGGGAAAATGCTAGGAGCTTTTGTGATGAGCATAGCATCTGTCATTGTCGTCCTGTGCGTGCTGATCTTTGTAATTGGCGTCTGGCCCGCGCACTGGGATGAGGTGATTGGCTTCACACTGCTCTCGCTCCTGATCTTCATCGCCTTTGGTACGCTGCTCGGAACGCTGCTGAAAGTGCGCCAGCCGGTTATCGCGCTCGCCTTTGGAACAGCCATTCCCCTGTTCTTTTTGAGCGGCGCGTTTGGTCCGATTTCTTTTGGCACACCGATCATCCAGGTGATCGCGCAAATTTTCCCGATCTACTACGCTATCGTGTTACAGCAACATGCGTTCCACAATTTCATTCTCAATACCTATGGTATTGGCACGAATACCTTGATAGTCGGTGTTTATGCGCTAGCCTTGTTGATCCTGGCTTCAATTGTCCTGCGCCGCAGCACCCTGGCGCATTAGTTGGAGGAGAAGAGAAGCAATGTTTGCACGATTCATTATATATGTAGGGGCGAGGCTTGCCCCCGCCCGGTTGCCTGCATTTTTTCATGCAATCTGGGTCATTCTCAGAAAAGATATACGCGTCTTGCTGCGCCAGCCTGCCAATATAGCAGCCACCCTGGTGCCTCCGATTGCTTTCTTGTTGGTGAATGCACTGGGAGCGGCTGCCGTTGGGCGCAATCCCGTGGCGCTTGTCACGCTGGACCAGGGAGTAAAAGGGCAACAGATGGCGCAAATTATTCACAATGCTAATGTCTTTCGCATTACTGATGCCACCCCCACTCAGGCGCAGGTATTGCTCAACAATATTGACGTGGCGGCAATCATCACTATTCCCGCCGATTTCACGCAGCGCGTGGATGCGCATCTAAACGCACCCATCGATTTCACAGTGAATAACCTGAACCTGGATTTTACCAACGATATCCGACGCGCTGTGCCGGATGCTATCACCCAGTACTATCACGCGCAGGGTGACGCTAGCTCCGTAAAAGTGACCATGCAAGAGACCGATCTGCGACATCGCGATGTGGAGTTTTTCCAGTATAATATACTCCCGACGATCCTGCTGTTACTGATGATCAGCGGTTTGATCAATGGCGGCCTTTCAACTGCGCGTGAGTGGGAAAGTCGCACGGTCAAAGAACTTTTGCTTTCGCCCGTATCGCGTGGTGCAATCATTGCGGGGAAGGTGTTTGCGGGTTTTGCCATCACCTTTATCCTGGGAATGCTGGTGCTGCTCTTAGGCTATGTGCTGGGTTGGACACAGCCTGAGGGAGTTTACTGGTTGAGCACGCTGCTCACTATTGCTCTGGTATCACTGCTCAGCGCAGGGTTGGGAGTTGCCATCGGGGCCGCACTGCGCCGTGTGCAGGTGGTGATTGCTGTAGCTATCAATGTGGCGATCTACCTGTTCTTTCTGTCGGGTGGGATTGGTGTACTGGCCTTTGAGCCGACCTGGCTCCAGAACATTGCTGCCTTTGTGCCTTTGACTTATGGCAGGCATGCACTTGAACAGGCTGTATTCTATAGTGCATCCGATCAGTTTGGGCGGGATATGGCGGTGCTTGCGCTATCCGCGCTGGCCGCGATTGTGCTGGGTACTTTGTCTATGCGGCGGGGGATTGCAAGTTGACAGCAATGATGTTTAATTCACCAACCCCCACGGCTTGATACGTTTACGGGCCTTCTGAGCTTCCTGATGGTTGCCCAAAGCCTCGTAAACATCTGCTTTGAGTACCCAAGCGGGTGTGTAGTTGCGATCAAGTTCGGTAGCTTCATTGAGTGCATCAAGCGCGGCGCGGTTATGTCCGTTACGGACGAGAGCCTCAGCTTTGTTGCACCAGGCAACGGCGCTGCGTGGATTAATCAGCAGTGCGCGGCTATATGCTCCAACAGCTCCAGCATAATTACGCAGATAAGAACGAGCATTTCCTAAGCCATTCCATGCCTGGAAACTCTGCTGATCGTAGGTGAGCGCCTGCTCATATGAGACGATGGCTTCTTCTGGTTGGTTCATGTCCATTTCAGTATCAGCTTTGCCAATCCAGGCTGCAATATATTTTGGGTCAATGTTTAACGCGCGCTCAAAGTGAACCAGCGCTTGTTGATTTCGCTGAAGGCGCTTTAAGGCAAGTCCCGCGCTCACCCATACAATAGGGTTTTCTGGTTCAATTTCGATGGCTCGCTGATAGGCATCATAGGCTTTCTTGTAATTTCCCTGGCTATACAACGCTGTTCCTTTGCCGTTCCACGCATAAAAATTTCGTGGTTCTATGCTTAGTGCTTCTTCATAGGCGTGTAAGGCTTGTGAGTAGTGTTGCTGTTTCAACAACTGATCACCCGCCTGGCATTTCTCACGCACACTGCCACTTGTACTTACTCTCACTGCTTTTTGACGACCGGAGGAATCTCCTTGCCTGGTTCCAACCTTGATAGCAGATGAAGAGGGATTTATGCTCTGGCGCACTCCAGGGTTACTCCAGGCATCAGGTTGTGAGTTTTGCGTTAAAGCCATGATGCCCGAACTGGGGCGAATAGCCTGGTCGAACGCATACATAAACTCCGGCATATCGACGAATCGATCTTGAGGTCGTGCTGCCAAAGCGCGCAATACCACGCTATCCAGGGCAGATGGCAACTCCTTATTGAATGTGGAAGGGGGAAGAATTGGCCCGCCATGCTCATCGAAAGGGTTATAGCCGGTAAGCATTTCATAAAGTACAACTGCGCAACCAAACTGATCGCTACGTGGGTCTACTACTCCGCTGGTCTGCTCTGGGGCCATATATCCAACTGTGCCGCGTACTGTAATCGTCTTCCCGACGCTCATTCCAGGTTCCAATGAGCGTGCGATGCCAAAGTCGGTGATAACCAGGCGACGGTCTTCCTGGTGGATGAGTATATTTTCAGGTTTAATATCACGGTGGATGACAGGTCGTGGTCGTGTATGCGCATAGTGCAGAGCGTTTACAAGCTGATGAAAATCATGGATAGTCTCGGCAGCTGGGAGTGGGCCGTTGATGACTGCCAGCCTGGTACGTAAAGAGCCAGCTGTATATAACGGCATGACGAGGAAAACGCTAGGCCCGTCTTTGCCGTAGTCGAGAATTGGAGCAATATTTGGGTGGTCCAGAGTAGCTGCAATGCGAGCTTCGCGCAAGAAATGTTCTTGTTCGGTGGGTGTGGTCTTGTTTTGCAAGAGCACTTTGATGGCTATGCGGCGAGATAGATTTTGATCTACTCCACGAAAGACTGCTGCATAGCCGCCCTTACTAATTAAGGCCTCTATAACATATCGCCCGGCTAACGCGGTACTGAGTAAGGGCAAGGCGCATATACGACAAAAAGCATCACTGTCCCTGTTGTCGTTTCCGCAGTCAGCCAGGTCGGCGCAACGTCGCATTCCTTCTCCATAAATCAGGCATAATTAGAAGTATTTGAGTGTAAATGATTATATCACCTTAATCTGAAGATGCACTAGTGTTTATTTCCCCCTCCCCACCCTGAGGAAAGAAGAAATTGTGGGGACACCCCACGCCCCGTCAGGGGACAAAGTCCCCTGCACCCCTTTGATCCTCACTTTGAAGACTTTTAAATTGTCTGGTGCTCCAATCTAGTGGCTCTTGCCTGGCAAGAAAGAGCCTCTTCTGTTCTAGCTAGCCTCTCGAGGACTATGGCTTTATTGTACCAGGCATCGGGTTCATCGGGTGCGAAAGTTGTTGCTTGATCAAAGGCTGCCAGGGCCTCATCCAGGTGACCCAAGGTAAAGAGTGAAAGCCCCTTATTATTCCAGGCAGCGCTATATTGAGCATTCAGGGCCAGTGCATAATCGAATGCAACCAACGCTTCTTCGTCTCGCCCTAATTCATGTAGCAGGCTGCCTTTGTTAAACCATGCTGAGATTAACCCATCGTCAAATTGTAATGCCTGCTCGTAGGAAGCAAGAGCATCCTCATGCAGGCGCATCGCTGCTAGAACATTTCCTCGATTATACCATGCGCTAGAGAGTGCCGGGTCGAGCGTAAGTGCATGATCGTAATCCACCAATGCCTCTGCATAACGTTTCAGATCGCGAAGATCATTAGCTTTATCGAACCAAACGATAGGATAACCAGGAGAAAGCACGGTTGCGTGCTCATGAAGGAGCAATGCCTGGTCAGGGCTTTTTAGTCGGCGCAGGATGTTGCCTTTGATGTCCCACATCGTCGCATTGTTTGGCTCGAGATCAAGCGCCCGATTGATGGCGAGTATTGCATCCTCGTATCTGCGCAAACTATAAAGGGCATCGCTCATCGCCTGCCAAATTACCCCTTGCGTAGCGTCCAGTACAAGCGCACGGTCAAAAGCAAGCAATGCTTCTTCAAGCCGATTTTGTTCAGCGAGGGTAATACCACGGCCGCTCCATGCAAACACATAATTTGGATCTAGTGTAAGAGCCTGGTCATAACAAAACATCTCTTCATCATAACGATGCAATTCATGCAAGACGTGCGCGCGAGAATTCCACAGATCGGGATCATTTGGATGGAGCGAGAGTGCCTGATCGTAGGCCAGGAGAGCCTCTTCAATATACCCAAGATGTAATAATGTTGCCCCTTTGCCACTCCATGTTTCAACGGATAGAGCGTCGTTGGTGAGTGCTTCTTCATACGCAGTAAGCGCTTCTTCATAGTTACTATTTTGGTAAGCCTGGTCACCTTCTGCTAACCAATTTTTTCCCGCTTTCAACTCGCCTGATTGTGCATCAGTAGCAGGAAATAGGTGGTGTTGATCGGATGCCTCTGACTGAGAAACGTCCAAAGGCGTGTCATTGGGTGACTGTTGCGAATTTTTGGAAATTGTCAGCCGTGGTGCAGTCAAATCATCTTCTGAATCACTGTAGGCATCTTGCCCCCTACTAACCTGGCCATGATGTGGTAGATACTGCCTTTCATCTTGTTTGATCGGGGCTAGAGATACTGCCTCGTTGGCTACGGATATTGGTATCTCAGATTTTATTAGAAATGTAATAGGACCATCTTGTCCATATTCGATAACGCGAATACTGCCAGTTTCGTTAATGCGGCCTGAAAGCGCGAATGCCAGTTCTGCATCCTGCAAAAAAATATCTCGTTCTTCCGCACTTGTTATGTTTGGCTGAAGGGCGCGTACTGTTACAGGTAGTTCTTCCTGACGATCAATAGCGCTCAGTGTAATTGTACTGCGATCTTTGGCAATCAGACCCTGAATTTCATAACGCCCCTGCAATAATGATCCTTGTAGAGGGATACCGCACTTAGCGCAGAAGCGCGCTTTGTCCAGATTTTGAAACGCGCAATCTTCATTATCGAGGCACATCCCCATGCGACCATTTTCCCTTCCAAACACTTACATTTCTATATATAACGTTTTATAATGCCTACTGTAGCTAAAATACACCTACTTTGTCAATAAGATTGTGAACACATGACATAGATGATATAAGTTACCTGAAGTGATTTTCTGGATATCTCATACGTTAAATACCATGCAAATCACTTATTGAGAAGAAAGAAAAGTATGGTTAAAGTGAGAAAAAGACTTTGGTGAAGATACCTAGAAGATTCGCCTTGATGTTGGCTCTTGTGGCCATTGCAATAGGAATTGGTGTCTATATTTATGCAACCCTATTTTTTCGGGAAGGATTGCACGTGCTTATTATTACCTTTGCTCTTTGCTGCCTCGGTGTGGTTCTGGGCTATATCGTGACTCGTCCTAACATGCAGCCTGTCTCGATTGGCTTCATGATACTTGGTATTGGCGCTATAGGAAGCAGCATTTATCTCTTGCATACCTTTCAAATTCATGAACGCGCTTATATTATCCTTGGAGCAGGCATTCTTTGCCTTCTGAGTGGTCTCGCTGGTATTTTCACCCAATCAATTATCGCTACTCTCTTAGGAATCATAGTGCTAGGTATTGTTGCTGTTAGTAGCGGTTTCAACCTGGCGAGCTTAGATTTTCACAGAGGCGCATATGTTGTGCTCGGTCTTGGAGCATTTGGCATTCTCTGTGGTCTTGCCGGTATAATCGTTATTCAAGTCAAGTCTCATGCTGTCTCTAGAAGTTCTTGAAATCAGGAAAAGAGGAATAACTGATATGACCGCAGATACTGTCCAGAATTCGATCAATAACGATCTTGAAGTGAGCCAGATAATTCGAGTTCTGCTTGCAGATGACCATGCTCTGGTTCGTGAGGGCACTCGCCGCTTATTGGAGACAGAGAATGACGTTGAAGTTGTAGCTGAAGCTGCCAATGGCGAGGAGGCTGTTGAGGCCACTAAAAGACTTCACCCTGATATCGCCATTATGGATATTGCAATGCCCGGCATGGGTGGTATCGAGGCAACACGCGCTATTAAAGTGTCCTGTCCCGAAACTGCTGTACTGGTATTGTCGGCCTATGATCATGAACCATACTTAATGGCGTTGCTCGAGATGGGTGCTGCTGGTTTCCTACTTAAAAGTGTGCATGGACAGGAGCTCATCAGCGCTATCCGGGCAGTATCGCGTGGTGAGTCAGTCTTGCAACCATCCATAGCTGAAAAAATCATGCGGCGCATGTCCAGCCAGACAGAGACCTTACAGTCTAAGACTGATTTACTGAGCGAACGTGAATTTGAAGTCTTGTGTCTGGCGGCGCGAGGATTGCCAAATAAAGAGATTGCACGTCGACTGGGATTGAGCATCCGTACGGTGCATAGTCACCTCGCCAACATTTTTATGAAAATGCAGGTTGGTTCTCGCACCGAAGCTGTATTACAGGCATTACGCCAGGGTATGATTTCCTTGCAGGATACTTATGACACACAGTAAAGTCGACACCCTCAAGCTAGCCGAATTTTCACATATGAAGTATATTGTGGCTATTCTCTCCCTTTGTGTTGCAATTGGCTTGCTAACCTGGTCACTCTATCAGTACCAGCCAAATCCAAATTTTTATGGCCCGCGTGCAATTTATAGTATGCTCATCTTATCAATTGCACTTGCTTTATTGGGGCGTGTAATACTTTTACGTATGCTGAAGCTAGAGATAGCGAAGACAGATGTTCTCCATTATGAACTTCGTTCAACATGGCGTTTGCTATTTCTCTTTGATATAACGGCTCCACTCTATCTTGCTGCAGGAGTATTGATAGGTCCTCCTGCTGCAGTGTTGTTAGCATTGATTACTCAAACGGCATTACAAGGTTTCACACTCTCGCGGAGATTTGTTTCGTGGCCGGAAGCCTGCTATCGCATCGCAAGCATTGCATTGATCGCACTAATTTCCAGCTATGCCTATAGCAGGATCGGCGGCCCACCCCAAACCCATTTTGTTGATCATTTTCAACCCATCGCGGAAACCAAGGAGTTTCTTGGCTCAATTCTTGCAGCAACAGTTATGATGTTATTGCTTATGGTGTTTTCACTTACTATCATTATGCAAATGGACCGTGCAGGTCTTAAAGCAGCCTGGCAGGAATATTTGCAGTCATCTGTGCTACGTTTTCAGGTACTCGTTTTAACTGTGGGGCCACTCCTGCCTGTTGTGGATATATTTGATGACCGTGCCGCAGAACTGGCCTGGCTCTTTTTTCTAGTGCCGCTTTTTGCGATCTACTATCTTGCATTGATCACTACAAGATTATCCATTCGGACAGATGAACTTCAACTTACGTTTCAAAATCTGAGCAGTTCGAGACGGAGAGAAGATGAGTTACGTGACTATGCCTCTCTCATCACACGTGTACAAGAAGAGGAACGCCGACGTCTTGCGCGTGAGTTACACGATGATACAGCACAGGCGTTGATAGCACTTTCCCTGGGGTTGGAAGGTCTAGGGCGAGCAATCGGCAAACTTGATCTATCGGAAAGAGATGCACAATGGCTTGCTAATTTGCAAGACCTTGCTGATCACACACTTGAGGGAGTACGTCGTGCATGCAAAGATCTTCGTCCTTCGGTACTTGATGATCTTGGCCTGCGTGCAGCTTTAGAGTGGTTGAGTGATAGCTCTTCCACTCGTGGCGTTCCCTGCACGTTTGCATGCATCGGATTGCCTCAACCCACTACCTCTGAATCCGAAATTGCTATTTTTCGTGTTGTTCAGGAAGCACTATCCAATATTTGGCGACATTCTCATGCTACTCAGGCAGGTATCGATCTTTCGTATCTGCCGCATGAATTGCAACTTAAAGTATGGGATAATGGCAAGGGATTTTCTACTGATGAGTATCTCGATTTGCCCCATAATTCACAGTCAGGGTTGGGTTTAGTTGGTATGCGTGAACGTGCTATTTTAATAGGCGCAAACCTTAAGATCATTTCGGCACCTGGTGAGGGGTGTTCGGTCGAATTATCTCTCCCCCTTTCGTAGAAATGAATCAGCAATAAACTTTGATATGATTTGCTTCTACTTTTAGGTATAACTGCTGATGTGTTCTCTATTTCAGATAGTGCATAGTATAGGGGTGGCGTTCACAGGCAGTTTGTTTTGATCGAAGTTTACTTTGAATGGTGATAGGGCGATACGCTCGTAGAATGGAACCGGGACCGGACTATGAGAACAACGTTACGGCCTGAAATATGTCATCATTTGAACCAAATAGAGAAGAGCCTTTGACTCTCCGTGCGGTTTTCTCTGTAAGATAAGAAGCTTCTATGATAAGCACTACTGCCTTGGAGCCTTCCTTATCTGAAGACGCTCCAATTCAATTGATCCTTCCCCCTATCATTCCAGACAAATATAGTTTCTACTCAATCCAAAGAAAAAGTATTATATAATGAGCTTGTACCTATTTTCTGTAAAAGGTTCAATATGACTTTTATTTGAGGAAGAAACTATGACTGCTCAAGATGATGTGTTTGGCGCCAGGGCAACGTTGGAAAGTGCCAGGGGCACAATTATCTACTATCAATTGGAAACGCTCACCAGACGAGGCGTTGCAGGTCTCGACCGATTACCTATGACCATTAAAATTTTAGTGGAGAATGCCTTACGTTATGCTGGGGGTGAGCACGTAAACGAAGATATTGTTTTATCACTTGCTCACTGGGATCCCGATCGGGGATCTCAAACTGATGTAGAGTATCCATTTATGCCTTCTCGCGTGCTCTTGCAGGACTTTACTGGTGTGCCTGCTGTAGCGGATCTTGCAGCGATGCGTTCTGCTGTTGCTAGCATGGGTGGAAACCCACAAAAAATCAATCCGCTTGTGCCAGCCGATCTTGTTATTGACCATTCAGTACAGGTAGACATGTTTGGCACAACATTAGCATTTGCACGTAACGTCGAACGAGAATATGAGCGCAATAGCGAGCGCTATGGCTTATTACGTTGGGGTCAGCAGGCTTTCAGCAACTTCAGAGTTGTACCTCCTGGCACGGGCATTGTTCACCAGGTGAACCTGGAATATCTGGCATCCGTTGTTATGACAAAAGAGGAGAATGGTGAGACGTTTGCTTTCCCTGACACACTTGTCGGCACCGATTCTCACACAACGATGATCAATGGTCTTGGTGTGCTTGGTTGGGGTGTAGGTGGTATAGAAGCAGAAGCCGTTTTACTTGGCCAACCGCTTTACCTGCTTACACCAGAGGTCATAGGTGTGCGCCTTACAGGTTCATTGCCGAGTGGTTCTACTGCTACAGACCTCGTGCTGACTGTCACGCAGATGTTGCGCAAGCGTGGTGTGGTCGGCAAGTTTGTGGAGTTTACCGGTTCTGGTCTCAGCTATTTAACACTGGCAGATCGAGCTACTATCTCAAATATGTCACCTGAGTTTGGTGCTACTGCGACACTCTTCCCAGTTGACGCTGAAACATTGCGCTACCTGCGTAATACAGCACGCAACCGTGACCAGGTTGACCTGGTGGAGCGTTATACAAAGGCACAGGGGCTTTTCCGCACTGACGATTCACCCGAACCGAAGTTTGACGAACTACTCGAACTGGATCTGGGTACGATTGAGCCAAGCCTGGCGGGTCCTCGTCGTCCCCAGGATCGTGTGCCGATGCAAAGCCTGCGCCGAGTATTCCGTGAAGCCTACGCGGATCGTTTCAAAGCATTGCAAGAAAACAGTCAAACAGAGAATTCATTGATTCGCCTTGGAACCGAAGGGGGACAAGCCAACCCCGATCCTATCGTTGAGAAAGAAGATAAGGAGAAGGATTTGGCCCTGTTAAAAAGCCAGGGTAATGGGAGTGTTAACGTTCAAAACGGACACCTAAAAGATGTGCTTGTCACGATTGGTAACTCGCAAACACATATGACTGATGGCTCAGTTGCTATTGCTGCAATAACAAGCTGCACCAATACCTCAAATCCCTCGGTGATGGTGGCAGCAGGCTTGCTAGCAAAGCATGCTGTAGCGCGGGGTCTCTCAGTTAACCCAACAGTAAAAACGAGTCTAGCCCCTGGCTCGCGTGCTGTCATCGATTACCTGGAAAATGCTGAATTGTTGCCATATCTGGAGGCTCTGCGCTTCCACCTGGTTGGGTATGGATGCACAACGTGTATTGCCGAAGGAACGCCGGTATTGCTTGCCAACGGCACCGCACGGCGCATCGAGCAGATAGCGAGCACTGGAGGAGCCACACTGCTCGCTCCCACCGCAGACGGCAGGCTGGGCACAGCGACTCAGGCCGAGATGATGGTTCAGGGCGAGCGCGAGTGCGTCTCACTCGTCCTGCAAGACGGGCGCACGTTGGTCTGCACCCCAGACCATGAGATCCTCTGCACGGACGGGCGCTGGGTGCGCGCCGACCAACTCATACTGAGCCAGGATCGCGTCGTGGTTGGCCTTGAGGCTCCGTTGGACGAGCCTGGAGACGACGAAGCCGGTTACGCACTGCATGTGGGCCACCTCACGTTCACGATGGACACGACGTATGAGCGCCTGCGGACACTGGCGTTCGCGCGCCTGCTCGGACATCTGCTTAGTGACGGCTCGATCAGCCTCCTGGTGCACGGCCGGATGCACGTTGGGCAGGTCATGGATCGCGAGGCGGTTCTCGACGACGTTGAGCTGCTTACCGGCTATCGTCCTACGGCAACGCGCTACGATCAGAGGAAGTGGACCATCGTGCTGCCGATGCCGCTCACGGACGCCATCAGCACGTTGCCCGGCGTGCGCACTGGGCGGCGCATTCAGCAGGCGCCGACGCTCCCGGCATTCGTGTTAGATGAACGTTGCCCTGTCACAGTGGTGCGCGAGTTCCTGGGCGGGCTCTTCGGGGCGGATGGGCATGCACCTTGCTTGCATCGTTGGGGTGAGTGCGAGGAGGAGGCAACGCTTGAGCCGCCTTCCTATTCCCAAAGGGCTATACCCGAGCATGTGGAGGCTCTCAAGCAGATGATGGACGACGTGACCCGTCTGCTGGCGGGCTGTGGGGTGAAGACTAATGGAGCCAACGTCTACGAGTATCCCACGCGGCACGCAACTTCCTCGTACCCGGCAGCACAGGACGGTATCCCTCGCATGGAGGTTCGCCTGGAGCTTCCAGACGGGCTCTCGTTCGTGGAGCGCGTGGGATTCCGCTATTGTATGGACAAGGCTCTACGAGGCAGCGCGGCGGCGGTGTACTGGCGTTTGGTGTACCAGATTCATCGGCAACGCCTCTGGATGTCGGCCCGTCTGGAGGAGTTGCAACAGGCAAACTACGAAGTATCGTTCTCCCATGCACGCAGGATAGCAGCGGTGGAGCTGATGGAGCGCGAGGCTGTAGTCTCCCCTCACTACGCATTATTGGAGGGCCATGACCGCTTTTCGCGGCTGCCACAACCGAGGGCACGCAAGTTCCGGCCACTTCATAGAGATTCCTGCGACTTTCCGTCACCTGTTGAACTGTTCAGCAAGATTGGCGTGCGCGAGTGGTTTGCACCATTACGCTCGCATGTGGATACAGAGACTTCGAAGCGCTACTGCATCGAGAAGGAAGCGCGCACGATGCCGACACTCGCTCTCCAGGTGGTGGAACGACGGCCAGCAGGCAGGCGGGAGGTGTTCGACCTGGCAGTGAACGATCAACATGCCTTCGTTGCAGGTACAGTAGCGGTCCACAATTGCATCGGTAATAGCGGTCCACTATCCGAGCCAGTTGCTGAAGCAGTCCAGGATAACGACCTTGTAGTAGCGGCAGTATTGAGTGGCAATCGTAACTTTGAAGGACGAATCCATCCACAAGTACGTGCAAGTTTCCTGGCTTCTCCACCTCTAGTCGTGGCCTATGCGCTGGCCGGTACCGTAGACATCGACCTGACACATGAGCCGATAGGTACAGATGCTAATGGTGAAGTGGTTTACTTGCACGAACTATGGCCTACTCCTGATGAAGTTCTCGATGTGGTATCTAAGTCGGTCACACCCGAATTGTTTGAGCGGAACTATGCTCAAGTGTTTGATGGTGATGAACACTGGCGCTCATTGCCAAATACCGAGGGTGAACTGTTCAAGTGGGATCCCAACTCAACCTATATTCAGGAGCCACCATTCTTCCAAAATATGCCTCTTGAGCCTGAGCTTGTCAAGGATATTCGCGGTGCGCGTGTTCTGGCAATGCTTGATGACTCTATTACAACCGACCACATCTCTCCGGCAGGTAGCTTTGCCGCAACAAGCCCGGCAGGCAAGTATCTGATCGAACATGGCGTTGAAAAGCGTGATTTCAACACCTATGGGGCGCGCCGTGGCAACCATGAAGTGATGGTGCGTGGCACATTCGGCAATATTCGCTTGCGTAACCGCCTGGTCCCGGGAGTAGAAGGGTATTATACGGTCCACCTACCCGATGGAGAACAGACAACCATTTATGAAGCATCTGCACGTTATCAACAGGAAAACGTACCATTGCTCGTGATTGCCGGAAAGGAGTATGGATCAGGCAGTTCGCGCGACTGGGCTGCCAAGGGACCTTTGCTGCTTGGTGTTCGTGCTGCCATCGCTGAAAGTTTCGAGCGCATTCACCGCAGTAACCTGGTGGGTATGGGTATCCTGCCATTGCAGTTCAAGCTAGGCGAAAACAAAGAATCGCTTGGGCTTACGGGTCGGGAAGTGTATGATATCGAGGGTATAGAGAAAGGCCTGACGCCCCATCAGGAAGTGACCGTGAAAGTTACACAAGACGATGGCTCGTCGTTCACTTTCCAGACAATCGCCAGGTTGGATAGCGCTATTGATGTGATCTACTACAAGAATGGTGGGATCTTGTTGACAGTTTTGAGGCGGTTGATGAAGGAGTAGGGGTACACGTTGCTCAGGTTGCGGTATATCCCCTCCTGGTGCGACGTTGTGATAAAGGGAGCGGGCATGAGAAATCGTGCCCGCTTCTATTTATCAATACTACTCTTTTGTTACACTATCTCCGCTTCGGCCAATTTCTCCAGTTCTTCTTTACGAGCGGAGAGTGGTAACACCTGACAGGCCTTTGGTGGGAATGAGAGTATCACATTCATGGCAACAAAGTAGTCGCGAGCCTGCTGGCTTGGTACATCAGCAGTCAGTATCGTAGCCTCGTCGAAGCGTACATGGAAGCGTGTGAATGGGCCCAGGAAGGTGCGCAACTCAATCACCCCAGGGATCTTGTTGTCTGTACTCGTGACGTTCTCCTCGCCACCCTCCGTGGCTGGCTGAATGGACATCTCTTCTGGACGTACCAGCACTAATACGCGCTCACCATCCTTGAAGTTTGATTGTGGGGGAACATGCAGCGTAAAGTGCTCAGCCTGACAGATACCCTCTGCAGCAGACGTTAGCACACTTTGGAATTGATTGCTGCTGCCCACGAAGCTGGCGGCGAAGACAGTGCGAGGATTGCTGTAGATCTCTTCTGGATGGTCGAGTTGTTCGATGCGCCCCTTGGCCATGACCGCGATGCGATCAGAGATGGCCAATGCCTCTTCCTGATCATGTGTGACATAAATTGCGGTCATTTTGAGTTGCTGCTGGATGCGGCGAATCTCATTGCGCAAGGAGACACGTACCTTGGCATCGAGTGCCGAGAGTGGTTCGTCCAGCAAGAGCACCTTGGGTTCGACCGCCAGAGCGCGTGCAAGAGCGACGCGTTGTTGCTGCCCGCCAGAAAGTTGATGCGGATAGCTACGGCCTTTATCGCTAAGGCCAACTAACTCAAGTAATTCAGCACAGCGCCGCTTTATCACTTCTTTTGGTTTATGTTGGATGCTCATGCCAAAGGAGATATTTTGTTCAGCAGTCATGTGGGGGAAAAGCGCGTAAGACTGGAATACCATGCCCATAGGACGTTTACTTGCGGCGCGATTGGTGATATCCTCTCCGTCAAGAAGTATACTCCCAGTGCTGGGCGTTTCAAAGCCAGCCACCATACGCAAGATGGTGGTTTTGCCACAACCGCTAGGACCAAGGAGAGTAAGAAACTCGCCTTGCTCAACGAATACATTGATATGGTCAACAGCAGTGTTTGGCCCGAATAGTTTGGTGATATCCTCTAACTCGAGAAAAGCCATCATACACTCCTTACTATTTCGCCGCTCCAATTTCGGCCACGGATTCTGTACCTCCAGGCCTTCTTCTTACAAGTAGAATGATAGCAAGTACGCAGACCAGCGTGATTATGAAACTCAGTATGGATAATAAGGCTGCTCTATGTGGATCGTTCTGTCCAACGTTATTCAGGAAAATCGGGAAGGTATAAATAGCGAACAGTTGCGCAATGGTGAACTCTCCCATCACGACGGAGAAGGTTAACAGGGCTGCGCTAATGACACCAGGCCAGATATTGGGCAGGATAACCGTAAGGAAAGTTCGCCACCAGCCGCTTCCCAGGCTGTATGCCGCCTCCGTCAGTACCGAAGTGTTAATTGCTCGCAGGCTATTGTCGATTGGGCGATAGACGAATGGCAAAGAGATAATTACATAGGCGCATACCAACAAAGGCGATGTATTGACAATGTTGAAGTTGTCTAACGCGGGAACCAGGCCCAGAGACAGGTAGTTTATCAAAGGGCTAGCTGAGCCGTTATACTCTTGAACCAATCCCACAGCCAGGATGATTGCTGGCATGGCAAAGGGTATCAGTGTAAGAACGTCCATTAACGGGCGCGCTCGAGGGATGCGCAATTGCACCCAGTATGCTGTTGGAGTGACGAGCACAACCGCTAGAATGGTTGAAGCAGTGGCCAGCTCGAGCGACGTTATAAAGGTTTGAGAGAAATCGGGATCGCTGAAAATGCGTGGAAATGAGGAGGGGTCCTGGAGTCCAAACCACAACGCTGCTCCGAGCGGAACAAGTAGATAGAGCATTACAAGAATAAGCACTATTTTAGCCGTGCCAAAACCGCGGCGGCTCGTGGGTTTACCTTTAGGTGGAGTAATATGGTCCGCTACTGCTCGTTGTGGAATACCTGAGGTTGTACCTCCAATCGACATATTACTTACCTCCCTTGCCAGGTGTTAACGCGGCGAAGCATTACAGTATAGAGTGAGACCGCTACAAGTAAGATTATAATCATACCGACGGCCAGCGCATTGCCCAGCCCATAGTCGATAATAACATTGCCATTTACGACAAAATTGATCAGGATCGGTACTATGTTGATGCCTCCTTGAGCGAGCGCATATGCAGTGGCAAAGGCGCCGAATGAGTTGGCAAACAGTAACATTGTGGCAGCAACGAGCGAGGGAAGCAAGATGGGAAGCCCTACTCTTCTCCAGAAGGTAAAATTTGAAGCGCCCAGGTTGGTTGCAGCCTCTCGCCACTCAGGCCGTAGAGCGCTCAGTGCTGGAAGTGTAAGCAGGATCATGAGTGGCAATTGGAAGAATGAGGACTGTGATATAGCCTGTGATGCCGAGTGTGGCTACATAAGCAAAAGCAAGTGGCACACCGGCAAAGTTCGCGGCAATACTTGAGAAACCAACAAGCAAGTTGCGCAACGATCCTGTGCGCAAAGTATAAACACCATAGGCAGCAAACCCACCAATCAAGCCTCCAAGCAGAGCAGTCACAAGCGATAAAGAAATGCTGGTTTGGAAGGCGTGTAAGTTGCTTGCCTGGGAAAACATGTGCTTGTAATTATCCAGTGTTCGTTCGCCCGTGTCGTTATTGGTAAAGCTACCCTGGATGATGATGATAGCGGGTAGGATTTCAAAGAGTAGGCAGAACAACAAGAATGGTACAAGTCCCAGCCAGCTTGTAAGGGTGTAGCTCCAACCTCTACCGCCCTGTCGACTGGCTCTGAATGAAAAGGTAGAGAGGTACGATTTATGTGCTTACTACCTATATAGTAACATATGCAAGCGTGCCCCTGTATTCATAGCTGTATCTATGCTTTATGAACCCAGTACTTGTGGCCCCCAGTTTTGAGCAACAACTGCTGTTGCTGCTGTCAGTTGTGCCAGGCTTGGGTATGCGAGTTTGGAGTACTCAGTTGCTGGAGGCAGTTTAGCAGCAAGATCAGCAGGTATTTTATTGGCTGTTACAAGTGCTTGATAACGTGCCGGGTGAGCATACCCTTTCAAATAGAACAATTGCCCCTCATCTGAGAAGATGTACTCGATCCAGAGGCGCGCTGCATAAGGATCAGGAGCAGTCTTATTCACAATTGAGACGTAAGGGCCAGCAATCGAAGCGTCAGATGGTATATGTACTGAAAGATTGGGTTTGCCCTTGTACGAATCACGAAAGCCCAGGCCAAGGTAGTCCCACATGATTGCAATGGCAACTTCGCCCTTTGCAATATTCGCGGTACTTGAGCGCGCTACAGTAAAGTTGCCTTTCTGCTTCAACTTGGCAAAGAAATCGATGCCAGGCTGGATGTTGTCCAGACTCCCACCGTTTGCCAGCGAGGCCGAAAAGACAGCCAGAAAGGCATCATTCGCCTGTCGTGGATCGCCGTCAATGCCAACCGTATTCTTGTAGTTGTTGTTGAGCAGGTCCTGGAAAGAAGTTGGTGGGTTTTTAACTATGTCAGTGTTAACGACGAGAGCCTGAGCGCCATAGTATTCTGTACACCAGTTGCCATTGGGATCTTTGAGGCTAGCAGGGATATCGGCCCAATGGGCATGTATATATGGCGTCACCAATCCCTGCTGAACGGCCTGGGGGCCGAACTTGAAGCCTACATCTCCAATGTCACCGTGCGGGTGCTGTTTGGAGTTCTTGAAGACGCCGAGTTCTTGCGCTGAAGAGTATTCGGCTTCTACTTTGTAGGATACTGGAATACCATAGTGGCTGGTATAGCCCGCCAGTATGTCTGCATAGTCCGCCCATTCAGGCGGAATACCAATTGCCTGGAGCTGCCCCTCTTTCTTGGCATTCGTCATCAACGTCTGCATATCGATTGGGCCTGCCATGTTCACGGTTGGCGTGGAACTGGATCCTGAGCTTGTGTTACTCCCACACGCCTCAAGAAATGCTGTCAGTGCGCTTGCCGAAAGCCCGAGAGCGCTAGCACGCTTGATGAAATCACGACGGTTGTGCGGGGAAAATAGTTTCTGAAATAACTCCTGTTCACAACTCTCCATAGAGGTTCCTCCATTTGTCTGAAAATAATACAACGACAAGAGAAGAGATAAAAGACCACACAAATGTATGTGTAGTAATGCAGAATACTAAGTAAAACGTACACCGATCTTAAAGGGTTGATATGTATAATACGTAACGAAAAGCTCATGTATCTCTAAGGATGAGGTATCTGAATTGAGTGTAACAGGAAGTACCTTTTGATACAATGTATAACATATACATATGAAGCTCACTAAAAAGCTCTTGTTCCTGGCTGCTCATGAGAATTACCTCTTATCTAGTGATATAATCTGAGTATGTCAAGAGTTACAAAGGCGAATGCTAACAAATTCTCTTCATACACAATCCAGCGCTTCAAGAGGATACAAGTGCTGCTCGACCAGCTAGGTCCTCAAGCTCCGTCGCAAGCACTTGTCGTGCCAGGTTCACCAATGCCTGAGGGGAAGATCATTGTGTTTCCAGGCTCTTTCAATCCTCCAACATTCGCTCATATTGCGCTCCTGAAACAGGCATGGCAATTTGCTCGAATGCATGGCCCTATGCACATTTATGCTGCTTTAAGTACGCATATAACTGATAAAGAACGTGTCGAACGCCCACTATTACTTGATCGCATTAATTTACTTGAAACCGTGCTTCGCAACCATGTGCGTCATACAGGGATTATGCTCTTCAATCGTGGTTTATATGTAGAGCAGGCTGAGGCAGTACATAGCTCTTTTCCACAGGTGTCAAACTTATACTTTCTGATAGGCTTCGATAAAATTGTACAGATATTTGATCCACGCTATTATGAGGATCGCGATCTAGCTCTTCATGAGCTTGTTGAACTGGCGGATTTTCTGGTTGCTCCACGTGCTGAAGCAGGACGTGAGGAGTTAAGCAAACTTCTGGATCGACCTGAAAATAGGCAGTATGCTGGACATGTCCATGCTCTTCCTTTGAGCGCTGCTTATCGCTATATCTCTTCGACTCGCATACGACAGGTTCACTCGGCCCGTGAGCAGGAAGTACCTGTAGAGGTACGGCGCTTTATACGCGAGACTCATGTCTATGAGCCACCGGTGGAACTACAAGACGGTACGAAGATTGATCAGTATGGGGAACGCATGCGGGCTATTGAGTCAGCCATCAAGATTACGAACGTCGAAAAGTGAGCATGTTTGAGCCGACCTGTACAATGTCACCTTCGAGCAGGCGGTAATGGGTGATGCGTAAACCATTGACGAACGTTCCAGTTGCGGAGCGATGATCCTCTATTTCGAAACCTCCATCAGGCAATTGGTGTATAGTTGCATGTAAGCGGCTAACAGCCAGGTCTTCCAGAAAGATGTCACATTCGCGGCTACGACCAATTGTCATTTCGGGAAGCAATTCATAGCTTCGCATAGTTCCTCGCATGGTCGTGAGGTCAAAATTAGCAATAGCGCTGCTGTTGGGGTCAGCGCGTTTCATAACATGTAATTCGTGACCCCTCGAAGATGCAAGTTGAAATGGTCGAGTACCCTCATTCCCGTAGAACACCAGTTTTGTATTGCCAAAAAGAAGTTGATCACCATGCTTTAACAATTGCTCTTTGATAGATTGTCCATTCACAAAACTATCACCTTTACCATGATCATCGCGCAATACGAAACCAGTGGTAGTTCGCACAATACTTGCCTGCTTGCGGTGCACAGAAATATCTTCTAAAAAAATATCACAATCGCGACTGCGGCCAATGGTCGTGAGATCTTTCCAGATTTCTAATCTCTTTCCGGCCCGAGGACCTTCCTGTATTATAAGATATGCTGCAGTTGTATATTCCTGCGGCTCTTCTACCATTAACTGACCTCTGTTCTAGTTCTCTATTCAAGAAGGATTTTTCATATCCAGTGCTTGCAAAATCTTCTCCGGTGTAATCGGTAGACTACGAATGCGAATACCCAGGGCATCGTAGATGGCATTAGCTACAGCAGGCGCCATGGTGTTGGTAGGCACCTCACCTGCAGATTTGGCTCCAAATGGCCCTGTAAACTCAGTATCTTCCACAAGGAAAGTTGTCATGCGAGGCATGTCCAACGTTGACATGACTTTATAATCAACAAATCCGGGATTGCGAACTCGACCCTGGTCGTCAAATTTCACTTCTTCGCTAAGGGCGTAACCTAGCGCCATTGCGACTGCCCCCTCCACCTGGCCGGTTGCCAGCGTCGGATTAATGGCTTTGCCAAGGTCAAGCGCATTTACGGCTCTCGTAACTCGTACCTGCCCTGTCTCAGTATCTAACTCAACCTCGACAAATTGTGCAAAGAAAGGAGCTGGTGAATCGTCAGTCCAGAAATCTCCTTTTGCCATAATTTGCTGGCGGTGTTTACCGTACAAGGTCTCATTTGCAATCGCTTCAATTGTGAGATGGCTTGGGCCACGAGGGGTGTAAATCAAACCATCGATAACGGACATATCTTCGGGAGCACAGTCCAGCATGTCACCTGCAACATCGAGAATTTGCTGTCGTACGCGTTCAGCCGCCACCTTAACGCCACCTCCGCTGATATAGGTAGTGCTGGAAGCATACGAACCATAGTCGAATACACTGGAGTCCGTATCTACCGAATGCATGACGATTTTGTCCATTTTTACGCCCAGTGCTTCTGCTGCAATTTGAGCCAGAATTGTATCGCTGCCTTGCCCTATATCGGTTGCGCCTGTCATCACATTGAAAGACCCGTCTTCATTGAGCTTAATTGAAGCTCCTCCCAGTTCAAAGCTGGCAACTCCGCTGCCTTGCATTGCAGTTGCCATGCCTCGCCCTCGACGAATAGGTTTTCCATCTCCTCGCTCAAAAGGTTCATTCCAACCAAACGCTGCCGCCCCTTGTTCAAGACACTGCGGCAAACCGCAAGATCGAAATTGACGCTTTGAGTGCCACACTCCATCCACTTCTTCACCTTCGATAGGGTCCCAATCTCCTTTTTCCACATGGTTTTTGCGCCGAAATTCCAAAGGGTCCATATTCAAGCGCTGTGCGATTTCATCGATGTGAGACTCCAGCGCGAAAAAGCCTTGTGGAGCCCCATACCCACGCATGGCCCCAGTGATCGGTAAATTCGTATACATAGCGTCCGCTTGGAAGTACCAGGCTTTTGCGCGATACAGACAGAGCGTCTTATGTCCCGTACTGCGAGTAACTGTAAAGCTATGTGTTCCATATGCACCGGCATTGCCTATCGAATGCATCGACAGGGCTACTAAAGTGCCATCTTGCTTGACGCCACTGCGCATGCGCATAATCATTGGGTGACGAAAACGCCCGGCGGTAAATTCCTCGTGGCGGCTATATTCAATTCGCACCGGTTGACGTGTATTGAGAGCTAACGCTGCAGCAACAGGTTCTAATAGCATTTCCTGTTTGCTACCAAAACCACCTCCGACTCTCGGCTTGACAACCCGTATCTGTGAGATAGGCAGTTGCAGGACTGCGGCCAGTTGACGGCGAGTGTGATAGGGTACCTGTGTGCTGCTGACAACAATCATGCGCTCGTAACCGTCAAGGTAGGCAACACACACATGAGGCTCAAGAACGGCGTGCGAGATATATGGAACGCGATATTCACCTTCAATGATGATATCTGCCTCTTGCATTGCAGCATCAAAATCACCATGCCTGATGATCTCATGCGCAGCAATGTTATGTGTCGCATCATATATATTACCAAAATTCTTGCCGGTATTAGGGTGTGTTCTATCTGGCTCATGTAACTGAGGAGCACCATCAACCACAGCTTCGAGTGGATCGAATACGGCTGGCAGTACTTCGTATTCGACCTCGATGAGGCCAATTGCTTCTTCTGCAATGGTGGGTGTTTCAGCGGCGACAAAAGCGACCCAGTCGCCCACGTAACGCACACGACTGTCAAGCAAATACGCGTCGTAAGGTGATGATTCAGGATAGGGTTGACCGGCGGTGCTGTGAGCAACACGAGGCAGGTCTTCATATGTCAGCACTGCATGCACACCGGGCAATGCCAGGGCCTTGTTTTTGTCTATACTCTTAATAGTGGCATGGGCATGTGGTGAGTGCAATATTCGCGCGTGCAACATATTGGGCTGTTCAAACTCTGCCGCGTAGACGGGTGCTCCTGTGACGAGGGGGCGTGCATCTACGCGCCGCTCTTTTTGTCCTACCACACGAGTACGCGCCATTTGCCGCGCCTGCTGATGTGCTGTATCTGCAATGTTGCCAGCGCCAGGTTCGTTGAAAGGTGAAGTTTGCAGGTCATCAACATTCATAAAGAAGCCTCTTCCATCAATTTTGCTGCTCTTAGAACGGCTGCGACAGGTTTGATATACCCTGTACATCTGCAAATATTACCTGCGAGCGCGGCTCGTATTTCTTCTTCATCGGGATGTGGATTCTCCTGTAAAAAGGCATATGTTCTCATGATAAAACCGGGCGTACAGTATCCGCATTGTGCTGCTCCCTCTTCGGCAAATGCTTCCTGGATTGGGTTGAGTTTCCCATCCTGTGCAAGGCCCTCTATGGTCAATAAATCGGAGCCATTGGCCTGTGCTGCTAGCATACAGCAAGAGTTGATGGAGCGACCATCCAGGAGAATACCACAGCCGCAGCAATCACCTGTGCCACAAATGAGTTTTGTTCCTTTAAAGTGATGGGTATGCAGCGCCTCCAGCAATGTTTCACCAGGGTGAACATGCCAGGTTATCTCGCGTCTATTTACTTTCAAGTGTATCTCAATTTCATGCATGGTGCCATTCCTCTCCACCTTGAGCAAGCCCTGCTGCTTGTCGCAATGCTCGCATTGCTGCCACTTTGCTCATGCGTCGCCGATATTCTGCTGAGGTACGTTGATCGCTAATAGGACGTACTTTAGTGCGCACAAGTTCCGCTGCTCGCTGAAAGGCTTCTTCTGTTGGCGCTTGTCCAATAAGGACTTCTTCAGCGGTCGTAATACGTAAAGGTATGGGAGCAACAGCTCCTAGCACTACATGAGCAGCGATGATCGTGCTGTTTTTGATTATGAGAGTAGCAGCCGCGTTGACCATCGAAATATCTTCAGAGATACGACCAATTTTATAGAAGCCTCCCCTGAGACTATCAATATTGTCCATTGGGATGCGTAGTTCGAGAATTAACTCTCGTTCGCTAACGCTCTTAGCGGGTCCAACAAAAAAACTGTCAAGTGGCAGGATGCGTGCACCTTGCATACCTTCAAGCACTACCTTAGCATCAAGAGCTAATAAAGATGGAGGAGTATCGGCGGATGGAAGAGCTGAGGCAACATTTCCTGCCAGTGTTGCCATGTTGCGAATGTTTGGTGAGCCACAAACGGCAGCGCTTCTGGCCAGAATACCATTGGCCAGCGCCTGTATTTTTGGGTGCCTGGCTACTGTGCGCATTGTGGCACCCGCACCAATATGTAACCAACCATGCTCTTCGCGGATGTAGTCTAACCCAAGTTTACGTATATCTACAACTTCGCGAATTCCTACCATATAGCGCGGATTCACTAACAAGTCTGTGCCTCCCGCTATGACAGTTCGTCCATCTTCGGCAAGTAAGCTGACAGCCTGGGTTAGTGTTGTTGGGCTATGGTAGGCTTCTATCTTAAGCATTGTTGAAATACCTCAACTCAAATTCATTTATTCATAAGATACAAAATTGCCTCCAGGACACCTCCGCCAATGGAACGTGATTTATCTGAAATGGTAAAGCAATGCTCACGAATAGCTCGAGGATCGATATCCCCTACTTTCATGCCTGAGCTTACTAAAAGGTCGTCACGCACGAGTCCACGCAGAATTCCTGGAATAGTAGCCGTGATAGGTACTGCATCCTGGTCTGACTTTACTATGGCTACTACCTCTCCTTCTCGAATCTGATCTCCGATCTGATGCATACCATATAGTCTACCAGCACAAGGAGCGCGAAGTAAACGTTCTCCAGCATATCCACCAATTGTACCGGGTACACCTGTATTTGGCTCAGCATTGCCTTCCAGATAGACACGCCCCAGGTTATGACCACGATTTGTCTCTATGACTGCGTGAGCATCTTTACCTGCTTTGTAGCCAGGTCCAAGTGCAATCACAATTGGGGCATCATTTATCGTGATACCGTTATTGTACTTCGATAGCGTCGCTTCTACCAGTACATCTGGTTGTATTTGTTTGAACGCAATGCCGTCGGGATCGATCAGGATTGGCACGAAGCCATTTGCTACTCCTGCCCGAACATCTTCTATTGAATGAGCATACTGGGCCGTTATACCCTCAACTGTCATTTGTCCCAGGGCAATTGCTTCCGCAAATGCTATGGTACGACGCAAGACTGTGGGATGAGGTAACTCTGTTGCCATAACAGCGAACCCGGCTCGTTTTAGACGGTGTATAACTCCCGTAGCTAGATCACCAGCGCCTTTTACTGCAACCAGTACATGTCTCGATCCTGGAATAGCGTGGTCGATTGTGTTCTGCTTTGTCACGTTACCCTCGAGAACTAGTGCCAACCAATATAGTGTAATGTTTGCGAAATGAGTTGCCCGGCGCGTGTTACAGCAGCAATAAGTTCCCCTTGTTTTGGCTGACATCTTTCGCTTGGGCCGCCTATCGAGACCGCGGCAACAATTGAATTGAGATGGTCAAAAATAGGGGCTGCAACGGCATCAATACCTTCCTCAAGCTCTCCGCTAGAAATTGCGTAACCATGTGCGCGAACCTTGCGCAATTCCTCAAGTAGTTGGCGAGTATCAGTGATCGTACGATCAGTGTAACGGGTGAGGCTCATTTTGCTGAGCGTTTCATGTAATTGGACCTCCCATTGATAAGCAAGTAGCACTTTTCCGGTGGAAACAGCATGGGCCGGAAGGTGTTGCCCAGGTACATTCACGGCACGCACGAAGAAATAGGAATCCTCGGTGTCAATTATGACAGATTCCATGCCTTCTAGTACAGCCAGGTGGACAGATTCACGTGTTTGATCACGTAGTTCCATCAGGATAGGTCGTGCAGTTTTACGCACCGTATGCGAACTCAGAATACTGGCACCCAGGGCCGTAATACGCAAACTGAGAGCATACTTATGACTATCCTCGTCTTGTACTAATAATCCCTCGTTCACAAGGGCGGTTACCAATCGATGGGTAGTAGATTTTGGTAAGCCTGTGACGTGTGCAAGGTCTGTAATGCCGAGCAAACCCTGATTTCCAAAGGCTCGTAAAACCGTCGCAATACGATGGACGATTTGAACGTTTTTTTCGCCTTCTTGAGGTTCCCCATGACGCATGCTTTTCCCTCGATCTCACATATTTGATCTGTGTTCTATGCAGTGGAATCATGTTCCACGTTTAATGGACTGAGTATAGCTAATGCTGATAAGAAGTGTCAAGCGGATGTCTTCTTCAGAGCAGGGCCTCTCACGAGTCACTGTTTTCTGCTCGCCTACGGCGCGCTCATTTTGGAGCGTGGAGGGTTTTTGCGCGCCTGCAGGCGCGCAAAAACCCTCCACGCTCTTAAGAAGAAGGCTCGCTTGCGAGCCAGGCCAGGTGAAGAAGCCCTGTATTTAAGAGTATGAGATCGACATTGGCAGTGACACATTCTGAAGTTGTAAGATGAAGTTCTATGAAACTGTCATACAGAGACATGCTTTTGGAATCCAGATCGAAGGAGCATTTAATTATATGGCAATGAAGACCGATCAGAAGATACTTATAGATTTTGATGTTGAAGCTCATATGAGAGATGGAACGACTCTTCGTGCCAATGTCTATCGACCGGCAGGCGATGACCAATGGCCCGTCTTACTTACTCGTCTGCCTTATGGTAAAGACTTCCCCCTTGGAAGTTCTGTGATGGACCCCGCTCAAGTAGCACGAAGGGGTTATGTTGTTATTGTGCAAGATACTCGTGGCCGTTTCACATCAGAGGGAGAGTGGGTACCTTTCATCAATGAGGGACTGGATGGTGTTGATACTATCGAATGGGCAGCCGGATTGCCATACAGCGATGGCATTATTGGTATGTATGGCATTTCCTATTTCGGCTTCACTCAGTGGTCGGCCGCTGTTCACCAGCCCTCTGCTCTGAAAGCTATTGCGCCCGCCCAGACATGGAATGATCCTTTCAATGGCGTCCTATTTCGCGGAGGAGCTTTGGAATTAGGTAGCTCTGGAAACTGGCAATTGATGATGGGACTTGACATACTCATACGCCGTCATAGAGGTGACCCTCAGGCTTTGGGACGCTCTATTTATTTGTTAGCGAAAGAGATGGACGCGTTGGGAAAGCTTGGATACTGGTCTTTGCCGTTGCGTGAATTTGGACCGCTCAAGCAACATGATATTGCTCCTTCCTTTTTTGAGAATTTTGCGCGTCCGATGGATCGTGAGTATCCGATTACTCAGCCACTGTTTATTACGGGAAAGCACGAAAATGTCACTGTTCCTGCTCTGAATATTGGAGGTTGGTATGATATCTTCTTGCAAGATACCATCGATAATTTTAAGTTTATGCGTGAGCAGGGTAGTACGCAAGAGGCGCGACAAAGCAAGCTGCTCATTGGACCCTGGGCGCATGGAGTGTTTACGAATCCTATCGGTGAAAAGAACTTTGGCTTAGGATCCAGCGCTGCCTACATCGACCTGCAGATTGATCTCACAAGTTTGCAAGTGCGCTGGTTTGATCACTGGCTGAAGGGTATCGATACGGGGATGCTCAATGAAGCGCCTATAAAGTTGTTCGTGATGGGCACCAATGTCTGGCGTAATGAGCAAGAATGGCCCCTGGCTCGCGCTGTAGAAACACGTTATTATCTCCATAGCAATGGTCAAGCCAATACCCTACATGGGAATGGGTATCTGACTACAGACCTGCCTGAAAATGAAGAACCCTCCGCAGATTACTATGATTATGATACTGCGAATCCAGTCATTACACGAGGTGGTGCGTTATTAATGTCTCCAGAGTATCGCCCCGGTCCTTTCGATCAGCGTCCAACTGAGAACCGTGAAGATGTTCTCGTGTATACGACAGGCGAGTTAAAGGAAGACCTTGAAGTGACGGGGCAGATCAAAGTTCATCTCTGGGCCATTTCAAGTGCGCCAGATACTGATTTTGTAGCACGTCTGGTAGATGTGCACCCTGATGGCTATGCACAGAATCTCACCGATGGTATTATCCGTGCTCGTTATCGCAATGCTGAGCTGGGAGAGGGTGCTTCGCTGATTGAACCTGGGAGAGCCTACGAGTACGAGATTGATCTCTGGGCCACAAGTAATGTGTTCAGAGCAGGACACCGCATCCGTCTGGATGTGACAAGCAGCAACTTTCCACGCTGGGATCGTAATCCCAATACGGGGCATGAATTTGGCGCTGATACAGCGTTAGCCGTTGCTCATCAGACGATATTGCATGATAGCGAGCATCCTTCATATGTAGTGCTGCCGATTGTGCCATAAGACAGTTAAACCAGTTGTCTTAAGGTCTCCTGTACCGATGATGCAAATTCAGGGCGCGTCGTGGCTAGTAGACGCAGCGCGGTCTCAGACTCGATATCATGATATTGTGTGATAAGTTGGCAGGCAATACGTACAACAGTATCATGAGGATCGTTCAACGCATCACGGACTACCGGGCGAGTGTGTGGATCCTCACCTTGAGGGTCGATGCTTTTTAATGCCTCGAGAGCCTGGGCGCGTATGTATGGGTCAAAGTCGTTTGCGGCCTTCAGGATGAAGTCGAGTGTACTACGATCGCCAAATTGGGCAAATGTGCGAATAGCGGCACCGTAGACAATACTTCCAGGAATCTCAGTATCTCCATTTGCCAGGTTATCACGGCGCTTTTCACGCATTGCGCGTTCGTCAACAGAAATAGTACGTTTTACAAGCTCACGTATCGAACCGATGGCACGAGAATCTTGAAGTTGAACCAGCGTATCGCATATTTGTCCAATGAGGGAGGCCTGATCACGTTCAGTAATGTGCATAGTAGCATCGAGGTGATCTACCAGCGCTTGTGAGACACGTGGCTCATGTAGATCGCTCAATACTTTTAAACTAGGTAGGAAAGCCCCTTCTTCTTGATTATTAAGCTCTTTCAATAAAATATCGCGGCCACCATTATTCATCCAACGTTCAATATCGGGCATCATGGGTAAACTGTCATAGACTTGTTGGACGATCCGTTGATCTTGTAAAGTGCCGCGAGAGATATCACCCCAATACCGACCAAGCAGTAATCCAAGGCGATGAAGCGCAATGACAAACTGCCATTGTAAAGAGTTTTTCGCTCCATCAAAGAGGGCGCTCGTTAATGTTGGAAGGTTGCGCTCAAAGATAAGTGGAAGGTAGTTGTTGCCTGCATAGCTCATACTATCTTGTAAGATCTGATTGACAACCAGCGCTGCCTGCTGGCTTAGTCGTGGTGGGATGTTATTGCCACCGCGGAGATAGTTTTCGATAGGAAGTGTGCGAAATAAGGGAACAGCAAGATAACTCTCTAATCCATTAGCATGGTCGAGTCCATTTATGAGCATGATCTCATAAAAGCGAGCCAGGTTGAGCGTTGCGAAAGCATCTATCACATCAACTTTTGCCCAACCTTTCGCTTCTTTAAGAGCGTTAGCTAAAGCTTGCAGTGCTGCAACAGTAGCTTGTTTGACCAAAGATCGTGTAGCGTATAGAGAAGAACTGGAATCAGTTGACAGTTTACCCAGAACCTCTGAAATGTCCGCTGATTTGTAAAAACCAAGCATCAGCAGAGCTATACGCCTGGCCCTACCAACCATTGTTTCGGCGGGATTAGCATCAATAGGTAGATCAATGGGATCCTCCTGTCCAATAATAGAGAGCCATGCAGGTATAAGGTCACCAGCGCGGTCAATCTCCCAGATATTAGGAACGAGAACAGGTATCCATTGCTGAAGAGAGCCAACATTCAATAAAGGAATAATCCGATCAGCAGTATCTTTAACAGATTGCCCACCCCAACGAAGATCTGTTACCAACATCGTTAGTTCTGTACGTAAATCACTAATGGTTTGCTTTACTTCTGGGCTGTTGGCATTCAATTCAGGAAGATTACGTCGTGCTGCGAGATGTTCGACTGTAGCTGTTCGGTTTGACTTCTGCTGTGCTGCGGCTGGAACGGGCACCATGGTGGCCGAAGGAGCAGGCGCTACGGCAGAAGGTGTATCGATTACCTCATCAATATCCATTCCCCCAGGCTCGGTCGGCTCAGTAGCATAACTGTGAAAAAGAAGATTAGAGACTATGTTCACTCTACGCATTTCGGACATTCTATTTCTATCCTTTAATCATATAGATCTACGGGAAACGATACATACAGCAGTATTGGCTCATTGTAACGTTCTCTGCTAAGATGGTCAAGTAAGATGAGGCATCATTGTAACTTTATCCTTTGCGGAGCGTAGTTTATAATGTAAGCATGCATGTTGCGCAAATCAGAAATGGAGTGAGATATGAGTAATCAGGAGATGCAATTTGCAGACCCCGATTGGAAACCCTCACAACAACTTAACACAAATAACAATCCGCAGGAGCAGGAAGCATATACTCCTCAACCGGTAAATAGTGATTATCGTGATCAAAATAAATGGAGAACAGCGCCACCTTCGCCACTACAGCAAGAGGGATACACTGGTCTCCGTCCCTACGAAGGCCCTGTTCCAGGACAGATGCAAGGTGGGAATTTTAGACAACGCCCGTATAGAAGACGTGGTCGGGGACCTTGGATCTGGATTATTCTAGCATTCATTATTATTAGCTTGATGAGTGGAGGATGGCGTTCTTTCAACGGTCCTGCTTTTGATCGCAATCCGGTCGAGCAGAAACAAATGATGGGGAAACCCATTGACTATACAGTTACCGGGCAAGCGACCATTGTGATTAACGATCCAAATGGCAATGTAACGGTTACTCAAGGCAAATCGAATACCGATGTAATTTTCCAACCTATAGGTGGGAATAGCCTTCCGGGCAATCCTGATGATATTCAACAAGGCATTAGCCAGAACGCAAACAACATTACAGCCAATATACCAGATTCTGTAGATTTGCAAGTCATTGTACCAAAGGGTTCTAATTTGAGCCTCAATACAGAAGCTGGCAATATCAACTTTGATGGGACTTTTGATACTCCTGGAACAACCCAATTTCAAACCACTCATGGCGATATAACAGTCACAGTGCCATCTTCCTCGGCTTTTCATTTAGATGCCTCGACTAATTCAGGTTCAATAAACTCCGATTTCCCGAACGTCAAAATACAAGATAATACATCGGGTTCAGGACAAAGTGTAAATGGTGTGGTAGGAGGAAGTTCACAAGGTCAAGTCCCGAATGTGGTGATTAAATCCGATAGTGGCGATATTCACTTGAATCAGAGATAGCTCATCATTTCCTTAGAGATTGCTGAGATAACCTTAGAAATTGCTGAGTATTTTATTGTTCACTTGTACTTGAGTTAATTGGCTGTTATTCTTTGATAGAAGAGGATATTTCAGTTGATATTTATGACGAATAGTATCTATGATGTCGTTGAAATATTCCAGTTAAGAGAGTAACGCAACTAATAAAAGGAGGATCAAACAATGCCATCCAGCAAAGGTAGTAGCCGTGGTTTTGCATCTATGAGTACTGAGAAGAAGCGCGAAATTGCCAGTAAAGGTGGAAAAGCAGCTCATGCTCAGGGAACTGCGCACAAGTGGACAAGCGAAGAGGCACAAGCAGCCGGACGTAAAGGCGGTTCAATCAGCCGCCGCCGCCCAAAGAGTACCGCCAAAGCGTAGTAAAGAGTTGATAAGATACTAGTGGCAAGGCTGGCAGTCATAAAAGCCAGCCTTGCCTTTTTTTCAGAGAACATAACTACAGATGTCCATATCGTGGACGATCTTCTGGCAAAGTCATTGTGGTTCCTTTCTACCTTGCTGATCCAGGAAAAAATTCCATGATTGCTGAGGTATACTCCTTTTCACAGCGTAGATGTGCAGCATGTCCGGCGTCAAAAAGGAGTATCTGTGCATTAGGAATGCGCTCAGAGATGACATGAGCATAATCGACGGGGACAATGCGGTCTCGCTTGCCATGCATGATAAGAGCGGGACAGCGAATAGATGCCAGTTCTTCCTCGGTGATGATTACACCGCCAGCAGCAACCTGTTTTTCTTGCCCTTCGACGTACATGCGCGGAAGTGATTGCCAGTAGGGTTCTCCATGTAGCTTTGCCAGCTCTTTTTGCCAATCTTCCGGCAACGGGGTATCAATCAGCCAGTGACGAATGGAAGCTACATTCTGCTCGTTGATTGCTGGTTGAGCGCCCATCACAGCCAGGGCCAGCACGCGTTGGGGATACAAGGCAGCTAGCAAGAGGCCGACGATGCCCCCATCGCTAAAACCCAGCACCAGCACCTTCTCAATATTCAAGCTATCAAGAAGCATAACGAGGTCTTTCGCGTCATCTCGATAAAAAGAAAGGGCATAACTTCTGCGATGCGTTGAACGCCCGTACCCATGCAAATGCGGAGCAATGACGCGAAAATGGCTGAGCAAAGCAGGTAATTGTCCTGCAAAATCACTTTCAGGCGTTCCCCCAAATCCATGAATCAAAAGAACCGTGGATAGTTGAGAAGAAAGGGAAAACGTGGTGAAATTTGGCTCAGAAAGTTCGTAGTATATGGTAGTGTTTGGCGTATCGAGAAATGGCATCGTTCACCTTTCCTGGTTCATCTTGTTAGATGAGTACAGTATAGCACCTTGCAACGGATGCGCAGAAATTGAAAGCAGGGTTCCAAGGGACGGCCGTCCCTTGGCGGGGTGTGGGGTGTCCCCACCTTTTTCCCTTTCCCCGGCGTGTGGAGGGGGGAGTAAAGCGCCATCGAAACCCCTTGAAATTGAAAGGCGGAATCCTTGACAGGCTGTTTGCTCATCATTATACTGTATGGCAATACACAAAACTACATTCATCCAGGTGATTCTATCTGCCATGTTTCGCCATGCAGTAATAAAGGATTAGCCCATGGACTCCGAGCAAACCATACCCAATGATGCTTTAACCCCTACAACCAGCAGTGGAGAACTCTCTCAAGCAATAAATCCCATCGAGGATGAGCTCATCATTAGCGCAAGCAAGGTCAACAAATACTTTGGTGATAAGCATGTCCTCAAAGACGTCGATTTCGAGGTACACAAAAGAGAAGTCGTTGCGCTGATCGGTCCAAGCGGTTCAGGTAAAAGTACGCTTATTCGCTGTTTCAATGGTCTGGAAAAGCATACAAGTGGCGAAATCTATATCCATGGTCAAAAGCTCGATCCTCGTTTCTCAAACAAACAACTCGCACCAATACGTCGTGAACTGGGCATGGTATTCCAGAATTTTAACCTCTTTCCGCACATGACCGTTTTGCAGAATGTGATTGAAGCTCCTTTACTCGTTCGCAAAATGCCCAAGGATCAGGCGGTAGCTCTTGGTGAGAAGTTACTGGCAAAAGTTGGCCTTGCAGAGAAGCGCGATGCTTATCCAAACAAAATCTCAGGCGGACAGAAGCAGCGTGTGGCTATCGCGCGCGCGCTTGCTATGCAGCCCCAGGCGCTACTCTTCGATGAGCCAACCTCCTCTCTCGATCCCGAACTGGTGGGTGAGGTGCTCAAAGTGATGCGAGATCTGGCCTATGAGGGAAGTACGATGGTAGTAGTGACGCATGAAATGCAATTTGCGCGTGATGTTTCGGATCGTGTCGTCTTCATCTCCGATGGTGTGATCGTAGAGCAGGGCGACCCCGAAAAAATATTTAAGCAACCCAAGCATGAGCGCACAAAGCTATTCCTGGAGCGCGTGCTCTCGCATTAGCCACAAACGAAACATAGTTGAATCAGGATTACCAACAGAAAGGCGATGATGCGTTATGAAACCCGAAATTGACAGGCGAACATTTATCAAGCGCATGGGTCAGGCAGGAGGACTTATTGTTGTAGGTGGGACTCTCGAATCGTTCCTGGCGGCCTGTGGCGGAAATGTTTCTACAGGAGGTGGGACTACACCTACCCCTGGTGTCACTCCCATAGGCTCTGCAGGTCTGAAAACTCCTGGTCTATTGCAGTGGGGGGCAACCTCTGATGGTGGGGCTCCATATGTCTTCCCAGATCCAAGCAATCCAAACCAGCTGGTTGGCTTCGAATATGAAATTGGTCAAGCCATGGCTAAGCTGATGGGTGTTGTATCGAAGCAGATAGAAAACGACTATGGGCAAATGGAGCAGGCTCTACTAGCGAACAAATTCGACATGGTGATGAACGGCTGGGAAAAGACTCCCGACCGAGAGAAAACTGAGCTATTCTCCCAGGCCTACTATCGCTACGGACAGCAGATTGTGGTACGAGCGGATGACTCACGTTTTGCCGGCAAGACAACTTCAAGCGACCTAGGCTTGACAGATTTAGAAGGCTTCGCGGTTGGAACGGGTGCTAGCTATAAAGCAGCAGATATCTTAGGGGAAGACAAAAAGATCACTACCAAGCTCTATGATCCAGATCTACCATTTAATGATCTGGCAGCGCACAGGATTGATGCCGTGTTAATCGATGGGCCAATCGCTGCCTACTATGTTGTGGGTGCTGGTCCTGGTGCCAAACCTAATCCTGCTTTGAAGCTAATCGGGAAGCCGTTCCGTACGGATGATTACTTTATTGGCTTTAATAAGGCTAACCCCAATGCGCAAATCTTGCAGCCAGAGATCGATCAAGCGCTCACCGTCCTCAAAAAGAATGGGACACTGAAAACGATCTATATGAAATGGAGCATGTGGAACGATCAGCAAGCTGAGATCGGTATCATGTAGGTTTTAGTGCTAAACATCCGCGCACAGTTTACTCTTTAGTGCAACGTTGGACTTGATGGCATCATCTTTCACTGATTGATGCCTGCAAAGACCTACGTTGCACTGGTTTCAGGAAAGAGGCAATAGTTTTGCCCGGATTGATATTAGCACGATTGATTACAAAGGATGTGCTTTATGGACCTTATCCTACAAGCTCTTCCAGACTTTCTGGTAGGCGTAAGAAATACCATCATATATTGTGTCTCTGCTTTTCCACTGGCTCTACTCCTGGGGCTTATTCTCGCACTCATGAGTAGCTCTCGTATCATCTGGCTGAGAGGGCCAGCACGTATTTATATTGAGATCATACGTAGCACTCCTTTCATTGTTCAACTCTTCATTCTCTACTATGCAGTGGGCGCTATCTTGTTGACAGTCAATTTGGAGATTCTTGATAACGCCTGGACAGCGGGTATTGCCATCTTAGCAATTAACTACAGTGCATATGAGGCGGAAGTATTTCGTGCTGGCTTTCTTTCAGTTGACAGGGGTCAGACAGAGGCTGCATTATCACTAGGTCTAACGTCGTTTCAGAACTTCTTTCGCATCGTCCTACCACAAGCTATTCCACTCATGATTCCCCCATTTGTAAATGATTTTATCTATATGCTCAAGGACTCTGCTATAGTAAGCGTGATTTCCGGTACTGAACTCACATCTGTGCTGAACACCTGGGTTACGCATCACGGCAGTAATCCCATACCTCTCTATGCACTTGCAATTGTACTCTACTTGCTTCTTAGCTTACCGACCTCATATGTTGCTAGATATTTTGAACGTAGAGCGCGCGTGGCACTGTAATCTGGAAGGAGAAGAACATGTCATTTGTAGAACCCTCGGTAGAACGTCGCTCGCTACGCCGGTTCGAGCAAAGAACTGTTGGTGAACCGGGTAAATCAGTCTGGAATATTATATCAGACAGCCTCTTTTATCTGGTGGTGTTAGTAGCCGTGGGTGTATTTGTGTACTACCTCTACACCTTCCAGAGGGACCGGGGTGTACTGACCCTTTATTTTCCCGTTTTGTTAGACGGGGCCAGGGTAACTCTTATTGTCTCAATATTGAGTATGGTGCTGGCGACTATCTTTGGCTTTATTGGTTCCCTGGGGCGTCTTTCACGGTTTGCGCCTACCCGTTGGCTCGCAACAGTCTATGTTGAAGTGGTGCGTGGGACTCCTATTCTTGTACAGTTACTGCTGTGGTATTATGGCGTAGGCTACGTATTATCGACCATAGGCTTTGACCCCTATAGTATCGTTTTTCAAGCTATGACAGTTCTCCAAAGCAATAGCCTTGTCCCGGACCAGTTTAATGCTTATTTCTATGGCATAATTGCATTGAGTTTTAACTATGGTGCCTATCTGACCGAAGTCTTTCGTACGGGTATCGAATCGGTATCGAAAGGTCAGACTGAGGCTGCTTTGAGCTTAGGCTTGAATTCCCGTCAGACAATGCGTCACATCGTGCTGCCTCAGGCATTCCGTATCACCATCCCTCCATTTACGAACTACTTTATTACATTGGTACAGGATAGTGCCTTGCTCTCCGTTTTGGCTGTAATAGAGCTGGATCACCAAACGTTTGCCAATGCCTTGACGCAGACAGATGCAAACGTCAAAATGTTTGTGTTCGTTCTGGGCGCGCTGCTCTACCTTGCAATATGCTATCCGCTTTCGTTGCTGGCTCGCTCTTTAGAAACACGTCTTGCAAAGGCGTATTGATATAACTAAGGAGATCGAAAATAAACCTTGTAATTGACGAAAACATTAGTCGTGAAATCATAGACAGGCTTCGCTCTGATGGTCACACTCTCTACAAAATTTCTGACTATCACCAAGGAGAGGTAGATACTGTGGTTCTATCTATTGCGCGGCAGCGACAAGAAGTCTTAGTCACGAAAGATACAGACTTCGGTAAGCTGATTTTTATCGACGGCTTGCCGACTGCGGGTGTTCTGCTGGTTCGTCTTCCAAATGCAATGTCCCATCTGGATCAAGCAGAACAGGTTTCCAATGTTATCTCTGTCTATGGAAATGCTTTGATAGGTGCTTTCACTGTTCTTGATTCAGATAGCGTACGTCTACGCCTTATTTGAATGTTTGGTTCTATAGAAGAGACATTTCGTCTGCAGCAAAGCATTGACAAAAGGCCTGTCAAGGTATACGTTTAGTATAGGGTATATCTGAGCATCGAAAGGAACTGACCTATGGAACACCCTTTAATAACAACTAATCCAGGTATAGAGGGTGGGAAGCCTATCATTAAGGGTGCGCGTATCACTGTGGAAATGCTTGCGGATGAGTATGCAGCAGGCAGAAGCATTGAACAACTTCTCTACTCATATCCCCATCTAACGCGGAAACAAATTGAGGCGGCGTTAGCCTATGCTGCCGATATGAAACAAACGAGTTTGCGTACAGACTAGAGATCAGATTCCTTTTTTCTAGTTACCAAGTGCAGAGTTTATCCTTATCGAACATACGATACTCCTCGAAATAAAGAAAACTAACCTTGCTTTCTTGTTTGCTTGTAGGCTATACTGTAAGTAAGTTCAACGTCTATCGTACCCAATCCAGTGAAATTTGGTGTTTTTCGTGAAACCATCCGACATACCAGGAAAAAAACGAGGCCGTTATATTCCGAAATTCTACGTATTTCGTGGTTTCCACCTGTCCACTTGCTATCCCTGATCTTTCTCCTCTAAACTTCTGATCTGGATTCGCTAGATTACAATTGTGTCTTATCCAGTTCGCATTACCACATCGTAGTTCATCTTGAAAGGTCGTAATCACTCAAGATTTTTGCAGATCAGGTAGAGTTTACCTTGTAGCAAGCGTGCTTAGTTTTTACTTTCTTAGGTCACTTATCCCTGCGGATAAGTGATAACGTGCATACCCACAAGCTAATATTTAACTCAAAACTATCAGTGCTGATAGTAGCTAACCCGGTAGGCGGGCCGGTGTGGGATGTCTTTTACAGGCCGCAGTACCAGAAAGGATTTTTATGAGTGCGGATGAAGATGGTTTACTAAAGGCCCTCAACGATTCTCAGCGATACCTCGACATAGTCCAAAAACAGGCATTAGGGAAAAGTGAAGCAGAATGGTTGGTTGAGACCACAGTCAGCAACTTTGCAATGTATTACAACAGTGGTTTTATCGAATATCGCAAGTCTGTTGCTGAAGCAGGCGACTTTGCAGCAGTCGAGTGGACAGGACGCGGAGCAACTTTCAAGGATGTGCTTGGTCGAGAATACATTGACTGCCTGGGTGGGTTTGGCTTATTCAACCTTGGCTGGGCCCATCCTAAAGTCGTGGGGGCCGTTCAAGCACAATTACAGAAAAGCCCGATGCCTACACAGGAACTCCTTGACCCTCTACGTGGAATGCTGGCCCATTTGCTGGCAGAGATTACTCCCGGTGATATTCAATATAGCTTCTTTGTGAGCAGTGGCACAGAGGCTGTCGAAGGCGCAATGAAACTTGCCAAGCTGTATACTCGAAAGAGTGGCTTCATCGCCTCGGTACGCGGATTTCACGGAAAAACAGCAGGTGCTCTTTCCCTTACAGGTAAAGCCATTTTTCGCCGCCCTGCATTGACCCCTCAAAATAATGTGTTTCATGTTCCATTCGGTGATGTCGATGCCGTCGAGCAACAGTTACGCATTGCGCGAGAGGTTGGCAATGATATTGCAGCCGTCATTATGGAACCAGTGCAAGGTGAGGCAGGAGCTATCGTGCCTCCAGATGATTTCTGGCCTCGTCTCCGGCAGATTTGCGATGAATATGAAGTGTTGCTCATAGCTGACGAAGTGCAAACTGGCATGGGTCGTACCGGCAAACTGTGGGGTGTTGAACATTGGGACGTTGAACCTGATATCATTGCTTCTGCCAAAGCCTTGGGTGGGGGAGTAATGCCTATAGGCGCTTTCATGTCTACTCCAAAGGTTTGGAGCGTGATGAACAGCAATCCGTTCATCCATACCTCTACGACGGGAGGTAATCCCCTGGCCTGTGCTGCTGCTATTGCAGCTATCAACGTGACTCTCGAAGAACGTGTATCTGAACAGGCCGCTGAAAAAGGCGAATACTTTATTCAGCAGTTGCGAGAGATCGCAGCGCGTTATGATGACATTTATACGAATATTACGGGCAAAGGTCTGCTTATAGGTCAACATTTTGTGAATGACGACATCGGCTATGCTGTCGCATCTGGCCTCTTCAAGCGAGGTGTGCTCATTTCTGGAACTCTCAATAACTCGCGGGTCATTCGTGTTGAGCCACCTCTGATTATAACTCGTGAAGAGATCGATACAATTCTGAATCGCCTGGAGGATACGCTTCAAGAACTTCATGCATCTGTTTCGACTTCTAGTGTGTCTGATGCTGGAACACAACTCATCACGTCTGTTTCTGAAGATGTCATAAAGAACGCCGCTATAAATGGATCCGATATAGCGGTAGCATAGCAGTAAAGGAGTTGATTCACATGCACATTATCGTACTCGGTGGCGCGGGCGCCATGGGGCGCATTGCTGTGCGCACGCTGACAGAATATGCGGATATTGACCAGATTACCGTTGCAGACTATAGCGAAGAACGAGCTCACGAGGTTGCCGCTTCTTTACATAGCAGCAATATAGAGGTCAAACAAATTGATGTCAATGACGAGGAGCGGTTGCGTGCCCTCTTGCGCGGTGCAGATGTGGTTCTGAACGCAGTCGAATATGTCTTTAACTTACCCGTCCTCAAGGCATGTATCCAGGAGAAGGTACATTATGCCGACCTTGGAGGCCTTTTCCACATGACTCGCAGACTGATGAACATGCATGATGAGGTCTCTGCTGCAGGTATAACAGCTATCCTGGGGATGGGTGGCACTCCAGGCGTTACCAATGTGCTGGCTCGTGCTGCCGTTGACAAGCTTGACCGTGTTGAAAGCATCAAGGTACAGTTGGGGTGTAGCGATGATACGCCTTCATCAGCGCCACTGGTTGCGCCTTATTCTATACGCACGATTCTGGATGAGTTTACCAAACAACCTCAGGTTTTTCAGGATGGCGTTTGGTATCCACAGCAGCCATTGAGCGGGCAAGAGGAGATGGTTTTCCCTCTACCTGTTGGTCGTACTACAGCAATTTATTCGCTGCATTCTGAATGCGCGACGTTTCCAATCTCATTCCGTGATAAAGGCATTCATTATGTCTCGTTTAAAATAGCATTCCCATCAGACTTCATGACGAAATTGAAGTTTCTTGTTGATCTGGGCTTTGGTAGTGATGAGCCAGTCAATGTGCGTGGGGCCAAGGTATCACCGCGTGAAGTGCTGGCCAGGCTGATGGAGATGGCTCCTATTGAAGATGTCGAACCACAAGATTGTGATGTTTTGCGCATCGTCGCTTCTGGCGAGGCCGGAGAAGAGAAGGTAGAGATTACCAATCAGATCGTGGTGCTACCCTATCGTCGTTGGGGTATCAGCGCAGGCGCACTAGACACTGGCACTCCACTAGCTATCGCTGGGCACATGCTGGCGACTGGCGAAATTACTCGTCGTGGCGCTTTTGGCCCAGAAATGTGCATACCTGTCGAACTTTTCTTCCAAGAGCTAGCGCATTATGATATGCACGTAACCGAAACTCGCACAGTGACGGTATCGTAGAGGCCAGATGATGGCTTTTAACAAAATAATTAGGATTTCTGTAGGTGCCGATAATGCAGTTTCAGAAGAGAAACAAAGGGTTTGAGAATTCGACGATCTAGCCCAACTGATCTCTGCAACCAACATCATTGCTGTGATAGAATGTCGTTAGTAGAGTAACCTGTGTTTAGTAGATTCGTACTAAATTTGCCGTTTTACTGCGAATAGCGAACAAAAGAGCGCAAATTTTTGCGTAGGGGCAAGATTATGCTTTTTCACTTTTCCATCTGGATATCGAAACATCCTGTGAAGGCCGATACATCGGCGATGGGCGCGATACATCGGCCCCTACGGATGATCGGATGATGGTGTGTAAAGTCATTATCGCGCCCAGATATTTTGCATATCCGAAAGGAGCTGTTTAGGTGACCGATTACAAACTTCTAATTAATGGCGAACTTGTCAACAGTAGTTCAGGCAAGACTGTTGAAGATATTGGCCCGGCTACAGGCGAATCGATCGCCGAAGTGCCTTTAAGTTCAGTAGAAGATGTAGAGCGTGCTGTGGCTGCAGCACGAGAGGCGTTTGATGATGGCCGTTGGTCTGGATTGCCACATGGCGCGCGCACCGCAGCGCTGGAAAAACTGGCAATGGCGTTAGAAGAACACTCATCAGAACTCGCTGAACTGGACTCTCTAGACGCTGGTAAGCCGATCAAGCTAGCGCGCGATAGTGATATCCCATTCGCTATCGATAACCTGCATTTCTTTGCGGGTGCCACTCGCCATCTCGCTGGCACAGCAACGAGCGAATACTCCGGTGGACATACCAGCATTATACGCCGTGAGCCTATTGGCGTGGTTGCTTCACTAGCACCATGGAACTATCCTTTTATGATGGCTGCCTGGAAGATCGGACCTGCGTTGGCTGCCGGTAACACCGTCGTCCTCAAACCATCGGTTGAAACGCCACTCTCTACGCTCAAATTGGGTGAAATCGCTCTCGAAGCTGGTTTACCTCCAGGTGTACTCAATGTTATTGCTAGTGGTCCAGGTGTAGCCCAGGCCCTTTCCAGCCATAGCAAAGTCAATATGGTTTCGGTCACAGGCAGCACAGAAAGTGGCAAGCACATTATGCGTGCGGGTGCCGAAAGCATTAAGCGTGTGCATCTGGAGCTTGGTGGTAAGGCTCCATTCATCGTCTTTGATGATGCGAATATTGAAGCTGCGGCCAATGGGGCAGTCGTTGGAGGCTTTGTTAACTGCGGACAGGACTGTACTGCGGCTACTCGTATCTACGTCCAGGACAACATCTATGACGAATTTATGCAGTCGTTCCTTAACAAGGTCAAGCAGATTCGTATTGGTAACCCATCGAGTGAAAGCACCGATATGGGTCCATTGATCTCGGCTACCCAGCGTGCCACCGTTGAAGGCTTCGTTGAGCGTGCTCTGCGCGATGGCGCAAACATTGTAACAGGTGGCAAGCGCGCCAGCGTTAGAGGTATGGAGAAGGGCTTCTTCTTCGAGCCAACCGTCATTGCGGAAGACCGCAATGATGCTGAGATTGTGCAGAATGAAGTCTTCGGTCCGGTTGTTGTGGTATGTCGCTTCAGTACCGAAGAGGAAGTATTGCGGAAAGCCAACGATGTGGTATATGGTCTCGCTGCTTCTGTCTGGACCACCGATGTCTTCAAAGCTATGCGTGCAAGCAAGGTGCTACAGTTCGGTACAGTGTGGGTCAATGACCATTTGCCGCTCACATCTGAGATGCCGCATGGCGGCTACAAGGAAAGTGGCATAGGTAAAGATATGTCCATGTATTCCTTTGAAGAGTATACTCAGATCAAACATGTCATGATTGAATTGAGTAATGATGCTCGCAAAGGTTGGCACTACACTATCTTCGGCGATGCAGAGTAGAGCAAAATTCTAGCGTGACTTCTGACAGTTTGATACTCCTCTTTAACAGGGCGCCAATGCGGCGCCCTGTTCCTTTCCTGAATAGTAGGTGCTCCAAGTTCGCGAAAATGGTTAATGTTTCTTAACCCTACTACTCTTTTGTCGATCGTTTCTTAACCAATCCACAACCACCTCGTAACCTCTAAACTATACCTTGTAAAAGGTACCGTGAAACTCCCTCTTCACGAATATTTTTAGCTTGTTGGAGGGCGAGGTGTCTATCCCTTGCGAGAGATCTGTACCGTTAGATGTTTGGGGCAGATGCTCTCAACACATATCCATGGCTTCATTTGGTATACACAATTTTATTGTCGTCTCTAAGGTCATGCTTTTGAGATCATTGTAGGTTACTCACAGAGGAGGAATTATGGCCCAGATGAAAGGATTCTGGCGGAACCATTTCACCCGCGTATTTGTTCTGGCAACTCTCCTGACGATGTTACTGGGATTTGCAGGATTGCCATTTTCACAGACTAGTGTAAGTGCACACACAGCTACGAACGGTAGTTGTCTGATCCACTCTGCCAAAGGCAACCTTCAGCATGTGATCTACGTTCAGTTTGACAATACCCACTTCACCCGCGACAACCCTAACGTTCCATCGGACCTGGAGCAGATGCCCCACCTGCTCAACTTTATTAAAGGTAATGGTGTGTTGCTCACAAATCACCATACGCCGCTCATCTCCCACACGGCGACTGACATCCTGACATCGCTTACCGGAGTTTATGGTGATCGCCACGGCGTGCCAGTCAGCAACACCTACCGCTTCTTTAATCCAAACGGTACGACCGACAACGCTGTTTCCTTCGCCTACTGGACTTCCCCTATTTTCGACCTGAGTTCATCGACGCCGACCGATACAACGTACAACATGCTCAGTGCAGCTAGCCCAGCTCCCAAGGGCACAAACGCTCCAGCACCCTGGGTACCCTACACTCGCAATGGCTGCAACTTCGGTGCGGTTGCCACAGCGAATACGATTCTCGAGAATATCGGTGTAGACGTTCCTACGGTGTTCGGGTCTCCCTCGCCAGAAGCCACTGAGGTGGCAAACAACCCAGGGCAGGCGTTTGCTGACTTTGTCGGTATTGGCATCCACTGTGCAGCAGGAAATGCAGTGTGCAACACTCCTAATGCCCGGCCTGATGCACTACCTAATGAGCCTGGTGGCTATTCAGGGTTCACGGGCCTCTTTGGCAACAAGTACGTCGCACCGGTGATCAGCCCCCCTAATGGACCAGTGACGGACTTGAACGGCAATGTTATTCAGGACTCATCCGGTCACATTGGCTTCCCCGGCTTTGATGGCATGTCTGCAGCCGTCTCGCTTGGTTACGTAGCCGCGATGCAGGAACATGGCGTGCCTGTAACCTATGCCTATATCTCCGATGCCCACGACAAGCATCCCACCGGACCAGCTTATGGCCCTGGCGAGGCTGGCTACGTCGCGGCGCTCCAGGCATATGACAGCGCCTTCGGCACGTTCTTCACCCGGCTGGCAAGCGATGGAATCAATCAAAGCAACACACTCTTCGTGTTCACCGCCGATGAGGGTGATCACGTTGTAGTCGGGCCACCCAGCCCAGCAAGCTGTGATGGAGTGACTGTACCATGCACTTATAGCAAGATCGGTGAAATCAGCACCAACATGGCTGGTCTGCTGGCAACGGAGCAGAACATCACAACCCCGTTCAATGTCCACTCTGACGACGCTCCCACCGTCTATATCACGGGCAATCCGGCTCGAGATAATGAAACCATAACTCGTCCTTTCGAGCGTGCGACCGGTCAACTCACAGCGGTAAATCCGTATACGAGTAACACCGATACGCTCACCAAGTTCCTGGCTGATCCAGTGGAGATGAAGATACTTCACATGGTCACGGCCGATCCGGCACGGACGCCAACGTTCACGATGTTCGCCGATCCCAATTACTTCCTGTTCGCAGGTGCTCGTAACTGTAGCTCTGCATGTGTTACAGTGAACCCACAATTCGCCTGGAACCACGGTGATGTGCAACCGGAGATCACCACCACCTGGCTTGGCATGGTCGGACCTGGCGTGGATCAAACGGGCATCGACAGCAGCACCTGGTCGGATCACACTGATATCCGCCCGACGATTTTGACGCTTGCCGGCTTGAAGGACGACTATAGCCACGATGGGCGCGTGCTGGTTGAGGATCTCACTGGCTGGGCACAACCGTCAGCCGTGAAAAAGAGTAGCAGCTTTGTCGCTCTCTCTCAAATCTACAAGCAGCTTGATGCCTGTGTTGGACAATTCGGCTTGAAAACGCTGAGTGTCTCCACAAACGCATTGGAGAGCGGCAGCTCATCCGATGACAGCACTTACACCAATCTTGAAAACCAGTTGGCGTCGTTTGGCAGCCAGCGTGATGCTCTTGCGGCCCAAATGATTTCCCTGCTGGAAGGAGCCGAGTTTAGCGGCCAGCCGTTTAGCGACGCGCAGGCGCAATCACTCATCTCGCAGGGCCAGACGTTACTGAATCAGGTGAACGGGTTGTAGATGTTGTTCCGCGTAGGGCAGGTAGGCAGTCCCATGCCGCCTGTCGCTAGCGCAATCGACTAACTGATATATGAGTCATCCCGAATTTTTGTGAAACCCTTTTAGCATCTGAAAGATGCCAAAACTTGAATGGTCTCCACATTTGGAGGGAAAATGCTCCCAAGAGTTGGGTGATAGTCGTCCCAAAGGCGACTGATCGCCCAGCGTA
>WNGE01000352.1_pt1 | contig 59980 bp, 61 predicted proteins | sample 5400651 | NCBI WGS metagenome assembly WNGE01 (sample SAMN13153370, study PRJNA577476) | soil metagenome | isolation source: 60 cm soil or saprolite under grassland replicate 2 | place: USA:California | collected 2016-06-15 | reverse complement strand
CACCCACCCAGGAACTGACTCTGGCGGTATTGGAGCAGGCGGCGGCGGCTCTGCACGCTCATCTAAGGTAGCTGCTGCTGCTTTGGGGCTTCGAGGTGGGCTGGCTTCCTCCTTCTTTTCGAGAAGTGCCACTGTAGTGGTATTGCTTGTTTCAATCCCGAACGGGCTCCACAGGCCATTTGGCCTTTCAAGCATCAACCATTGGAGGAATAATCCTATGCGTGTTTCAATCCCGAACGGGCTCCACAGGCCATTTGGCCTGCTGCACTCATAGTATAGCATGGGAAGCCACTTTATGCAAGCATGTGCGCGAGGCTCGTTTTTGGGAGGTTTTTTGCGTCCAAAAATGCATTCGTGTGGGAGGGGTTTTGCTTCGAAACGTCTTCCAGAGCCAGGCGCGAGGCTACGCTCAAAATCTCCATCACTGCGCCTCGCGCTCTCTTGCTCAGCTTACACAATAAACACCTGGTCGTCGCTGGGTAATGACCCACCTATCGTCTCTACTTTGCTTACGCAATTGACGCACAGGGGATAGAACCGCACACTGTCCTCTTGAGCTATCAGGTGTTCGGCGAGCTTTGCTTGTAACAGGATCAGGTCTTTGCGGCTCAGGAAACATTCGAAAAGAGAGTATTGCGTCCACTTTCCAAAACCCAAAAGTACTTTGTGGATTTTGGTGCGTCTCTTATCATCAGGAATATCGTAAGCAATGACGTAACAGGTTATCAAACTAGTTCTCTTGATCCTGGTTTTGGTTTTCATTGCTTCCTCATGTATGAACCAGAAAAGGTGGATACTCCTCAAGTTCACCAGTGAGATACTTCGCGAGAAGCCGTCCTTGCAATTCGATACAACGCCGGTAGGTCACTTTGTATCCAAAGGTGGGATGGCTCACCTCTTCATTGAGCCGCTCTTCAAATTTGGTAAAAAACACCCTGCGCCGTTGATCCGTAAGGCGATAGGCTCCCAACTCACCCACAAAGTCCTTCGGCGTCAACATGCGGTTGTTGAGGAGCGTCAATACGACTGAATCGACAATAACAGGTCGAAATTCTTCCATGATATCTAACGCTAAGGAGGGACGACCATAGAAAGAACTGTGCAGGTACCCGACAAAGTGGTCGAAGCCAACGAGTTGCACTGCACTGGCAACCTTGTTGGTCAACAAGGAATACCCAAAACTCAGTAAGGAGTTCACCGGATCAGTGGGGGGACGCTTCACACGTCCTGGGAAAGGCCACTGCCTGGGGTCGCTCAGCAGTTTGCCAAAGCACTGAAAGTACGCCGCGCTGCCTGCTCCTTCCATTCCAAGAATCGTTTCTAGAGCTGTGCCCTCAATGCGATGATCTCCAGTGGCTAATGGTTTCATCTTAGGTAGTTGATGCACTGGGAGGGTTGACAGACCACCGATGAGATCAGTAAGCTGCCCAATCGCCTGACTGACCTCAACATCCCGGTGTGTACGGCTGAAGCGTTGTAATCGCTGGCGCTGATTCGACAGTTTTCCGATCACGAAGCGCCGCGCCAGCTCACAGCGCTTCGACATATCCTGGTGCGCGCGGTACTGTGCCATACGTAAGATGGCATTCTTGGAAAATGGAGGTGATAGTCGACCTTTGAACTGGCCGAATTGGCTCAAAAAAGTGATCTCAATATTGCGTTCCAGCAAAAGGTGTAAAGCAGAGGCCGTCATGGTTACCTCGCCCAGCACGACCACCTCATCAATTTTCACAAGCGGGATGCGTTCCTTACGTGCGGGCGAAGGTGTCGATCCGTCCTTTCCCCGCCTTTCAGGAACTTGCACCAGCAGCATATCCTCGCTATCACGTCGCACAAACGAATACTCTTCTGTTAAATAGAGTGTTGGCACGAAAATGCTCCTTTTTCAAGTTCTCTTCTCTGTAGGGACGTGGCTTGCCGCGTCCGTCGCACCCCATTGGCACGAAAATGCTCCTTTTTATGTTCTCTTCTTCGATTGCAACATCCGTACTTCCTCCGGCAGGCACAGGGGCAACAAGCTACAGTTGGGACATCGCGCCGCCATTTTGCCCGAGAGCGGCGGTGGCGGAGTCTTGAGGGCCGCCACTTTCAACGCCTGGGCGATGGTCTCTCGCGTCCTGGCTCGCAACTGCTCCGTGAAATGCACCTTGACTCGTCGTCGCGACCCAACATAAAAAATGTATCCATACGGAATACGTGGGGGCGAGGGCGGTTGGGTGGACGGGTAGTGGGCCTCGATGGTCGCCCGCCGTGGGTTGCCTGATGTCTCATGCTGACCCGCAATTCGTTCTTCCAGACACAGTGCCTGCGCGCAAAGCTGGATATGATCATTGAGCCATTCGCCCAGATGTCCATGTTTGTACTCCACAGGCAGAAATACCCCCGCTCTCTCCTCAATCACATCGGCAAAGCCGGCCAGGTGCAAAGCTTCGCTGTAGAGATACAGGCGCGTAGTCTCAAGTTCCCCTGCTGCCGTCGTATGAGTCCCAGCCTCGTGCACGCGCTGGTGATCCAGCGTCCCTTCTAACACAAATTCGTTGACCAACATCTCCCCCTGCACGAACTGGTAGTAGAATTTCCGCGGACAGTACTCCAGCGCATTGAGAGAGGAGATAGGCAACATCCCCACCTCAGATCTATCAATCATCACTCACCTTCCTACTGACTTTTGACCAATGAATCAGGCCACTCGTAGGCGCCGATTTATCGCGCGCACCGCCGATTCATCGGCCCTAATATGCATCAACCTAAGAAAAGCCTATCGCCATCCGTAGGGGCGAGGGTGGTGGTGCTGTGAAAGGTGGGCCTTTATGGTCGCCCGCTATGGATCGCCTGAAAAGGCTGGCTCGTGCATCGACGAGCCGAATGCCCCGCCCCCGGGCGACCATAAAGGCCCACACCACATCCACCCAGCTACCCTCGCCCCTACAGAATCCTCGATTGGGCGACCCTTGCCCCCACCCTGAATCTATCCCCTCAAAATCCTCCTTTGCTGGTAACCCCGCAATAGCAACCCATCCTCAGTAGCAAAAACCCTTCCGTGCTGCCCTATGCGACGCCAGTAGCGCGTGAGGAGCCACTCGTGCGCTTTCCCAGGATGACGTCTGCTCGCCCAGGTAATAAGCCGCTGCTCCATCAGATCATCGTATCGACTCATGGTTGAGGCTTCGACGATTCCGGCGTAATAGTTTCCCCATCCCAAAATCAGCGGATTGAGCTCCGTAATAACCTGCACTTGTGAAGCTGTCTGCAACTGCCGCAACCGCTGCTCAATAGCAGCCAGGTGACGCTTGTTCGCTTCCTGGCTTGGCGTGACGATCGTCTTCACCCTCAAGGAGTGCTCCTGGCGAATATTGAAACCCAGAAAATCAAAACCAACCCGTCCTTGATAAGGTGTCAGAGTATGCGTAATGCGCGTCTTCTGAGCATGCAGATGTAATCCCATCATTGCTAACCATTGCCTCACACGCTTTATTGCACGTTGTAGCTCGTTAAGATCAGTGTGCAAAATCACGAAATCATCCGCATACCGTACTAGCACTGGCTGTCCCCTCTTGTCATTCTGCCCTCTTTTGTCATTCTGAGCGAAGCGAAGAATCTCCCTCTGGCCCACCACCGCCTGTTGCCTAACATGACCACCCCTATCGCTCTGACCACTCTTGCCATTCCGACCACCCCTGTCACCCTGACCACCCCTGTCACCCTGACCACCCCTATCACCCTGACCACCCTTGCCATTCTGTCCCCTCTTGTCATTCTGCCCTCTTTTGTCATTCTGAGCGAAGCGAAGAATCTCCTCACCGCCCACCACCGACTCCATCCCATGCAGCGCCACATTCATCAACAGAGGCGAAAGCACACCACCCTGAGCAATCCCCTTTTCGCTGGAGAAATAGGTATTGCCATCCACCACTCCCGCCCTCAGCCAGGCATTAATGGCATGCCTGAGCACAGGAAAGGTTTGCAGCTTATCCAGGACGACTGTTTGGGTAAGGTTGTCGAACGCTCCTTCAATATCAGCGTCGAACACAAAACAGGGTTGACGTTCAATCGCTACCAAAATGGCGGCAATCGCATCATGCGCGCTCCGGCCAGGACGATAACCATAACTATGAGCTTCAAATCTCACCTCCCATTCCGGTTCGAGCGCCAGCTTCACGAGCGCCTGCTTACAGCGATCCATCATCGTCAGGATAGCGAGCGGACGTCGTTCGGCCGTTCCTGGCTTGGGAACCCACACCCGTCTCACCGGTCTGGGAGGCTGGTGGTTCCAGTATTTGGGGTGAATGGCGGATGTCATCGCCAGTCGCTCACTGGAAGTAAGGGATTTGACGCCATCGACTCCCGCAGTATCCTTGCCCTGATTCTCCTCAGTAACCCGGCGCACTGCCAGCAATCGGGCCGCTTCCGATTCCATCAAGCGCTGCTGCAAGCTATGCACAGCCTGTGTATCATCGCGCTGAGACGCCTGAGAAATCTGCTTTTGTGCGCGCACCACCTGCTGCTCCAGGTACGCCTTCTCACCCTGAGTGATACGAATGGTCTTACTCTCGCGATTGAACGCCTCTCGCTGACCCTGAGTTCCAGGTGCTTTCTTATCCTCCTTCATCAAATATATCTGACTCACTTTCCATGGAAACGCTATTCTGCTCAATAGGCGTCAAGCTAAGCAGCCACAACCCTACCCCAGGGCGACCGCAAGGGTCCCCACTCCCCACCACGCCACTCGCGCCCTTACAAAGACGACGAAGAAGGATGAGCTGTTCCGTGTCTTTGTAAGGGCGGGTGCGGTGAGGACGAGGGGAGGGGACCCTTGCGGTCGCCCTGGGGTAGGGTGGTGCCCCGCCCACACGCCTCTCTACCCTTGCGGTCGCCCTTGGGGTTTGGGGTGGAGGCATATCCTACTATACAAGGGCTTCCCATGCCGCTTCGTCGTATATAGTAGGGGCGCTCCCTTTGACTTGCCTCTGGTTGCCGCCACGCTGCTGTGATGGGACCCTTGCGGTCGCCCTGGGGTAGGGTGGTGCCCCGTCCACACGCCTCCTACCCTTGCGGTCGCCCTCGGGGGTGGGGTGGAGACTTGGCCTGCCAGACGCATTCGTGTAGGGGCGTGGGCTTGCCCCGCCCTGGTATACCCTTGCCCCGCCCTCGCCTCCTCCCCTCGCGGTCGCCCTTGCGCTTAATCACACGTTACACAAAAAACAGCGCTTGTTCCTTTGCTCCACGCTCTCCCTATCCTCGTAAATCCTCATAAATCCATTATTTTCATAGACCAGGATCGGTACATGCCTTCTCGCCTCGGTATACTGATTGATCAACACCTCTACTGCCATCGTCGCTAAAGTAGTGTTCAGCGTCTTTACCGCAGGCTCTTTAATATCCATACCACTCACATAGCCCCTTTTTACCAATGCTTCTCGAATCGTCTGATCTGGATGTCTCTCACTTGCAACCTTAATAGGATTGATCCGATTGAGACAATGTAAACACAGGTAGTCCCCTACTCTGGCCGTGATAACCTCTCCACTCATATCTTCAATTTTGTTCTCTTTCACCGTGATATTTACTCCCAGTGAGAGTAATGGAACAAAATACTGTACCGACAACTCCTGCACTTTGAGTCTACTGGCATGATTATCGGTTGCGACAATGATCCAATCAGAGAGCGCCAGAACGCTTTCCATCTCCTTGTCATGCACATCACTTTTACACGCCAGGACGGTAGCATGTGGATTGATACTCGTTGCGTGTCTCTTGACCACATCAACTTTATGGCGCTTCTTTTGAGCATCTTCGTAGTACGCTCCCACAACACGATTCAGGTTCGACATTTCCAAAACATCAGGATCGATAAGATTGATCTCCTGAAACCCCATATGGATGAGATGCTCCGCGACAACTGATACCAGGCCACCAACACCAACAATTGAGATGACCTGGTTATGCATAATAGTTCGCATAACATCTAATCCAAGCGCCAAAGCGCTCCGATTAAAAATCCCCTCTTCACCTGTCAAAGCACTATCAGACTGAGCATAGCCCTCGTCATATTGAACATTGTCCTTGTCATGCTGGGAGTTACTCTTTTTATTCCGAGCGTAACCCTTGTCATACTCAACCTTACTCTTGTCATGTAGAGCGTAACCTTTGTCATGCTGAATGTTGTTCTTGTCATGCTGAGCCTTTACCTTGTCATTCTGAGCGAAGCGAAGAATCTCTCCTCGCACATCCGTATAGTCATAGAAGTCAGCGCTGGCAATGTTCTCCGGACTTGTCTGCGTTTTGAGCAGCGCCTTTCTCGCAACGATTGAGCCGCTACTGAACAGCCATACTCGTGCTGAGTACCTTCGTTGGGAGAAAACAATGCTTGCATAGTGCATACCATCAAACGTTTTTTTCAGAAATCGGAAGAACGTTCTTTCGTCATCATCATCTGTTCCCGAGAATGAGACTCCCGCCTGGGTAAATGGATGCGTATGAACATCGATAATGGTATCGACATCGTACCTGCTCGTAAGCTCAACTAATGCCTTATGTATGAAATCTTTTTTGATACGTAACAAGGCAACACTCTGGTGATTATAGTCTGATCGCGCCGGGAAAAGGAGTTCAACAACATTGATAATCGTGTAACCATTGATCTTCTGCGTCTTTCCAAGCAGAACCGCGAAATGTTCTCTTGAAAGGTCTTCGAGAAGCTTTTCCCTCAAACAGGCAAGATCACCATGTTTAAACTTGATAAGGTAACGAGCGCGTGTACTCATTCATCTGTCCCCGACAACACTTCACTAATCAGCGTAAAGTAGGTCCAGAGGCTATCACCCTGCCTCCAATCCCCTGGACGCTGGACCTGAGCAGGTTGCCAGCTTCCAGAGTGAATATAGACGCAATACCACTTCCATCCCTGTGTTAACGGATCACTGCATGCTTCATGATAAGCGCTCTGATACAGGTGTCCATTGACTGAGAGTGGTATCTCTTCCTTGAGGTAGAAACCGACAGGTGGCAACTCAGGATACTCGGTGGGAAAGACGATCAGCAGATCGGTTGTTCTGGCAATATTATGCCAGAGAGGAGGCAAGACATATTGATTGGCGATCATCCAATCAGCGTTTACTTCGTCAAACGACACCCCCCTCTTAAACAACTTTTGTGCAATATCGTAGACTTGCTCGGTAATAATCTGTTTTGAAAGAAATGTTCGCTCTCCTCCATAAGTCACCATCCCCTTTGTCCTATCAGGGATCGTCGTGATCTTCACCGGCTTGCCGTGTCGATCATACAAATCCGCCGGTTTATACGTATAGCCTGACTGAACAGGTCTAAAAGTCAGCCCTTGTTGAATGACCGGTCGTCGACCTATACCAGGATTCATCTGTTGAATCAGATCCTGGCCAGTAATGCCAGCTGGTGGAACTTGAATTCTTCTGCCGTTAATGATTGCCATAGCTAAATCCTCCTTATTCAAACGTTATAATGGGAATGAACAAACTCATCCAGCCCTCCATCGGGGCGCTATAATGCTGATGAACAAACCCATCCGATCCTCCGTAGGTGCCGATTTATCGCGCACACCGCCGATTTATCGGCCTTCGCTCACAAACCCAATTCATCAATGATGTCAGGTATCTGTTCGTCCACTAAATGTACAGGTAATTTCACTGTATCCTCAATCAGATCGCTACCTTGTGGTTGTATCAACTCCTGTTCTTTTTCTGCAATGCTCTCCTCACCCTGCTCACCGTTTTGTGATTGGATCAGGTCTTTGTACTGTTCTGCCAAACTCTCCACATCCTGCTCACCATTTTGTGATGTCAGATAGCCATCATAGTACACAGCCAGGTCTATAAAGCCCGAACACTTGCTCATAATGTCTGTCCCGGCTGTCTCTACAAAAGCTGCCACCTCGACACGAATACCGGATTTCCGTACTTCCTGGATAAGCGAGATAAAGTCAGAGTCACCGGACGCTAACACAATGATGTCGGGTTTCACCTGCTACACAACCTTTAAGATGTCCATGGTGATTTCAACATCGAAATTGCACTTGTACGTTCCGCCAGCAATGGTGCCCCTCTTTGTAGTCACAATGTAACCAGAACGCCATAGATCCTCAATTACACCGTCCAATCGATGTTCGTTCCTCGGGTTAATAGGAACATAGCAATGCGCATCGATGAGAAATCGATCCTCACCCACGTACTCGAGAAAGTCCTGATAGTCCATACGCAACCTTTTCTCCCTGGCGCCTCTGTTTACGTTTGCATAATCCAGGAAGAGCACGACTTTTTCTTTTTCCATAATGATCTCTCCTTTTCAAAATGTAATTCCTACATGAATGTAGGTGCGCAATGATGCTGATTGACACACGAATCCGGAAAATCGTAGGTGCCGATTTATTGCGCCCAATAAGCGACAAGTTTACCTATGTCGCGGGGCGGCGCCCCACCCCAGGGCGACCGCAAGGGTCCCCGCTCCGCACCACTCAACTCCCGCCCTTACAAAGACCCGTAGCAACTCTTCATCCTTCTCGTCGTCTTTGTAAGGGCGGGAGCGGTGGGGATGAGTGGATGGGACCCTTGCGGTCGCCCTGGGGTGGGGTAATGGTTACTTAACTTGACGCCTATTAGGGGCCGATTGATCGCGTCCACCGCCGATGTATCGGCCTTCGTTGGATAATACAATAGCCACATTCATTTGTTAATGTTATACCTACTCCACCCAGGTGGATAAGCCCGATAGAGAGGAGCTCTAGATGAGATGTAGTATTGCGAGTTGTCCAGGTGAGTACGAGCAACGTGAGGTCGTGCGTGCGGTACGCCAGGGTAACCGTATCATTGTCATCGAGCATATCCCAGCCGAGGTATGTAATGTGTGCGACGACGTCCTTATTTACACCTGAGACAATTGAGCGTCTAGAAGCTCTGCGTCATCATGCCAGGTCATCAGTGTTCAATGTGTGTCCTATATTTGCAACTGACTGTCATGTTAGAGAGGAGCTCGTGGTTGAGAAAGAAAGTTCTAGCTCCACTGAGGATGCTGTTGTACAAATTTCTGGAGTGAGTAGAAGGCGGGTAATGGCCCAGGGATTGGATAGATGGTGTCTCCCTGGTTTCCATAATCAATGGTGAACCAGAACACTCTCTTGATCCCCCCTGAATTGGCTGCCTCAGACATCACATACGTCAAATATTGTGCTTGAAGCTGCGGGGAGACCGCCAGCCTTCCCGGCAGAGGTGATATCGTCCATCCCACCTCTGTTACCCAAATCGGCTTGTTTGCAAATCCATACTGCGCGGCAATAGCGTGCATCGTTTGCCACTTCAAATCAAAAGAAGGGTGATCCCCTACCGTCACTGCCGGGTCATTTCCGCCATTATAGTAATGAAAGTTCATGAAATCCATATAAGATCCGTATCCAGTAGCATAAATGGTCGTCAAGAGATCGCGTGTTTGAGAGAGCGAGGACGTAAAAGAACCATACATGCCAACTATCGCTTGAGGATACACCGCCTTAATTGCCTGGTAACCTGCTTGTAAAATCGGGCCGTAAGAACTTGGAGAGTAGAAGTCGTATTCCTCGTTGCCGATCTCAAATGCCTCAATTATACCGTGACCGTGTTTGCCATCGTAGCGCATAGCGAGTTGCGTTGCAAAAGCTGCCATCTCCGTTGGACTCGGTTCGTATGGATTTCCAAAGCAGGTGGACCCAGGTGACTCAAAACACTCAAGTGGAAAATCCAGGTGAATACCAGCCGTATTCATCGCAGCCACAACTGTATCGAGTTGACCCCAATCGTAGACGCCCTTTATTGTTTCGATATCACTTTCGTGCAGTTGATAGCGAAGCCAACAGACATTCAATTGTCTATAATCCGCGACGAGTTGAGTATCTGCATTGATGGTAGTAAATCCATAGGGACTGCTAGCTGTGCATGGTCCATATGCGGCGGAAGTTGGTGTTTGGGTCACATGTGAGACAGGCGTCTCCTTGTGGCCGGTAAATCCTATCCCAAAGGTCGATTTTTTCCCCCTCTGAGGAGGAGGTGATTGACTCGGCAGGGACGTTCCACTCAGCGAGGAACGGGAAGGAGAGGGCAACAGAAGGATAAAGGTAGCAGTCACTATAACCAGAATCACGGTCACTAGAAAGACAATATATCTTGTACGCAAAACCATTCTTATCTTTCTACACAAAGATCTCGCTGCAGTAACAGGCTCATCACCTCTCTATGAAAGAGAGACGTAGATAGGCAATCTGAGTAACAGGCGAGTAGGTACTTTCGTTATACAGGGAAAGGTGTTCAAAATTTATAGGTATGCGTCGGTAGAAAAAAATGGTAGAATAATAACAACATAGAAATAGCGGCCTGAAGATACTCTTGTTGTCCCGGACTTATCAACGAGGAGGAACTATATGTTCGTTCAGGTACTTAATCCGGTAGGAAATCTTGGTCTCACCGTTCTGGTCGCGCTCATCCCGGTAATAACGCTGCTGGTTTTGCTGGCAGTCTTCCGCGTCACCGCCTGGCTTGCCACACTGATCTGCTCCGTTCTCACCCTGATCTTGGCCATCGTGGTGTGGGGTATGCCGATAGGTAATGGAATCCAGGCGTATTTCATCGGCAGCGCCACCGGTATCTGGGCAGTGGACTGGATCACCTTCTGGGGGGTGATCATCTTCAACACGCTGAGGCTGACAGGTCTCTTCGACACCTTCAAAAACTGGCTGGTCGAGCAGGCCACAGCCGATGTTCGCGTCCAGGCGATCCTACTGGCCTGGGCTTTCGGCGCATTGCTCGAAGGACTGGTCGGCTTCGGCTATCCCTGGGCGGTCATCGCCCCTATCCTGGTTACGCTCGGCGTCATCGAGCTGGATGCGATTCGAGTCGCGGCGATAGCCAACAATGCCCCCGTCTCCTATGGCGCACTGGGTGCGCCCATTATCGCGCTGGCAGCCGTGACCGGCCTACCGCTATTTGCGCTCTCGGCCTCTGTGGGGAGGATTGTAGCCATCCTGGCGCTGCTGCCCCCTTGGATTCTGATCTACCTGGTAACCGGCCGCAAGGGATTTCGCGAGGGCTGGCCGTTAGCAATAGTGGGATCACTGGCCTATATCGCGGGCCAACTGCCGGTTTCGCAATTCCTGGGTCCCTATCTCCCCGACATCGTGGGCGCGCTGGTCTCATTTGGCGCGATACTCCTGCTGCTGAAGGTCTGGCGCCCGAAGACGGTGCTGGGCTATGGCGGAGTCGCACTGAGCCAAGAAGACCAGCAGGCAGAGAGCGTCACTAGAATCCCGCTAAGTGAAGAAGATCAGAGAGTGGAGAGCGCTGCTGGAATCGGAGGCTCCACATCCGGGCGTTCAGTCTTTGCAGCCGTACTGCCATTCCTGATCCTGATAGTGGTGGTTGTGCTGTGGACCGGCCCTTGGTCGCAGTTGCCGAAGATCACCCTGGGCACCGTTCAGGTAAAGGCCATCTCTTCCATCAGCCACAAGGTCACTTCCGTCGCTTTCTCCTTCACGCCTTTCATTGCTGGAACTGCCATTCTGACCTCCTGGCTGGTGATGCTGGCGTATATCCGCCCTGGTGGTGCGGTGCTGGGACAGGTGTTTCGGGATACCTTCCGCCAGATGTGGGGAGCGCTGCTGGTCGGCATCTTCATCTTTGGCCTGGCCTTCGTCTTCAACTACTCCGGCATGGCCGCGTCACTGGCTTACGGCTTTTCGAAGATCGGCCCCGCTTTCATCCTGCTTGCCCCCATTCTTGGATGGATCGGCGTGGCTCTTTCAGGCAGCAATACCTCCGCCAATAGTTTGTTTGGCCTGGTGCAGGTACAGGTAGGTAGATTGCTCGGCTTCCCTATACTATTGCTGCCCTCGTTGGGCTCGGTCGGAGCCGAGGTCGGCAAGCCTGTCGCCCCCCAGACGGCCAGCGTTGGTGTCTCAACTTCCAAGTACGTGCGCAACGAGGGCCAGGTTATTCGCCATAATATGGGGTGGACGCTGGTTCTGCTAGCCTATCTCATTCTCGTCAGCCTTCTCTTTTACTTCCTGCTGCCGGGACTGATGCGATAGGCCAGGTCTTGCCCTACTTCTGGCTTTTAACAAATGAATCTGGATATCAGTAGGTGAATGGATTACCCACATCGTGGGTAATCCATTCAGTAGGTGCCGATTTATCGCGCACATCGCCGATGTATCGGCCCTCGATAGCCTTCACGATACCCCGGTTTATTCGTTAAACTTCAGTATGTAGGGAAGCGGTAACCAGATTTGTGCGTCTGCAATAAAAATGGGAAAAGGTTTGTGCTGCTCGATAAGCTTTGCTTATCCCTTCTCGCTTCGAGTGCGTACTTGTCCCAACCCCATCGCCGTCTTATACCCAATCCCGCAATAAAACGCCAACCGTGTCAGCAACAAGAGTTGTTGCCTTACCGTCAACACAGCTTCCTCCGTCACCTTCTCATCGGGGCCGCGTACATCATATACGGATCTCCCCACAAACCCGCGTTGCGGATGATTCGCAAAACAAACCTGGTGGGGTCGAAGGGCATAATCACTGATCACTATCCCATCGTTCTCAATATATTGCTCTACCAACTCACCTTGCACTATCCCCTCCAACTCAGGAGGTGCCAACTCCTGCCAGCGTCTCACTAACCCTGGGAACACGTACTGTGGCAAGGGCAATAGCGCAGAATGCCCTCCATACACCTGGCTTCTCTTATTGGACCGGTTAAATGTCGTCAACGAGGCAAATTCCAGTTCCAATGACTCAACACTGCCTAACCTCAATGTCCTTGCCCAATCCACCAGATTACTGAACGATGTGCAGTCTGCCCAACCTGAAGATTCATCAGGCTCAGCTATCACCTCATCAAGCAAGAACGTCTGCTTGCCAAGCTGCATGAACGGCGGCTTTGTGCCTCCGAACTCAGTTGCGTTGAAACGCATCAAGGCTTCGTGAAACAGCGGGAACAACTCACCAAGAAGCAGCGTAATACGAATGGCATATGTCTCTTCCGGATCCAGAGGGAGGTGAACATTCTTACGCTCTGCCTCTCGCATTCTCGTCTCAGGAAAGGGAAATTGGAGGCTGGAACATGTAAAGAGTCGTCTCTTGTTCCCTTCATGTAGCCATGTCGCTACATCTGGAGCAGTAGATTTCAACCAGTTCAGCAATGCGGCGTGCACAAATTCACCCGAAAAGGGCATTAACGTCCCGTGTTCTAACGGGCGCAGTTTAAGCACGAGAGCATAAAGTTTGGTGGGCACAGTGTGAGAGTGTGGTAGATCCATTACAACATATATCCTTTCATCTCCATTGTAGAGTTATGAAGCAACAGCAACTATTGTACATCACTGTTCAAGTTAATAGTGCATAATGCTCGCCTGATTCCATCAAAAACCCTCTAATCGCGTAGGGGCGGGAGTGGTGTAGGGGTTGAGTGGGGACGCTTGCGTCGCCCCGGCCCTGCTAGATCCACTCGCCCATTGGTTTATTGATAGAATCCTTACCTCCCAAAAAATCGTTGAGTGAACGTAGCAATAAAGCTAATCTCGATAAACAGCCCGGCCACTGCCTCTATTGCAGCCAGTCCTGTGATAGGGCTACCTAGAGCAAAAGGACCAGGAAGGAATCCGCGTCCATGAAACGAGGTTACGCTGAAGATCAATGCCTCCGATGGCGTGAGATGTCCAATCAGATAGTAGCATGTAGCGAACACCGGGATCATCAGAATGTAAATGAACAGGCTACGTCCTGGCTTATATCCATAGCCTGCCAGGATATCGAGGAACCATGAAAAGACATAAGCCCCAAAACTGCGGAACCTTCGCCATAAATCCCTTGCACTCTGCCGAAGTCTCCTTTGTGGTGTATCTGTCTGCAATGATCCCACCTGTCCCCAAAGCATCTGCCGCCAATACACTTTTCTTTGCAGAATCTGCGCACGGTAAGCAAAAGGTATTGCCTCCTCGTTCATGCCTTGCGCTCGCATCGCATTAGCGAGTTGCCGACTGGCCCTGGCTGCCTCCTGGTACTCACTCAGTCGCTCACCTCTTTCTTCCTTCGTTCTCGTGCCAGCAGGAGTCTCCCGCTGCCGGGCTTTATATTCATCACCCAGTATCCTCACACTCCTCCAATTCACTACAGAGAGATTCACATCTCCCCAATGCGCATCAGCAAGAGAAACAAAACCGAACTTCTTGTCACCAAGCGAACTTCCCTCAAGAGTAGATGCTTTATCAAAGAGGACATTCCGCAAGTCAGCTCCCTCTAAATGAGCCTCGCGGAGATAAGCGCCTTCTAATTGTGCGCCCTTGAGGTTGGCCTGCTCCAAATGTGCGTCACGGAGGTAAGTATCCCTCAGATACGCTCTAAAGAGTTGAGCTCCTTGCAGTTGCACTCCTCGTAGATTCGCACCGTCAAGATGAGCACCCTGAAGAATAGCCCTCTCTAGATGTGCCTCGCTCAGGTCGGCTCTTTCCAAATGCACTCCTGACATGTCGCGCTGCTCTAAAGTTGCTAAATGCCACTCGTTCCGATTGAGTCCCCCGTATATATGAGCCAGTGGCAGATTGCGCAGATTAACCTGGCGCAGATTAGCACCACGAAGATCCAATCCTAAGTGTTCCCTTTGCTGCTCGTCATTCCAATCTACAGGGCCGCTTTCATTTTCATGTGTCGCCAATAGCCACTCAATATCGGCGCGAGTCAACTTCATTCCAATGAAAGGATAGATGCACTGCTGGACATCGGGTTTTATTGCAAGACGCTCAGCAAGAAACTCCTGACGCTCGACATCTATCTCTGGCTCCGTGCGCCAGGTGTATGGTGGGTTATTTTGTTGTTGGCTCATGGCTGTACCTGCTAGCTGTAAGGGATACAAGATTCACTTTTTATCATAATTTCACCATTATTTAATATGACGCTACAAAAATTTAAAGATGTTTTACTAGCACTTTCTACCTATACTATAGACATTTTCCCAAAAAAAGAGTAGGTTTATGGCAAAGCACTACTATACGGAACGATAAGGAATAGCGTCGCCAGGGTTATATTTCTCCACGAGTGAATAGACTATAATAGCCCTTTGAGATTGAGGATAGTACACGGCAATAAAGGCAACGCCAGCCTCTATATAAAGGCGCACTAAAGCAGTGAGTAGCCAGAATGGTGTAATACCATCAATGATCAGCCCGCTATTAGACAGTACTGGAGGAAAAGGCAAGGGATCAGGTTGAAAGTAATTGAGGTGCTTTGATGGAATCTGTAATGAAAGTACGGTTACATCCTGGTACTTATAAGTTTGCACAAGGATTTCTGGCGATTGCTCTGTACTTAATTGCAGGTGCAGAGGCTGAATCCAACAAAAGGGGAGTCGTGGATCAAATTGATACAGAGGTTGCTGATGGGTATGGGCTGATATGGCAGCATACACCCAATTTGGTCCCGCACCATACACAGAAAGAGGGACATCTGTAGGAACACTCGCCAACAAAGTTGGCAGCATTTCAGGCTCCCACCTGATTGTCGAGGGAGCAATTGCATTCAACGATGCATAAAGGTTTATTACCAATTTCGTTGGAGAGAGCTCTAGAAGATCTTTTTCCAGTTCCTGGGGAGTAGCAGCGTTGAAAAGTGTTGCAATGCGCTCAACAAGGGCATCGAATAGTGGACTTTTGTCAGAGGTAACCTCATTGCGTACCAGGCCGGTGAGTGTACCTGTCAGGATGGGAGTTTTGGAAGTTATGGTGGAGGTGCCTTCTAATTGAGATTCTATTTGAGCGAGTGTTATGAGACCGCTTTCCTCTATCAAACTCTGCCAAAGTCGAGTATAATCTTCTCGGTCGGCTCGGAGAAGTAGCAGGGAATGGGTGCACTGGCGTAGTATGCATAATTGTGACTCTTTGGGGCGTCCACCCATATCGACAAGCAGAGGAAAACAGCGGTGTTCCAGGTCAAGACAGATACGTTCTACAAAAGCTTCTGGCCACTCTCCTTTGATAGGCACGCGGATTTGATTGACTGTTTGCTCTTCACTTTCTTGGGACCAGTTGCCTTCACCATCGGGGCAGGCACGAAAGGCATGATGGCGGATTCCTCGCTCACGTAAGGCGTGAGTCAGGCTATAGAACAAGACTGATTTGCCCGCGTGGGGAGGCCCGCCAATTAACACAGCGGGTAAACGATTTGCCATTGGTATTCTCCTATCGATCGTTGTTAATAGATTGAGAGAAATGGTTATGCCGGAATATACACACACAATGCTGGCAACACTGGGAGGGCAGCCGCAAGTTGTAACATTTACGCTTGATCTCCTCTTAAAGAACCATTTTCCCATTCGCGAAGTATTTGTTATTCATCCAAAGGCAACTGACCCACGTATCCAACATGCTTTAGATTGCCTCAGAGACAATTTCATTGACAATCGCTACCATATTGATGACCGTACTGTTATCGAGTGTCGCTTCTCCTCAAGAGTCTTGCGACTGGACGGTACTCCTCTTGAAGACATTGTAGACGAAGCTAGCGCTAACGGTGCACACCAGACTATTTACGGTTTGATTCGCGAATTGAAGCAGCACCAGCACAGGATTATGCATCTCTCAGCCACGGGAGGGCGGCGTGTTATGTCCCTGCTTGCAGTAGCGGCAGCACAACTCACGTTCAACCACATGGATCATATATGGCATATCCACACTTCAAGAGAGTTTCGGCAGCTAGCAAACGAAGGAGCCATCATGCATGCATCTCCCGAAGATCGAGTGCGTCTTATTGAAGTTCCTTTCGTTCCCTGGGGTTATTATTTCCCCCATCTGCCTCAATCACCCGATATCAATTTCCCAGTAGACCCTGAAGAACAGAAACGTTCTATTCACGTCATAAATTCACTGACCGAGAGCCAGAGGAAAACACTTCGCGCTTTCGCCAGAGGTTTAAACCGTACGCAGGTCGCGAATGAGCTAAGCCTCTCTATAAAAACCATTGACACGCACAAAACGGCCATCTACGAAGCATGTCGCCAGGAATGGTCACAGCCAGTCGATACCCATTTCCTGAAAGACCACTTCGCCAGGTATTTCGACAAAGATGAGTATACATCTTCACAACACCGTTGACTATAGAACACGTTCTGAGTTTTTTCAGAAGATGTTCTGATGATTTCACATAAGAATGATGCTATGCTGCGAAAGCAAGAAATAATGAGTAGATTAGAGAAAGGAATGTAGGGATGCAGAAAGTGACGTTTACGCTGCGTACGCTGACGCCGATGTTTCTGGCAGGGGCAGATCAAACGAAAGCTGAGATACGTGCCCCCACGTTCCGTGGCCTTATGCGTTACTGGTATCGTGCGCTCGTTGGCGGTGTCGTTGGTGCAAATGAGCGAGCCTTACCACAGATCATTGCGGCAGAATCAGCTCTCTTCGGTGCAACAGATACAGGATCCGCTATTACGGTTCAGGTATCTGAAGTCTCGAAGAGTCCTCAACGTTATCAGAAAGAGAGTTATTCAAGAGCGAGTACATCGGGCAAAGACTACATGCTATGGTCAATGGCAGAGAGTGGTAGGGGAAAACCAGAGAGATACAAACCTGATCGCTTCTTCTTTCCTCAAGACACGACGTTTCAGATTACTCTGTCGAGTCGTGAGGATAACGATACGAAACTTCACCGAGCGGTTACCGCCTTCTGGCTCTTAACTCATCTAGGTGGGATTGGTTCACGTTCACGCCGTTGCGCCGGAAGTGTGACCGCGCAGGTAGCTGGTGATAACTTTGCAGGCTTTCGCTTTGATACTCCACAAAATGTAGAAAGTTTACAAAAACAGCTTTATGTGGGCATTACATATGCACGACAGTCTACCTTACAATATATACACAATCCACCTGCAACACCCATAACGAATGCATCATTTGACGCGCTGGCACAACAGACCTGTAACGTTTGGATACTTCGCGACAAGAAAGAATCCTGGCCAACGTCAGATACTGCAATGCGTACTCTTGGAGCTAGCCTACAATCGTATCGCAGCCAGTTCGATCTGCAAGACAGAGAAGTTTTCGGCCTTCCGTTAGGTAGAAATACCTCAAGACGTGCCTCTCCACTCCTTTTGCGTGTCACAGGGTTGCAAGAGGGAGGCTATGTAGGCGTAGCAGTCCTATTCAAAACAGGAAACACGCACCACTATACACTTATTGAAAAATGGGCCAACAGCTTTTCAGGAAAGGAATTGGTGATATTTTGACACAATACATGCTCCTTTTTTCGCTTGGCCCCGTGCAGTCGTTCATCGCACAGGCGCGTAAGACGCGCGACCTGTGGTTTGGAAGCTTCTTGCTTTCTGCGTTAATGCAGGCGGGTATGAAAGACATCACGTCCAATCTGATCTTCCCTTACAAGCCATTCATCGAGGGAAACATTCCTGACCTTCCTAACAAATATATCGCCATCTTCAAGACTTCCGATGATGCTGTAAACGCTGCCAGGAAAAGTGAGAAGGATATCAAAACTTTCTGGGGCAAGGTCTGTAACGATGTGTGGAACGAGGTTCTCGAAAGGCCAGCCCGATTTAGTCCAATGACGCTCGTACAATGGGGCACACAAACCGATCCCGCGAACGTTTTCGAGTTATTCTGGGTAGTTGTCGCGGGTGATGAGGAACAGTATAAAGAATGGCTGACGGAGACACAGTTTCTGTTTGACCGACGCAAACACCTTCGCGATTTCAGGCAACAGACAGAAGCAGGAGAGAAAAGTACCATTTCGGGCCAACGTGCCGCCTTACGTGGTGCAGGCGAGTGGCGTACCGATGTACAAACATTCTGGTATCATGTTGCAGCGGAACAGTCACCTAGAGATATTAGCCAGGACGGAACCGAACGCCTGGACGCTATTGATACGGTGAAGCGCTTTGCGCATCTCTCTGACAACCTCGCGCAATTACTAGGGTATCAGACAAGCCAAAACTTCAAAGCAGGTTTCCCTTCTACCAGTTCTATCGCTACAGCTTCATTTGTTGAGCAACTCATCTCAGCAAGCGAAGAGGATTTTGTCTCTTCGGCTCTCTCAGCATGGCTGAGAGAGTCGAATAAGTTGGGTGAGACCATGCCTGCAGCTATTCCGTTACTCGCTGCACAGGCAGAGAACCAGGGACGAGGCTCTGAGATACTTGCCCGTGACGGTGACTGCTTCTTCCCAGAGACATTCAGTGAGAGACGGCTTCACAAAGAGTTCGGATTTGATGAGCAGCGAAAAGATGAACGTGAGTTGCTTGCTAGAGACGGACCAAAGGCAGTTGCTACACTCTTGAAAGCTACCGACTCACTCACACCGACTATTACACGTCCAACTCCCTACTACACTATGATACAGATGGATGGTGACAAGATGGGCAGGCTCATAAATGGAGTACAGGACCGAGAAGAACATCAAGCGATAAGTATGGCACTCTCAACCTTCTCACGTGAAGATGCACCCTCTCTGGTGGAGAGGAGCTATCCGGGGCGATTAATTTATGCAGGTGGCGATGATGTGTTGGCCCTGGCTCCATTAGCACGTGACACTGTTCAGGCGAACAGCGTCCATGGTGCACAGCCCATCAAAACGGTGCTGGGTCTTGTGGATCGACTGCAGCAACGGTATTGTATGATTGTGCAAAATGCTGTTGTAGATACTCCATCAACAAGTACATCCACAACGACGCAAGTTACCTCTCGTAAAGCATTAGTGACCGCGAGTACAGGTATCACCATCGCTCATCATTACACCTCGCTTTCTTATGTGCGTCGTGTCTCGAAGGAGGCAGAGCAACTTGCAAAAAATCATTATGGGCGAAACGCACTTGTGGTTACGGTGCTACGTCGTTCGGGTGAACAAACACGAGTAGGATGCCACTGGCACTATGTCGGCTTAGTAGATGAGGCACAGCCCATTCCACTCTTCTCGTCTTTCTATGACCTCTTCGAAGATGATGTCCTTTCGCCAAAATGCGTGTTCAACCTGCTTGAAGAAGCACCGACACTTGTAGGACTAGCTAGAGAGGCACAGGTGAGCGAGATAAAGCGCGTCCTGCGACGCCAGTTCAACACTGACAAGGAGAAGCATTTCTTTGAGACAGTGTTACCTGAGAAGGCAGGATATCTCGTCGCGTTGGCAAAGGCAATGGACGAGGCAGAGCAACCTACCATAGATAAGAAATATGGGAAGGCTATCGAGTTACACGCTGAGGGGAGACGCTATGGTCTGGTCGAGGTGCTTGGCTGGTTGCTGGTCATGCTTTTTCTGACACGAAAGGAGCAAGCATAATGCGTCTCTTTATTGAACCAGTTGAATCCTTGCTGTTTCGCACAGGAAGGCCTTTCGATGCAGGTCAGGATAGTTTTGCCGAAAGCCTGTTTCCGCCAACTCCCGAAACATTGCAAGGAGCGGTCAGGGCTACTATCGCTACCTATTGGGACCCACGCAAAAACTTCGCCGACGCCTTCAATGACCTGCAACTCACGAACCGCATTGGAGATCGTGATGGCTATGGACGCTTTCGTATCATAGGGCTAGCGTTGGGACGATATCCCAAAGTACGCCCAGGAGCAGTTGAGCGATTGTTTCCCCCACCTGCACATATTATGAAGTCCGGTACGCAATTGCATCGTCTATTGCCCTGTCTTCTTAATAAAGAAGTCGTCATTACCAATTTTCCAGAAGATGTGCTCTACTATCTTGCTCCAGAGGGAAAACCAGATGACGATTTGAAGCCGCTTGAGGGCTGGCTGACAGAGACAGAACTATACCGGACACTCGGAACAAAGGACATAACAGACATCGAGACCGTGAAGAGGGATGACATCTATCAAGAAGAGCCGCGCCTTGGCATCGCCATACAACGTGGCACAAAGGCAACAGAGGAAGGCTACTTGTACCAGGCAATGATGATTCGCATGAATCACAATCCGGAACACGACTACATCTACGGCTTTGTTGTTGATATTAATCTTGTACCGCTTTCGCCTCATGACACTCTCTTGAATGACGAGCAGATACAACAAGAACTACACTTGCCTACTTCTGGATGGATGACGCTTGGGGGCGAGCAACGCTCCGCACATTTTCGTGTCCTCTCAACGCCCAAAAAGCGTACAGCAATACTGGTACGGGAACGCAGCTTGCTATATCTGGCAACACCAGCCGCATTTGAGACCGACTGGAAACCATCTTCTCACCCAGCACCGCTGAATACCCCACTTACTGCCGCCATTAATCATTATGAACCAATTGGTGGCTGGAAACTGAACCCTGGAGATGCGCGAGGAGAAAATAAGGTAATGCGTCGCTGTGTTCCAGCGGGGAGCGTCTACTTCTTTGACAAACGAGTGGCATTCCCTCACACATTGACAGATTATGGTATGGAGATTGGCTATGGCATTAACTATGAAGGAGAATGGTAGATTATGATTACAAGCACAATGTACCTCTACACAGAAACACCACTACATGCAGGCGCAGGCTCCGGGTTGAGCAGCATTGATCTGCCTATCCAGCGTGAACGTGCGACACAATATCCTATGATTCAAGGTAGCGGCATCAAAGGCAAACTTCGTGCTTCGTTTGAGGGAAATAGAGAAGACCTGACTTCAGAGGCGAGAGAGATGGTAGACATTGTGTTCGGTCCGCCATCTACAAGTGGTACGGGAAGCGATCATGCAGGTGCACTCGTCGCAGGTGATGCTCGCATCCTCCTCTTCCCAGTCCGCTCCCTAAACGGTGTCTTCGCCTATACTACATCTTATGATGTGTTGAGCCGTTTCAAACGGGACATTGAGCGAGCGCAAACGGGAGCCGAAGTGAACTGGAATATTCCCGAAGCAAACATTGACCAGATCTTAGTGACAACCAACAGCGATGTGTGCTCGAACAACACCATTGTGCTGGAAGAGTTCAGTTTCGAGACGAAGACCGATACACAGGCCAGTACGATTGCTGATTGGATTGCTACTCATGCCTTGCCTGATCTGGGGGTAGCCTATTGGACGAATAAAATAAAAACATCGTTCGCCATCCTGCCCAACGACGTTTTCCGCGATTTCGCGCTTTATGCGACAGAGGTCATCACACGTGTCCGCATAGACCGGGACAAAAAAACGGTCGAACGCGGCGCACTCTGGACAGAGGAACATTTGCCGACTGACACCCTTTTGTATGTACCACTCTATGCCAACAAAGCGCGTAAGAAAAATTCTCAGATCAGCGAGCAGCAGGTGTTGGCGCAAATCGCAACTCTCAATAGTAAGCACCTCCAGCTAGGGGGAGATGAGACGGTTGGACGTGGGCTGGTACGTATTCGATTGAGTTAGCAATACCTATCGAAAGGATAGAAGAAGGAGACGATGATGCAGGACCCTCAAGAACAGCAAGTGTCAAGACGCCGTTATAGCGAACAGAAGCGCGGTGCACAGGCATGGGAAAATATTCGCGTCATTAAGGACCTTGATAAGCAGAGTGCAGATAAGAAGCTCGAGAAGGAATATCGCTCACTAGCACGAGGCCTGAATGCTATGATTCAAATCAACGGCCTAGGCCAGACACTGGGCTTTCTCAAGGCAAAGGGCAAGCAACAAGAGGGAAAACCACACTACCAGCTTCTCTTGCATCTTACGACCTGGATGCAAGACGATGAACATTTTCATGCAGCAAACAGTGATGTGATGAGAAGAGGCTATGATGGCTTGCTCCAATGGGTGCTTGACATTGATACAAGTAGTGATGACTACCGACGGGCCACTACAGAATGTCTCGCCTTTGGTGTCTGGCTCCGTCGCTTCGCCGAAGCTGAACTCAAGGAGCCTGAGGTGGGAGAAAATATAGAATGAACGACCAATATTATCTTCCAGAAGAGACAGCTCAGTTGCTCACATCTACACGCGTGCAACAATGTAGAAATCTGGGCCTACTACTGGACAAATACCCACCGCGAACAGCTATTGACGAAAGCAAGGGAAAAAGTAATTGGCTCAAATCCTTTGTTCTGGATAACCACATCGATACCCACCTTGCAGAACATGTTTACACACGTTGGAGAAGTGCCACGGTAGCAATGCAGGCCGAGCACTTCACGGCGGCTACTCAATGGCGTATGGTGGTGGGTTTAGGTGGTGAAACTGTTCTAGAAACCGACTTTACGCTTCATCATCTCTATGGCATCCCTCTCATTCCAGGGAGCGCACTTAAAGGACTTACGCGGGCCTATGTTACGGGAGAAGTTGCCGAGCATAAGAATGAGAGCAAGAAAATTGACGAGGATGATCCTGTAGTCCAGCGTATTTTCGGGACTCAAAGGGATGCGGGCAGTGTGATCTTCTTTGATGCTATGCCAGTCAATGGCAAAGTCGAGATTGACCTCGACATTATGAACGCACACTATCCCAAATACTATGGAGAGAAACAGCTCCCAACCAATAGCCAGGACCCTAATCCGGTGACATTTCTGGCCGTCACAAATACAACATTCATGTTTGCCCTCGCGCCACGTCGGCCTAAAGACGTTAGTGATATGAAACTGGCAATGAAGTGGCTGCAAATGGCGCTTCACGAATACGGTGTGGGTGGCAAGACCAGTGCAGGATATGGGTACTTCACCGTCTCACAGGAACAAGAAGCGGCACCCGCAACATCGGTGCAATCGCTAACAAATGCAAATAAACCCGAACCAATCCCATATATGCGTCCTAACATCCCCAAATTCAGTGTTGGTCAGGGCGTTCCCGGCTCAGTTATAACTTCAACGGATGAGCTACGCAGTAGGGTTCCTGAAGCAACCGCGTTCTTACGCTACCGTGAGTTTCCTACGAAGGATGTACTCATCGTTGTCAAAGAGGAAGAGGCAACGAACTGGACCTCTGGTCAAACGAGAAATTGTCTATTCGTGAGTGAAGAAGAGCGTAACAGATGTACCGTTCTGATCTGTCGCCCAGGAGCCAACAAGAAGAAGGAAAAGAAACGCTAGACATGCAAGGAGAACCTCTATGACAACAATGATTGCTCTGATAGGAGAACAACAGCTACCGAATTTTCTTCCTGTGCGACATTATTCTCCCAGCGATGTCTTACTGGTATATACGGAAAAAACACGACAACAGTACGAGAACTTGAAAGCGGTACTCGAACAGAAGCAGGTCAACGTCTATGGAGTTAGGACCGAACCATATGATATTTCTGCCATAGTCGGCGCCATTAACGAAGAACTTACTCAAAACAAAAAACTTGCTCAAGCAATAGAAGCATCATCGCAGCCACCAATGTATAATTTGACGGGTGGTACGAAGATAATGTCTCTGGCCGCTTATCAGATTGCTCAGCAGTACAGTGCTCCCATGATGTATTTGCAGAGCGAAGGAAAAAATACTCGTGTGTATCATTATATCTGGGAAGATCGGCAACTACGATCAACGAGGAGCGAGTTGTTGCCAGAATGCATGACCTTGCGGGATGTGTTTGACCTTCATTTTGGTCCGAGGAAGTGGCAGGAACTTGAGTCAAAACGGAGAACCAAAGATCAGAAAGGCAAACTGTTTGAGGAGGCGCTGGCTACTACATTGTCTCTGCACGGGTATGAGGTTATGGTCGGGGTTCGTGGTATAAATGGGCAGATTGATGTAGACATCGCAGTACGATCCGGGAATCAGTATGGCATTATTGAAGCAAAAACGGGAGCAAAGATAACAAATCTTGATGGAATTCAACAATTGCATACAGCTGCAAAGTATCTTGGCACGTATTCGCAAACCTTCTATGTCATCGCTGGTGAACCCGAAACGACACAGAAAGAACTGGTCAAAGCATCGAATATCCAGGTGATTTCCCTTCCCGATTATGATGGTACAGCCAATCCACTCTCGTCAGAAGAAGCAACAAAGCTTCTGAGTAGTGTCGAGAAAATGTTAAAAGGATAGAGGAACCATGCTCATACTTAACTTCTCCCACCCTCTCACCGACGAGCAGCAAGTGCAAATTGAAGTGCTCGCTCATACTTCTATTGAAGAAGTACGCACCATTTCAGTGCAAATCAACCAGGAAGAGCCACTCGAACCACAAATCATCTCAATTGTAGACGCTACTGGTTTATCTTCAGACGAATGGCAGACACTCCCTCTACTGATCAACCCACCAGGATATGCACCCGCTGCCTTCGTACTACTGGCTGAATTGCATGGCCGCATCGGACATTTCCCATCATTGATACGTCTGCGTCCAAAACCTGGCCCCGTTACAAGCTATGAGGTCGCTGAACTGCTCAATCTGCAATCCATTCGGGAGGTCGCACGCAGACGTCGTTGAATACGACGAAGTCATAGAACTCCTCAACCTACAAACCATCCGCGACGCAGCACGCAAGCCGGGTAACGCTTCGATCACACCTGGGAAACGGCCTATGAAGTCATTGTAATGAAATATTTTATCCGGAGTGGATTCCACCAAAAATCGTAGGCTAGAGTTCCAGGTCTCGTAGGGGCGGGAGTGGTGTGGATGAGGTGTGGGGGCGCTTGCGCCGCCCTTGGTAGGTAACACCACTTGGAAGCACTGCTCCATGATCTTCTAATTGAGCAGGGTGGGGATGCTTGCGTCGCCCTTGGTGAAGTTGCTCTGTAATATCTACAGACAGCTTATTCGAGCCTCTGAGTCGCAAGAGTTCGAACGAGAGAGCAATCCGCTCCTTCTGCCTTGTGGTAGGAGCTAGCCGTATGTTTTTAACACCATAAATGGGGCTCTCCCTCAACTAACTGGCTTGCCCTGGCGTGGGGAGAGCACCGATCTGTTGCAGCCTGCCCAGAGCGTCTTCGTTGACCCAGTTCTCCACGATCTTGCCATCAACGATACGATCAATCGCTGTCTCCGTCCACGTCACCTGCTTCCCAGTTGGCGCAAAGCCGTGAAACGTCAGATCCCAATACAGTCCCTAGTGCGTCCCACGCGCAGTCCCACGAGTCACCACCAGGTCTCCTTCGGCGACCTGTAGCTCAACCGTAAAATGGTAGTCTGGGAAGGTGGTGCGCAATAGTGAGACGAAGTGTTTGATCGCTTCAAGACCAGGCTGATTTTCCGCAGTTCCATGAATGTCTGCGGGGTAGTCAAAATGGAGAACAATGTTCGGAGCAATCAGCTCCTCTAGTGCGGCAACGTTTCCCGTATTCCACACCTCTTCATACAGTCGGCTGGCAATGGCCTTGTTGTTTTCGGTTGACATAGAAGAGACTCCTTATGCTTCTCCAACAGCACTATTGTATCATAGCCTGCTCTCCTCACGTCTCAATCTGACCGTCAGGAGGCTTCACAATGATGATGCTAAGGCCCAACGAGCATGGAAGGAATACATCAAACACCTTACTGAAGCCTTGGCAGCAGAACGCCGAGGCGATGCCGTAGCACTGTTTATGAAGTATGTTGGGATGCCAGCCGACCAGTTTGAAGCCATGCGTCATGCACCGGCATGGCCAATATTTGAGGCGATAGCGCCGACGCTTGCCTATGATCACGCCACCATCTTGGGCGCAGGTGCCTCGGTACCCACCGAACAGGCAGCCATCGTAACCGCACCGACACTCGTTATGAATGGCGGAGCAAGTTACGCATTCATGTATGACACAGCCCAGGCACTCGGCAAAGCGATCCCGAATGCACAGGTCCGCACGCTGAAAGGTCAGACGCACGATGTAGACCCAGACGTTCTGGCGCCGGTGTTGATGGAGTTCTTCTCTAGGTAGTCGCTATATGACACCAGAAAGTCGCCGCAAAACCATAAAATCGGCTGAGATCGTGACACCTCTGGCTGGTCGTAATGCAAGCCATCTGGACGCAACCGTGGACAGAAAGAAAATCACATCTTCCTTACGTCCACGGCTCACCGTCTCTCATCCTGATGGCAAGCTCCGATGGCTGGCACCCAGTTCAGCTCTTGCGCCAGGCGTCAAGAGCAGAGCCAGGACGAGAACGAGCACCACCAGAATTGTCCTATGATAGATCGTGTTCACTTGCGTGCTTGGGCCAGCGCCCAAAGCGAGTGCAGTGATCCCCAAAAGGACGCCCGCCACTGCAAAGACATGCGCGGCGACAGCTCCTTGCCAGGCCCAACTCTTGCGGACGAACACAGCATAGGCGCCTACCGCCAGGAAAATCCCGCAGAGTCCTTCGACAACGGTGGCAGGAATGATCTGTGGCTCCGAGAATCCCAGCGGGAACTGGATGCCCAGGTGCAACATAGCCGCCAAAAGAAAGGTTATGGCTTCTAAAATCATCAGAACGCCGATCACCGTAACAACGGTAGTCCAGCGATTGCTCTTGGTTTCACTCATGCTAACTACTCCTTCTCCAGGCACTTCGTCATGCAACGATCTGAGTGATTCTCCTCTTAACATCTTTCAAAACCTGGTCTGGCTCACCAAGCTTCTCGTTCCTCAACTGCGGCCTAACCATTCTGTATTATATACTCAGCCTATACAATCAAATTTTACCTATACAGATTGTACAATCAATTTTGGGGAGAGTCAAGGTATAATGGCCTCTTCCAGGGCGAGGACAATCCATCGACCTCCTATGGACGAGCCTGCCAAGCCGCTTCGTATATAGTAGGGGCGCGCCCTTGCGGCCGCCCTCGGGGTAGGGCGGTGACCTCACGATTGCATATTTTGCGCGCCCTTGCGGTCGCCCTGGGGTGGGGCGCTCCCCCCGCACAACACGCTCACTTGACGCCTCTTGGGCGTGCCCTTGCGGTCGCCCTTGTGGTGGGACGGAGCGCATCCAGAGCATCTACGGCTTCTGAAGCGGTCACGGATGTCAGGCTTGCGGTCGCCCTCCTGGTCGAACGGCGGCCCCGCAACTGGCTATTTCCCCCATCTACCACATCGGCTTAACACTAATCGTCCCCAGATGCGTACGCAAATGCAGCGTAGCGCGAGCGCCCTCCCCAACATTCACATTGCCGAACTGGTTGCTCACCATACCCACATCAGTTTTCGCATCCAGAATAAAAGCAGTGCCAGCGGGTAAAGCCATATCAATCGTCCCAGCATTGGTCTCAAAGGAGTAGTCACCACCCGGATTGATAGAACCCGAAAAGGAAATAGTGCCTGCGTTCGTCTCCATGCGCGCATTCCCCTCCAGCTTCACATTCTGCACGTTAATCGTCCCTGCGTTTGTATGCACAAAAGACTGGCCGGCCAGCGAAGCATTCTTGACATCGATCGTCCCAGCATTCGTGCGAATAAACGCGTGACCTTGAATACCATCGACTGTAATGGCGCTGGCATCGCTTCGTACATGTACATCACTGGACTCGGGAGTGGTGATATCCAGGTCAATACGTCCAAAATCACCAGGCGAGAAAGAACGCCGGGCCTGCGGATTCCAGACCTCTACCCTGACCTGGTTCCCCTGTTGAGTCGCATTGAGCGGATAAGATGGACGACTGGGGAATAAAGAGCTGTAATAACGGGTGCCTCTCACCTCGACAGCATTGGCTGAGCCACGATGAATACGTATAGCGCCAAATGGATTATCGACGATCAAGTCTTGCTGACCACTCACAGTAAAGCTCTGCATCGGCAACTGCACCGCTCATACCTCTATTCTAGCAGACCTCGCAACTCACTTCCCCACTTTCATCACATCTCCCATAGCCAGCACTCGTTCATCCTTCCGTAGGTGCCGATTTATCGCGCACATCGCCGATTCATCGGCCCTCGCTGGCTTTCCTACCCTATATGATTGCTAACATACAAAAAAATAAACATCCGAACCAAATCTCGCGTTGATGCCATTGAACGCACGTGCTAAAATTAAATATAAAACAAATCTCACGAGGAGAAATCATGACAAATTACACCGACTATAACAACCAACTCATCGAGGAATTTCGAGCAAACCGCAGCAAGTTCGAAGGGCCAGGTGCAAGACCCCTACTTCTACTCACAACTACCGGCGCCAAAAGCGGCCAACACTACACAACACCAATGATGTACATACCCAATGGTGACCGCCTGCTCGTCATCGCCTCCAACATAGGCGCACCGAAACACCCTGACTGGTACCACAACCTTGTGGCTCACCCCGAAGTCACCGTCGAAGTCGGAACCGAGACCTACGAAGCCACCGCCATCGTCACGCAAGGTACAGAGCGGCAACAATTATGGACCTGGATAATAGAACAGTACCCCTTTTTCGCCGATCATCAAACGAAAACAACGCGTCAAATTCCCATAATCGCCCTCACCCGGCGAGAAAGCTAATCACCTTATCACATGGCAGTCTCCCGCGTAGGGGCGGGGGCGGTGTTGGGTTGGGTGGGGACCCTCGGGTCGCCCTGGGTTGAGATCGACTTCCCCCTCGATCTAGGGTGCCAATAACCCAAAAAACAACGTCTTCTCTAGATCCAATGGCTGTGCTAAAAAATACCGCTCATTTTGAGCGGTATGTGAGCGGTATTTTCAACAAAAAATAGAAAATGCGTGATTATATATCATAAAATGCCCCTACCCCTGCCGCGAATACACCACATACACAATAATCCCCGTCACAACCAGTATTAAACCCAGGCCTCCTAATACAAACACAAAAACGTTTGTCCCACCTCCGCCACTAATATTCCCCCCTGTTCCCTGTGTAGGTGTAGGAGCAATTGTAGCAGTCGGTGACGGCGTTGGGGATGGCGTAGGAGAGGGAGTCGGCGACGGTGTAGGAGAAGGTATTGGCGATGGAGTCGGCGACGGCGTTGGTGACGGTGTAGGGGACGGCGTCGGCGATGGTGTAGGAGAGGGAGTCGGTGAGGGCATAGGAGACGGCGTTGTCAATGCAGTAGGAGAGGGAAGGGGCGCTTTTGCAAGCGCTGCTGTTTGACCATTTATTATATGCTGGTTATACAGGTCAGGAGGATTGCCTCCCATCACGACGCTCGCAAATCCCCAAAAAAAGCATCCACAACAAACCAGTAAAATCAGCCCCCTCGAAAGTCTTGATAACACCATACAACTCCCAGAAATGCGAAATGTAGGGGCACCCCTTGCGGGTGCCCGGCTCCAGCACTCCAAATAAATGTAGGGACACCCCTTGCGGGTGTCCGGCTGCCAGCGCGTGTCCTGCCCAAACCTTGATGTCCCTCAACATCTTCTCAACAATACAAACGTTGGGGAGCCGAAACTTGTAACTTACTATCTTTCGTTACTTCTTTTCCTGGGTGCTGCTTTCATGACTTCGTTGTCGCAAGGCTTCATAAAGAGCTATGCTACCTGCAACCGCAGCATTCAGAGATGAAATGTGGCCATGCATCGGAAGCTTAATCAGTACATCACAATGCTCGCGTACTAACCTGCTGATACCCCTTCCCTCGTTCCCTACCACAAGCGCCAGTGGACCCGTAAGATCAGCCTTGTCGTACTCCATTTTCGTCTCACTATCTAACCCGATCACCCAGATATTCTTCTTTTTAAGAAAATCAATTGCATGTGTCAGGTTAGTTTCCCTGGCTATCAACAGGTGTTCGCTAGCCCCCGCCGAGGTTTTAACCACAGTTGCATTGACTTCAGCCGCGTGATGTTCCGGAATAAGCACACCATGTACACCCACCGCCTCCGCGCTGCGCAGAAGAGATCCAAGATTGTTAACATCCTGGATAGCATCTAATATCAACAAAAACGGATCCTCGTTTTTCCCCCCGGCATATGCTAAAATTTGATCAATCGACGCATACTTTCGCTGTTCAACCACCGCCAGGCATCCCTGGTGAACCGCTCCCTGGCTGAGCTGATCTAATCGCTGGCGTGACACCGTCTCAATAGGAATTCGCCGCCGTTCGGCCTCATCTAAAATAGCAGCAATAGCGGGTGCGTCACGTTGACCATCAGCAATCAAAATGCGCTTCACCTGCCTAGTCGAACGCAATGTCTCTAAAATAGGATTACGACCCCAAACATAATCAGGCATGTACTTCTTGGTCCTTTGGAAAAAAGAAAATCAATCAGCGTAGTGCTTGTGTCCAGACAGAGTATAGCACACCTGAATAGCCCACTCCCTCTACATGAAATGTAGGGATGACCCTCGCGGTCATCCGGTGCCCTGAATAGCCCAAGGAGCAGCTCACTGCCTTTACATGAAATGTAGGGGCGACCCTCGCGGTCGCCCGGTGTCTTCGTCCTGAAATAGCCCGAATAGTTCTCGTACCGGTGCAAAACTTCTACGATGATGGGGAGTTGCTCCAAGCGCCCGTAGGGCAGTCAGGTGGTCTTCCGTGCCATAACCCTTGTGTTGTGCAAATCCATAAGCCGGAAAGAACTCATGCAATTGTACCATGATGCGGTCGCGGGTCACTTTCGCGATGATCGACGCCGCTGCTATGGAGAGACAAAGCATATCACCCTTAATGATGGATCGCTGTAGAAGTTCAATATCAGGCAAATGTATTGCATCGAGTAGCAGCGCTTGTGGTGGGGTTGTTAGTTGGGTTATTGCGTCGCGCATAGCATATTTCGTAGCCTGCAAAATATTGCGCTCATCGATCATTTCGACAGAGCCACTACCAACGCCAACCGCCAGCGCATACTGCATAATAACCTCGAAGAGCCGTTCCCGTTGCCTTGCCGTCAATTGTTTCGAATCGCGCACCCCCGCAAAGCATTCCAGGCACTCATCGGGATCTAAGCGAAATGGGGATAGGTCTCCAAGGGGTAAAATAACAGCAGCAGCTACAACAGGGCCTGCAAGAGAGCCTCGTCCTGCCTCATCAACGCCAGCGATAAAAGAATAGCCCTGACTGAGCAGGGCCATTTCTTCTTCTAAGCCTGGTACTTGTTTACTATTCGTTAGTACTCTCATTGTTGTTTGTAACGGGAGTTTCTTTTACAGTAGCGGCCTTAGCCTTCTCAGCCCTGGCAGCTTCCTTAGCGGCAATCTGCTTGTTCGTCAATGGACGCAATTCTTTCAAACGAGCAGCCTTACCCGTCAAGCCGCGCAAATAGTAGAGTTGCTTACGGCGTACACGAGCATGACGTATGACATCGATCTTCTCGATACGAGGAGAGTTGATAAGGAATGTGCGCTCGACGCCAACACCATGTGTAATGCGGCGCACTGTAAAATTTCGGTTTACGCCGCCGCCTCGCAGGCGCATTACCACACCTTCAAACGGCTGTAAGCGTTCGCGGTTCCCCTCAACAACTTTTACTTGCAGGCGCACAGTATCGCCTGATTTAATCTCTGGTATATCTTTACGTAACTCGGCGCTATCAACTGCTAGCAGCAGCGCCCGTCCAGCGGGCTTGGTTACGACTTGTTTGTCAGCCATCTCCTACAATCTCCTAATGCGCGTCGTGCTCAGCCCGTGATAAAAAGAGGAAGCAGAGCCTTAGCCGCGAGAACCTATTTTGCGTTAAGCTGCTTCATCAGACGCGATTTGCGGCGAGCAGCATTATTTCGATGAATAACACCCTTTTTGGCGGCGCGGTCCAGTTCGCTCACAGCAGCGCGTACAGCTTCTTCAGCATTCTCATCTAGCGCAACAGCGTGTCGAGCTTTGGTTATTTGTGTTTTAACGAGTGATTTAACGCTGCGATTGTGCAAGCGGCGCTTTTGTTCCTGGCGCATGCGCTTCTGTGCAGCGGCATTATTGGGCATGTAAGTATTATTCCTCCCCGAATCATCTGCCCCTTCACACGGGCTGATCTACAAAAAATGCCGACAGTTCGTCGGACGAGTGCCCCTGGATTATAGCAGAAACGAAATAAGCATGTCAAACATTATCAGAGACATACAGCCGAGCAAAGCGATGGCAAGTCGTAGGGGCCCGATTTATCGCGCCCACGGGGGTGGAGAGGGGTAAGCGTCGACATGAGTCCACATGAGCCTCCCCCCACCCCTTGGGCGCGATAAATCGGGCCCCTACGTGCAAAAATCCTACGCACATTCTCAGTACACGATCACCGGTGTTCCCCATCCAATTTGTGAATACAACCACTGTACATCATTGGGAATCATGTTCATACAGCCGTGACTTCCATTGCCTGCGTAGGTTTCGTCACCGCTACTATCGTAATGTGGAAAATTCATTCCTGGCCCGTAGTCTGCCCTCCACCAGCTATCATGAAAAAAGTAACCACCAGCATGATACTCCATTGCATATTGAATAGGTGTAGGAGGATACCAGAACGCCGAACCTGGTGGCTCGGTTGATTTGAATTGCGTTGGATGTTCACGCAAGATAATGCTCCAGTATCCGGGTGGTGAAGGTCTCGCATATTGTCCAGAAACAATTAAGAATGACCTGACTAGCTTCCCATTATTATAGTAGCGCAGTGTCTGCTCAATCAGCGAGACGACAAGTACTGTACCAGATGAAGGACCATAGACATTATAGTGTTTCATCAACCTAATATCGGTAGCATGTGGCTGATTCCAAGGAGTTCTGTCGCTGTAATCGGCCTCCATCGCCCTCAAGTGTAAGAAGTCATTGTTGATTAGATCGATCGCTGACTGGTAATCATCCATCGTTTGTGATGACTGTACGGCAGCGTCAGCATCCGAAGCAATTCCCTGAGCATCATACTCATAATCCAGCTTATAAACGCCACCGTCGTAGCCATCATGATATTGATGTGAATTGCCCCATTTCGAGACCTCTTGATGAAACTGTTTCAGCAAATATGTAGCCTGACCTTGCACCAGTGGTAACTGGATGGAATTAGTATCCGTATCTATTTGTGCCGAAACTCTTAAAAAATCGCTGATACTCTTTGCTTGGGCGAGTGATGCCTGGTCAGTAGAGAGACGCTGTTGGAATGGACCAGCATTTTGACCATACTTTTTGAGTTGTTCAATCTGCGCACTGAACTCTTTCAATTTAGCAGCGCCAACGAATGGAATTGCTTGTGTTGAGAAGACAGTTGTTTCTTGCAACTGCACATTCACCTGGTCGATCAACCGCGAGTAATCTGCAGGTGTAGTGGCCTTGCGGAAAGTCTGCAAGTCTTCCTGCTGCTCCTGATTGAGTGCTGTAATATCCAGGTGTGATGCCTGCAACTGCTGGGTAACCTTCTGTAGTGATGTCAATGCAGCATAAGCAGGGCCCATCAGATGAAGTGCTTGCGTAGAACTTTTTGCATCATGGCTGATTTGAATATAATCTTTCGGAAATTGCGCTCTGGATAGTTGTGATTGATACTGTGTAAGCTGATTCGCAAAAGTCTTAGCTTCGACAAAATTCTGCGCTTGTCGTCCAGCTAGTGCATTCTCAAGTACCTGAAGATCTTGACTGGCTTTGTAATCAAACTGTTGAGTGGTTTGTGAAACTAGCCCGTTTACCTCGACTGTTAGCGTTGCATAACGCTGAGCGACATTGGAGTAATAATCATTCACCGGTTGTTCATTAAACAGACCAAGTGGGGCATTAGTATGCGTCAGTTGATTTTCCTGACCGATGATCGGCTGTAACATATAGTCAGGCACACCAATGTTCTGCGCGTGAATAATAGCGTTGTCGAGTTCAACCTTGTTCTGGCTTTCTTGTTGTTGTAATTGAGGATTGCTGTTACAGGCGCTAAGGAGCATCGCCAGGAGTATTCCTAATGAGAAAATAAGCGTACCCTTGCTGACACTCCGCCGGGCAAAGCGGGGATTTGGCATTGTATATTAAGCCTCCAAGTATTCATTACATATACATATTTATCAACTGTAGGGGCCGATTTAACGGCCTTCGCTGGATGTCCACTATCCAGATTTAGTATGGAAACCTATACATATTTATCAACTGTAGGGGCCGATTTATCGCGCCCACCGCCGATTTATCGGCCTTCACTGGATGTCCACTATCCAGATTTAGTATGGAAAGTTCATCATAATTATCAGAAATTAGAGATGTGATGCATCAGAGATTACACATAACCCTATATATTACATCGGTTATTAACAACAAACGTAACAATGCATCTCTTTGGGTTATAGGGCGAAAGGGCTGTCTATACCGCATGTTCCTGGTATAGACAGCCCTTTCGCCCTATAATATTTCCTCAGGTTTGCGCTTACCTCAAAGTCTGTTCGAGATCTTCGATAATGTCCTCTATATCCTCGATACCCACTGAGAGGCGTAGCAACGTATCAGTCAGGCCACGAGACTCACGAATATCTTTCGGAATCGAACCATGTGTCATAGATGCTGGATGGCACACCAGAGACTCCACACCGCCAAGGCTTTCGGCCAGAGCGAATACTTTGAAGCGACGTACCAGTTGAACTATATCCGCATATGTACCCTCGTACTGGAAAGAGACCATGCCGCCAAATCCACTCATCTGACGTTTAGCAAGCTCATGATCGGGATGCGAGGGCAACCCAGGAAAATATACCTTCTCAACTCGCGGGTGCTCAGCAAGAAATTTCGCTACAGTGCGAGCATTCTCTTCATGCTGGCGCATGCGCACAGCAAGCGTCTTAATGCCACGCAACGTTAACCACGAATCAAAAGGCGAAGGTACCCCTCCGGCTGCGTTCTGGTAAAACTTGATCGACTCATAGGCCTCTTCATCATTCAAAACAAGCGCCCCCCCGATCACATCGCTATGCCCATTGATATACTTTGTTGTGCTATGTACAACAATATCCGCGCCTAACTTCAATGGCTGCTGGAAATAGGGGCTTGCAAACGTGTTGTCGACAACGACCAGTAGATTGTGACGATGCGCCATTTCCGCAATAGTGCGTATATCCACTATTCCGAGTAGCGGGTTAGTGGGAGTCTCAAGCCAGATCATTTTCGTATTTGGTCGTATCGCCTGTAAGTATACATCAAGGCCACCACGCGCTGGCACATAACTGGCTTCAACAGTGTAGCGACGCAAAACTCGCTCGAAGATTCGGTAGGTGCCACCGTACAAATCATCACAGGAGACGATATGGTCACCCGAACTGAGAAGGCTGAGAATGGCACTTTCAGCGGCCATGCCAGATGCAAAAGCCAGTCCGTACGTTCCACCTTCGAGCACAGCCATACATGTTTCTAAGGCTTTGCGTGTTGGATTGCTCGTGCGAGAATATTCGAAGCCTTTATGCTCACCAAGACCCTCTTGAACATAGGTAGCAGTCTGAAAAATTGGAGTCATGACCGCACCTGTGGATGGATCAGGCTCCTGTCCCGCGTGAATAGCTTTTGTCGCAAATTTCATATAAACACTCCTTATATCAGAACTTTTGAATGCATAAAGTATCATTACAAAAGCGACTATATCACTTTTACTACCGAAAGGCAACGAGCCACAGTCCTCAATTGTACAACTTTTTTCGTACTCAAACGTATACAGGTTAGTATGTAAAAATATATATAAATATTCCCTGAAACATATTGAACAGTTAGCTTTTGCTTTATGTATTGGCATTGAGGATCCCGTTTCATGATAACTCCCCAGATACAACATAGTACACGCACAAGCTCAACACAACCTGCCGTAGGTGTACTACTCGTGCATGGTCTGAATGGCAACACAGGCGATATGGCTGAGCTGGAAGATATTTTGCGCAAACAAGGCATCATTACCAAAAATATGCTTCTACCTGGTCATGGCAGCAAAGTTAAAGATATGTTGTCCATTGGTTGGGAAGAGTGGGCACAAGCGGTGCATGATGAATTGAGCCAGCTCAAAGAATTGTGCAATGTTGTGTTTCTGGTAGGGCACTCTTTGGGTGGTGCACTGGTTTTACATGTTGCAGCTCACGAAGAAGTAGCAGGGATTGTACCAATATGCGCCCCTTTACATTTGCATCCCTGGTTAAAGCCCGCAGTGAATATCGGTAAATATCTTCTCCCGTTAGTGCCCACACTTCGTGAGGATGTGCGTGATCCAGAAGCTCGACGTCGTTATTCCCGTGAGGTCTATCGCTGGACACCCTTGCATCCAGTAGAAAGTATGGTGCGACATCTTCCACAGTTACGCACAGAATTACAACATATATCAGCACCAGCGCTTATTATAACTTCGTTACATGACCATGTTGTGCCTGCACGGAATGGCAGAGAGATTTATCAACTCATTGGCTCTCGTGAAAAGCATCTAGTCACCCTTCATCGCTCTTATCATGTTGTTATGAAGGACCATGATCGTGAAGAGGTATTCGATAAAACATTGGCATTTGTATTGCATCATGCTAAAAATGCAAATTCACACAGGCACCAATCAACTACAAGTCAAACAGCCTGAATAACCAGGGCTTTTCGCTAGTTACTATTTCGTGTATACTCATAATTAACCACTAATCAAGCAAGGGGATAAATAAGGAACTTGGCTCCACAAGTGACTGATCCACCAAAACAACGATTGAAACGCATCTCACAACCATTGCCAGATGCACATGTAGGCATACGATTTACCAAAGCAGGGGTATTTTCCTTGCTTATTCTCATTACCTTATTATTACTTTTATTTTCTGGACAACTCCTTGTGAACCTCTTCCAGGTAAATGGAAGTCATGCAAAGACACTTACTGCAAGCACTCACCAAAATCCTGTTCTAAAAAGTAAAAACAGCACAACACTGACACCTTCGCCCACCCAGGATCTGGACGCCGTATCTCCTATCTTTACACCTGGTAATGCTTCACTAGCTCCTCTCCAGTTACCTGCTGGCTATGCAGTGATCTACGAGCAGACAAACGGCCTCTATATCGTTTCTAGTTCCGATAATATTTCTCACAAAATCGATGCGAGTGGCTATGTCTATAGTGAAGCAGTGCCTCCAATACTTACGCCCTCTGGTCAACTTCTGTACAGCGGTAATGGCATTTGGTTGATAGATCCTTTCGGGGGAACTCCTACCCAAGTCGCGGATCTTCCTCCTGGCCAGGTAATCACCTCAATGGCATTGAGCAACGATGGCACTCAGATTGCGTGGAGTACCGAGCAGGTGGATGGTACCGGTAATATCGATATTCATGCTGGCCCTTTAGAGGCTCCCGCAATTGTCTATGAACAGCCAGCTTTGGATTGCCCTTGCTTCCGCATTTTCTCTTTTGCCAAAGGAGTAGGGTCGCAGGCTGATACTACACTATTACTAACTGATGATCGTGGAAGTAATGAAGCAGTACAATACGGGTTGTGGTTGCTTGATCTTACGCAAACTCCTGCCATGCCGCGATCAATTTTAGATGAAAACCCACAACAGGGACCGTTAGCGCTTACTCCTAATGGCAGCGGTTTATTGTACTCGTCGAATGAAGGTGCAGTACCTGTACCTACCGATAGTAGTGTTCCTACCAGTATTGCAGCGCTTTCATATGCGAATGACTTGAATCTAACAACATTGTCCGGTACATCACGAACTCTGGGTACATCACAAATAGTGCTGGAAAAACAAGACAACTTAAGCAACAGCGCTCAGTATCATTGGGTCACAACGCCTCTTTTTTCACCCGATGCGCACACACTCGCATACATCGAGTTTTCAAGTGATTCTCAAGATCCATATGATCGACATAGCGCGTTGTATACCGTGCAAATAAGTGGTTCGGGAGCGCTTATTCATGCAGGTAAACCCAGGCTAATTGCTACCTCGACGGAGCACTTGATGGAGTTGGGTGCCTGGTTCAATAACCACATCATAACTTTCTATTCAGATGGCTTCTTATATGCAATGGATCTACAAACCAATGCTTTAACAACACTGGCCCAGACCAATACATATGCAAACATAGTAGCGGTCGTTGGCTCTCCCTAAGTATAACTTCTACTATGCTACTCTCCGCCTTGACCTCGGCATGAGTATCGCAGCGATAATCATGCCAGCGACAAGACCGCCTATGTGATCCCAGATGCCAATACCGGGTTGTGAAAAACCAAATACCAGGTTTAGCCCCAACCAGAATAGCCAGTTAGTAATTGCGCCTGCACCGTACCTACCAAGTGCTTGACGATTCAATATGTAGAACACGCCCAATGCTCCGAAGACACCAAAAATTGCTCCCGAAGCTCCTGCCGCTAAGGTATTAAGTGGCGACACATAAAAAGTAAGAATACCGCCAGCAATACCTGAGCCAAGATAGATCAGCAGGTAACGCCATTTCCCAAAAACCATCTCCACGACTCCACCTATGAGGAATAGTGAAAACATGTTCAACCCAATGTGCAGCAGGTTGAAATGTAAAAACATTGCCGTGAAGATACGCCAGACCTGGCCCTGTGCGACTAGAAAATTGACCTGAGCACCGGCATTAACGAGTACATTTTGATCGACACTGCCCAACTGGCCCAAACCACCGGCCGTAGACATGCTAAGTACAACCAGAATCACATAGATCGCGACATTGATACCGATCAAGATGTTGGTAACAAAGCGCGGATGCTGACTCATCCAGAAACGCGTGCGAACCACCTGACGCTGCATATTGTTTGGCTGTGACCAGGTAGGTATCGGCTCTTGCTCGGATCTGGTACCAGTAGAACCCTCTACAATTTGTCCGTTTGGACGTGCTTGATCTGTAACGTTCGGTTGAACAGGTGTTGCGTTGTAAGCAAGGGGTACTGTTGGTTCAATAGGAGGGAAGGAATTATCAAAATGGCCGCCAAAAGAGAGCCGAGCGGCCCTTGCCCGGGCAAGTCCCGCATCATAACTTTGTCCACTGATACGCAATAAGTATGCTCGCATTGCATGCGCATAGGCATTGCCGGGGTCCTCGTTAATAACTGTCTCAAGATCCTGCATCGCCCGATCATAACGGCGATCTAGCAGGTCGAGCAGTGCCTTTGCCATATCACTTTCAACGCCACCCTGGGGCTGTAATTCTTGTACTTTTCGACACGCCATATATACAACGCCATAAGAGCCAAGCGCGAGGTTTGCCTCTGCCAGCCCCAGGTGTACCATGGGATTATCTGGTTCAATCTGCGCAGCATGCGCATATGCGATAGCTGCATCGCGCCCCTGGCCTTGCGCTATTGCCTGCTTTCCACGCTCCAGGTAAGTTTGAACATCGGTTTGAGCTTCCAAAGCATTATCCTCCAATAAAATGTACAGCGATGTTTGCGGAGAGTACTGTAGCTGCAATCGTCAAGAGAGCCAGGGGCCAGCGACGCGCAAGACTATGCACATCTATCAATACAGTTTTTCCTTCTTCAGATTGTAAAACATACAAAGGTGCAAAAAACCAGCCTAATATACATCCACTTAAAAAACCACCTATATGAGCATAATTATCGACATTAGGAATGATAAGACCGATACCCAGGTTTATTCCTATAATTAAAACGAGCCATGACAGTGCTGGGATACCACCATGCCGGAAAGCCTTGCGATGAATGAATACAAAAAGACTATAAGCCCCGACCAGGCCAAAGATAGCTCCCGAGGCTCCTACGCTGATCTCTTGAGGAGCCAAGTAAAAGCTCGCGACTATACTAATTACCCCTGCCACGAGGTAAATAAGCAAAAAACGTAGGTGTCCAAAAATACGCTCGACAAAGACTCCCAGAACGATCAGATTGAGCATATTCAGGCCCACATGCAGGATGTTAGCGTGCAAAAATATAGGTGTTACGAAGCGCCAATACTGCCCTTCTAGAATCGCTTGGTTATATTTTGCACCATATGCAATCAGTACATCGGCATTCTGACTATTTGAATACGCATTTGCCAGAAAATCACGCAACGTATGTGCCCCGGCAGTAAGGGCCACTTGATAAGCAGTCAAACACCAGATTGCAGAGGTGATTAGCGCTATTATCCATGTAAACCAGGAGATACCTTCAGTCCAACGTAACTTCCTGTGTCGAGTTATCGCGGCGCTATAGCTTAATTGGATGCGTCTGGTTAATGCTTCTTCTTCGGGACGTAATGGCACTTCGAGTATGTGCTCGCTGCTACCAGGAGAATTTCTGAAAGCGTACCATTTGCGTCCGTTCACCAGTGTTTATTATTATCTCTTTCTATGATTTGTTACTTTCTGATATGTCTCTATCTAATTATACGTTTATTCCAGTTCAAGGTTCTTTCGCAATATCAATACCTGTCATAGCGATTTTCATAACGGCGATAATTGCGACGAGTACGTCTACGATAAAATGGAAAGGTTATCAAATGCCAGATAAACACGAAGAGTGCGGCTCCAATGATAGCTCTTACCAGGTAAATTGGTGGAGTTGTATTGATCGCATAATCTGGAATACCAGAAATAACAATCACCTGTGTCATGATCCAGATACCGATGAGGGCCGCAATAGTTGCCCCAATGATTCCAAATGGAAGCCGCCAACCGACTAAAAATTCTGCAACAAGACCCACAATAGCTGCCACAGCCACATAGACGATTAAATTGGTACCCAGATACAGTACAGTATTGCCAATCTTAATAGTGATAGTATCAGCGAAAATCATGCTTAACATTAGTCTTGAGTCCTCCAATGCATTACGAACGTTTCTACAACAGAAAATCAATGCGCCTATTGTAACACATTCATTGTAGGGTATAAAGCAGACCGACCCTCCGTAAACCTCCGCTCTGTTGCTTAATTGTCGCTGTCTGCTATAATCAAGTATTAGTTAGACTTTACTAATATGTTAGGAGGCGATTTATGGAAAGCCCTAGGTCTACGACTGGGTCTATGAGTAGAACTATTAGGAGGATCAATCTCTCTCTAATTATCATCTCAATACTCATCGTTGCGTTATTGATAACTGGCTTCATTTTTGCACGTATATTCGGCGTTTTACTGCAAGTTTTCTTTATCTCTATCATCGTCCTTGCATCCCTTCTTATCGTTTCTACGGTAATGCTCATCTATGCTTTGTCGACGGCACTCCGAACTTTCGCAACGGTAACTGATGAAATAAACCCCTTGTTAACGTCATTGCAACGTTCTGTCGAAATGATCTCTCAGTCGGTAGAGGAAACAACAGAAGTCGTAAAAGATACAACAAAGAGCGCTAGTCAGACAGCTACTACTATCAGCAGTACCACCCGCATGGCTACTCAATATGCGGTTGGACCCAGTGTACGCGCAGTTGGCTTCCTTGTAGGAGGACAACAAATGTTGCGTGTATTTTTGGGGAAGGGCCGTGCGCGACGTCGCTATGAAGATCGCCGGCAGCAACAGATGGAGCTAATAGAGTTAAATTCCAACTCTAAAGGAGAGTAACCATGCTGCATTTGATACTGGCAGAAGAAGATCTGTTAACTACTTTGGGGCGTATTGCTGCTCTTGTGCTGGTTATTTATGTGTTTCTCTTTGCGGTACTCTTTTTGTTTGGTTCGTGGCTGCTCTTGATTGCGAATGTATGGGTACGGGACAAGGTTGGGCTGCTTCATCAATTGCGTTCGATTGTAGAAAGCATTGATACTGTCATCCACACTCCACCAAATGAGTCATTACCGGCTAACTTAGAACCTGATAGCAGATTTGGTCAGGCGTTACAGGCGATCCATACGGTGCAAGCGGTGCAAGTGGTAGAGATAGCCAAAAACACTCAAAAGCAGGTCAATAACATAGAAAAAAAGGTCGAACCTGTTGCTGATCGTATTGCCGGCGGCGTAATTGAGTTTCGCGCGCGTACTGTAATGGCACAAGCTATGCTCAAGGCTTTTTTTCTGCCGGGCCTGGTCAAACTGAAGCCTCGCGGGCCCTTTTTGTTGCCGGAAGCGGTTGACATTGAAAGATCAATCCCGGCAGAAGCGACTGTGGAAGATTCGAGCTTACATGATATATCCTCTAATGTCGTGATTACCCAACTGGACCCATCTGGTGAGAATGCCCATCCAACAGTGATACGCGATACCAGGCGGTTAGAGAGCGAAGGAACCGAACAAAGCAATAATGCGCCTGGTCATTGAATATATACAACAGTTCAAGCATTTTCAGCGCAATGCCAGGCTGTTTCTTATTAGTAATGTATTAAGTGGAGTTACGGCTGGCATTTTGCTGGTACTCTACAACCTCTACTTGATCTCCTTGGGCTATCATGCCGATTTTGTCGGAGTGGTATTATTCGTTGGAACAATAGGTGCAGGTCTTGCCATATTTCCAGCGGGAGCATGCATTGATCGTTTCAGCGGCAAAATCATTCTCATTTCCTCCAGTACGCTTATTGGCATTGCAGGCGCAGGCCAGATTTTATTTCGCCAACCTCTACCTTTACTTATAAGCTCATTTATAGTTGGTGTCGGTCTGGCTTTCTTACTTGTAATCACCGCCCCATTCTTAACTCTGAATAGTACACCTGAAGAACGTCCCCATTTATTTAGTATGAATATTTCTTTGAGTCTGATTACATTGGTGTTGGGTGAGGTTATTGGGGGAGTATTACCCATCTGGTTTCAATCAATCCCCTGGCTCATGGCACCTTTACCCTACAGCGTATCCTCACTCCTTGCAATTCAGCCCGATGCTCGCTCCTACCAATTAGCGCTCCTGTTTGCCGGTGTAATTGCCCTCCCAAGTTTTATTCCACTCTTCATGATGAGCAATGTTCGACCCCCTCGGCGCACAAATCATATGTCGTCTCTCCAATTGTCGCCCAAAAACACTGCCAGCGAAATGCCCGTATATAGTAGGGGCGCATCCTCGCGGTCGCCCTTGCCAGCTTTCTTATCATATACAATTTCGCTCATAAACATCTTTCTGCATAGTGCATTCTTTTTTCTGGTACTGGTTTACGTGCTCACAGGATTTGGCGCAGGCCTATTCATTCCATACTTCAATATCTACTTCGTGCAGCATTTGAATGCATCTCCTGCACTCTTTGGCTTGATAGATGGTGCAGCGAATGCCATAACAGCGCTACTCACCTTAACTACACCACGGCTCGCTAAACGGCTTGGCAAGATCAACGCTATTACTCTGACGCGCCTTGCCAGTATTCCTCTTTTGCTCACAATTGGTCTTACAAGCATCCTGCCGCTTGCTGCTTTTTTCTATCTTTTCCGCCAGGGCACCATGGATATGTCAGCAGGTATTCTTCAGGTATTCTCTATGGAATCTGTAGCGGAGAAGCATCGAGGGTTAGCGAATAGCAGTTACCAGGCTGCATTTCAAGTGCCCTGGGCTGTAGCTGCCCCGATCGGAGGATTGATCATTGTCCACTTTGGCTACCCACCAATATTTCTTTTAGGGGCTTTCTTCTATATACTTACCATCATCATTCTCTGGGCCAGATTTGGATCTCGGAAACTAGCCGAATCAGATGAGGCTACACAAACACAGGCTGTCCCTTTATGATACTCCTCGATTTATCACAATGATATGGATGAAATAGAAGAGGCCAGCGTAGAGCTACTATGCTGGCCTCTTCTCACGAATTTACTATCATCTACCTTTTAATGTTTCGTTATCCGAATGAACGCAATTGTCAGTTCATACAAGAATGTCATCGCAATTCCAAGAATGATGGGACTGTAGGGGTCAGCTCCAGGGGTGATGAATGTCGCCGCAATCCACATTGCAACATATGCAACAGGTCGTTTCTTGCGGAGTACCTGTGAACTTACAAGTCCTAGCTGTGCCAGAAATGTGAGCACAAGCGGAATTTCAAATGCAACACCAAAGGCAAGCAGGAAAAATGCTACAAATGTAAAGTAGTTATCAGCAGTTATTAGTGGGACAAAGCTGTCTGACGCAAAATTTAGTAACCACTGCACCGGGTATTGTAGGACGACGAATCCGAGAGCAATACCAGCGATGAAGAGAACAATGCCTGCCGCGATAAAGGGAACAGCATTTTTCTTTTCTCTCTCGTAAAGACCAGGTGAGATGAATGCCCATGTCTGATAAAGAATCACTGGTAGCGCAATTACGAAACCAACGGCAAAGGCAAGCTTGAGGTATATTGTGAATCCTTCCCCTACTGCTGTCACAACGAGCTGGCCCTTCGTTAACGTATCTGCTGTTTTGGGTAGTGGAAGCGTTAGAAATCGCATAATTTGAATGCGGAAAATAAATGCAACGATGGCTGCAAGAGTGATCGCGATCAACGATTTGAAGATACGCCAGCGTAACTCTTCCAGGTGTTCCACCAATGACATGGCGGACTCTTCGGTCTCTTCCTCTTCAATTATGCTGTCATTAACTGTTGCCATAGTATCCTGCTGATCCATGTTACTGGTTGCCATATCTGCCTCTAAAAGGTTGGATCAAATCTTATCTTCTATCTGCAAAAGACACTAATCAACTTTTACTTCTGAGCTAGTGACTTCACTGTTGACAGGCGTTGTTTTGACAGCAGCATCAGTTTCAACAGCGGTAGTATTCAGTTTACCCATTTCATTGGCGGCGCTAACCGGCAACTTGGTCTCTTCTACATGCTCATCTTTTGGTCCAGTCAATTCGCTCATACCTTTGCGAAATTCTTTTATACTCTTGCCAATCGCTGAGCCCATTTCCGGCAGTTTCTTAGGGCCAAAAATCAGTAATGCTACAGCAAGAACGATGATCAATTCTGGTAAGTGCAATCCTAATGGCATGGTAATATCCTTTCTTAGACGGTTTAATGTATGCTTTTGTACTAAATCGTACTACGTAAAATAATCGCAAATAGATGACTCTCAGCAAACCAATGCTTAAGAATATGCTGGTTTGGTTACATCCTGCCCTATCAACGCTGCTTCAATCATCCTTACACCTTCAAGCGCAATACTCAAACCTCCCAAGCCTGCTGCTCCAATGGCTACAATGCGGACTGCATGACGGCGACTGATTCGCCGTTCTCTCAAGCGAGTAATGAGTTGCTGCTCTTTTTCCAACTCCACTTCTTTCAACTGTAATGAGGCGCGTAATGTATCTTCAAGATCAATAGGCGCTTGCGCTGTACTACCGTAGTGGCGTAGCAGCAGGGTCTCGATTGAGTCGTTGCGCATAGGTCCTCCAACAGGATCAGAGTTGAGATGTCATTGAGATTTACCTGATTAACTGGATGGCCTGGCCCTGACATGCCTTGTTGTAATGTTATGGTGTTGTTTGCGCCTGCCAGAAAGCCTTGTCCATTTCTAACAGCCTCACCTTAGCCAGGAAATCTTAACTCTGCACGCTCTATGTTACTATGATGATTGGGGGGGCGTTTTTGTGACATGTTCGTTTTATTTGTAGTTTCGGATTCCTCAATGATCTCTTCACCACTCTCATGTTCGTAAAAACTCTGAAATTGTTTGCGGGCGCGATCTAGACGCTGGCGAACGGCTGCTTCTTCAATCTCTAGCATCTGCGCGATTTCTCTTGTGGAGAACTGTCCAATCACCGAAAGAAGCAAACATAGCCGCAGCGGTTCAGTGAGGCGTGCCAGTGATCTGCGTACTGCATCTTGTTCAGCTACAAATACTTCCAGATCAATCCCCTCAAATGCGCCGTATCCTGCTGGCTGGACAGGCGCAGCACGTTCGTTCAATACATCAATGCCTGTCTGTTGCGATGAGGTTTCGGATTCAGACGCCTCTTCTTTTTGTAATTTTGAGAATGGAATGAATCGAAAGATACTGCGCCGGCGACGTTGCATACGTACCGTATTTAAGGCAATTTGCAATAGCCAGGCTTTTGCGTGGAACTGTATGCCGCTTTTAGCGCGCGCTGCATCAATCGTTTTCAACGCCTGGTGAAAGGTGTCCTGCGTCAGATCCTGGCTTTCTTCCCAATCTCCGGTTAAGCCATAAATCGTTTGGAAGACGAGTTTGCCATATTCATTAATGAGCGCTTCTACCGCTTGAGCGGCAGGCATCTTTTCCACAGGTGGCCCTTTTCGTTCGCGACTATGTTCCTGGTATTCAAATGAGAAAGATTCGCGAGCACAGTTGCTGAATGCATATGAATATTATATAACACACTACTTTGAGGAAGATAGGCGAAACTGGTCTAATTACGCATCATGCTTCCCGTAGGTGCTCTTCTATGTATTCTTCTGCCTCTCCAACTGTTGTGATTTTTTCTGCATCCTCGTCCGAAATTTGAAGTTTAAATTCCTCTTCCAGGGACATTATCAGTTCAACCAAGTCAAGAGAATCGGCATTGAGATCCTCAGTAAAAGAAGCGCTTGGAACAACCTCGCTTTCTTCAACGCCAAGTTGTTCGACAATAATATTTCTGAGACGTTCGCTAACTGTTGCCACTATTTCACCTCGCTTTCAGCTATTGGGGTGGGCTGCTGTTGTGCCCTATTAAATATCGTACCAAGGACGCCGTTGATAAATCGGCTGGAAGTATTACTGCCAAAGATTTTGGCAAGCTCCACCGCTTCGTTAATAGCAGCCTTTGCTGGTACCGTATTATTAAACAGAATTTCGTAGATTGCAAGTCTAAGAATATTTTTATCAATTCTGGCCATTTGTTGTAAAGGCCATTCTTGTGCCGCACTCTGTATGTGCGCGTCGATTTCAGCAAGGTGGTCACAAACACCCAGCACTAATTCTCGCGCATATTCAACTATCTTTGGTTGCAGATGGCGATCTTCGATATGCCGCTGCAAGACCTCTTCAGGAGAGTGCTGAACTGTATCATATTCGTAGAGTGTTTGCAATGCAATCATTCGCGCTTGTCTGCGTATACCAATGGGCATGTTTTCCTCGAGCTTTTGACTGCTAGGGGCAACCTGTGTTGTCGCCCGTTCCTGGTATGCTATTTCTTAAGAGTAACCAACTCAGGCGACATCTTGAATGTAAACGTTAACTTCACGCACCTGCATACCTACCATTTCTTCGATCGCTGACGCAACTTCTTCCTGGATGGCAGTACCAGTTTCAACAATATTGATGCCCGAAGCTACTACAATGTACAGATCCGTTGAGACCGTATTGTCTTTGATCGTCAAAACTACACCATGTCTTGGTAGTTCCCGTCCAAGCAAGCGTGACCATTGATCGTTGTTCTGAGCGATCCGAACAACGCCAGGAATCTGTAACGCAGCATTAATCACGATGGTTATAAGCACTTGACGAGCAACACGTACAACTCCTAGCGGTTCAGTTACCATGTATTCCCTCTGTATGCATTTGATCCTTTACTGCAAGGATAGGCGTTTATCAGCATCATTGTCAAGTACACTGCCCCAATCGACTCGACAATTTCAGAATCATGAATAGTTCTCAGAATGACTCTAATGTAGTGATCATACCTCAACTACAAGTCCCATTTCACGAATTGTGCTAACTACCTTTTCAATATCTGTTACACTGCTAACATTCAAGGTTGTTACACCTTTCGCGATACGTTTTACCATACCTGTTAGCGCTTGACCCGGACCAATTTCAAGAAAAGTTGTTACATCCGCATCTGCCAGGTATTCAATCGTACGTATCCATTGAACAGGTGACGCTATCTGCTGTGTCAGTTCTTCGCGAATGGCATGTGCTTCAATCAATGGTGTGGCATGAATGTTGCCAATGATCGGTATTGTTGCGTCGTATACTTCGGAACTATTAATTGCCCAGGCTAAACCTTCAGCAGCGGGCTGCATGACCGGTGAGTGAAAAGCTCCACTTACTGCTAATGGAATGACACGTTTCGCACCTCGCGCCTTCGCCTGTTCCATAGCCAGATTTAATGCTCCTTGCTCACCAGAGATGACAATTTGTCCAGGCGCATTGAAATTGGCGACTGACACCTGTCCTAGCCCTGGATGGCTAACATCAACAGGAGTAGCGACCGATTGAGCCGTTGCTTCCTGGCACACTTCTTGCAAAATTTCAGCATCCAGACCAATCACAGCAGCCATGCCACCAGGACACACAGTTCCCTCGTGGTGCATGAGACGTCCACGTTCACGCACCAGCCGCACTGCATCCTGCAAGTTTAAAGCACCTGATGCTACCAGCGCAGCGTATTCTCCAACACTATGTCCGGCGGTATAACCTGGAATAAGCGGCGAAGACCAGGAAGAGGTATGTTCAGTAAGGGCCTCTTGTAGAGCTGCCAACAATGCAAGGCTGACAGTCACAATTGCAGGTTGGGTATTGATTGTCTCGCGCAAAACATCGTCTGGACCTTGAAAGCAGATAGTGCTTAACGATATACCAAGCGCCTCATCAGCACTTTCAAATACGCGCCTGGCCGCGGGTGATGCCTCGAAAACATCGGCACCCATACCGACAGCCTGGCTACCCTGTCCGGGAAAGAGAAAGGCGACTTGTGTCGTCATAACTGTACACTCTTGTGTGAAAAAGAGGCGGGAATATGTTCCTGCCTCTTTTTGAAATTACTTTTTCCTTGATTTCGGAAAGAAGACCTGGCGACCTCGATATGTTCCACAGTTTGGGCAGGCATGATGTGCCAGACGAGGTTTCCTGCACTGTGGGCATGCAACCAATTGTGGCAAAGTCAGGTGAAGATGCGAACGCCTTTCACCCTGGCGAGCATGCGAAGTTCGTTGTTTTGGTAACGCTCCCATAATCTAATTCTCCTCTTATGTCCAGACTGATATGTATCTAGCCTCTACGGCTCATTTTGTAATAATGTTTTGAGTACACTCAGCCGTGCATCAACTTCTGGTTCACATTCGCACGAACCGAGATTTAAATCCTGCCCACACTGCGGACATAGCCCTTTGCAATTCTCCTGGCAAACCACCACCATAGGTAAATCTAGCAGTAGATTTTGCCGTATCGCTTCGGTTAAATCCACCTGGTGGTGAGCATCAATAGGAAAGATCTCATCCTCATCGAAAGGAGCTAGTGGCAAGCCACTGACTACGTCAACAGTTGGATAAAACTGTTCTTCAAAGTTTACATGCACCGGTAGCTCAAATTCCTTCAAGCAGCGATTGCATGAGAGTTCAAGTGTGAGTTCTACCCATCCATCCACCAGTAACCCCTGGTTTGTGCGCCGCATACGCACATGCCCGTTAAGTGGGCCAATAACCTTGATATCATCATCAAACTGAATATTATCTTCTTGAAATTCATGTACTAACGAAGTCCCAACGGGGGCTTTCATTAGCTGCGCCACATTAAAAATCATGCTTTCCAATCTCTTCATCCTTTGATTGATTGTAATACTTCAATCGTGTTTAAGGCGATGTTGAATAAATAAATCATGGCGGTGGCGCGGCCATAGATGATATTCTGCTTGTGTGCTCGCTCATTATAGGTTAGCGAGTGACGAGTGTCAAGCCCTGCTGACTTGCCCTCATCATTGCTCTTAGTCCCCACTCCACCCCACCTATACAGAAAAAAGGAACAAGGGGACACCCCTTGAACCCTGGCAAAGGGCGTTGCCCTCTGCTCTCCCTGCCAATGATACTTCTTGCGACTGTTGCCTCGATCCTTGAACCCCGGCAAAGGGTGTTGCCCTCTGCACTCCCTTAGTTCTGCTTTGCATCCTGCGGGTATACAGGGCCGCCCATAGTATCAACAGCTAGTGAAGCGCTTCTGGGCATTGTTTTGACTGGTGATGAGACATTCGGTTGTCCATTCCCAACTTCCTCGTACACGTCTTCCTCACCCTCTTCACCTGGTAACTCCAGACTGGCAAGACCCTTCTCGATACTCAAGATAGAGCGATCAATATCCATCTCGATGCTTGTAAGATGATCCCGCAGGGCTCGCAACGTTTCCACAACATACGCATCGGCTTCAACTTTTATTTGCTCGGCCTTTTCGTCTGCCAGGCGTAACAAACCCTCGCGATGTACAGCTTCTTCGGCCTCCTCTTGTGCACGCGCTAAAAGTTTGTTTGCATCAGCCTGTGCCTGGGCGAGTATACGCTCTTTATCGTGAATGATAGTTCGCGCCTGCTTGAATTCGTCGGGAATGGATGTCCGCATCTGGTCGATAATGTTGAGAATATCCGCTTCTTTCACCATAATTTGATTGACCAGGGGCATTCTCCGACTGCTAGTGATCAGATTCTCCAGGCGGTCCACAAGATAGAGTATATCTATATCCACGCCTTTTCTCCGTTCCCAATCACGCTCACCCGGCCGCTGATGGTCAGGTGGCTACGACGCACTACAGCCCGAATTTTTTTTGTAGTTCCAACGCTACGACGGAGGGAAGCATATCACTTACGTTCCCTCCGAGGCCCGCGACTTCCTTAAGAAGAGAAGAACTGACGAAGAGCTGTTCCAGATTGGTAAGCAAACAAATGGTTTCAATGTCAGGAGCTAACTTGCGATTCATCAACCCCTGTTGGAACTCCGCCTCAAAATCATTTGGTGAGCGCAAGCCTTTCACTATGGCATGACCACCAACGGAAGTGACGTACTCCACCAGAAGTTCAGTGAATTTATCTACCCGCACATTGGTCAATTCTTCTTCGGCAATAACTTTTTGCCAGAGCTGCATACGCTCTTCAACTGAAAAGAGCGGATTTTTTGCAGCGGGATAGGCATAAACGGCGATGATCAGCGTGTCGAAAAGCCTCGCCGCTCGCCGTGCAATATCGAGATGTCCATTTGTAAGTGGATCAAAACTACCTGGATACACGGCAACACGATTTTGTCTTTTTTCATTGCTCACGCTCGAAAATCCCCTTAATTCGGTTGTATCTAAGGAACAGCCAGATGCCCCCATTAAATCATATTAACGAATATTCGACAATAGTCTGACATAAGAGTCATGCCTTTTGGCAAACCTGTTTCGTTCGACTTTGCAGTTCGATACTATTCCTCGCCAATTTTCTCTTCATTGTCGAAAATACCGCTCACATAGCGCTCATTTTGAGCGCTATTTTTTAGCCCAGCCATTGATGTATTGGGTATATGCTGTTTTTTTTGTTCGTTGGCAAATGATTTAAAAAACTACTAAGCAGCAACCTTCTTTGCGGTCATCCTGCGATAGCGTCCATTAATCATTTCTGCTAAACCAATTGCGGAAAGCCCGAGAAGAAGATGTATGACCTGAATTATCCAGTGGTTTGAACCTATCAACCAACGCGTCTGGAAAAGCCCAACCAATGCCAGTAAAAAGCCAACTACAAAAGTAGCTATTGCCAGGCCAAAACTGCCTCCCTGCAGACCCTGCGCAATCCCCAACGTCCACAGCGAGAGTACCACTAGAATGCCGATCACAATATGCACAATCTGAAGATTATCTGCATTGCCTGTCCAGAACAATATGCCTAATGCCAGCTCTATCAGCACACCAACGCGCACTATATTAATAGCTATACGTACAACCAAGGTAATTCCTCCTAAAATAATAAGCCTGTAACATGTATCTGCCATATGGCAATCATAAAGCTAACTGGATATATCTTATAACGCTTATACTCCCTACGGTCAAGATGATGCAATCCAGATAGTTGTGTAAGGGTAATGCTGCTTTTGTGACTCTCCTAAGAGAGGAGACAACCAGTCACATGAATGGGAATACAGAACAGAAATGGGGCAATTGACACGTCTCTGTTGAAAGTGTCATAGGATACACTGTACTCAACAGCTTGATAGATGAGTTACCAGGCTGTGCCATGAGGAGAAACCGATGAACACGAATCTCTCAATACGACGTTCACTCTCTCGCTACTCACTTCTACTCGTGTCGCTTCTGACGCTCGTTGGCAACTTGAGTGGATGCGGTGCATCATCAACAGCAGTCCCATCACATTCAACCAGGTCGACACCGACTTCCACTCCTACCAAAGAACTCAAGGGCACGATCAGCGAATTCCCGCTGCCTACTCACAACTTTTACCCTGGCGGCCTCCTGGCTGGACCGGACGGCAACCTCTGGTTTACCGAAGCTGTGAGCAACGGGTGTCAGAGTGGGAAGATTGGGCGCATCACACCTGCAGGGAAGGTTAGCGAGTTTTTACTCTCATCCGGCAGTGAGGCTGGCAGTATCACGACGGGGCCAGACAGCAATCTCTGGTTCACCGAATCTGCGTGCGCCAAAGGTCAGAGCGGGAAGATTGGACGCATTACCCTTTCGGGTACAATCAGCAAGTTCTCTCTGTCATCCAACAGCAATCCTGGTGAAATCACCACGGGACCGGATCATGCCCTCTGGTTCACCGAATTAGGCAACAACAACCAGAATGACAAGATTGGGCGCATCACTACCGCAGGCACGATCAGCGAATTCCCCATACCTGCTAATTTAAATCAACTGTACGATATTACGACCGGGTCGGACGGCAACCTCTGGTTTGTCGCAATTGATTACAACAAACTTAGGGGCGTAATCGGGCGTATCACTACCACAGGTATGATCAGCCAGTTCCCCCTGCTCGCTCCTACCTATCATTCCTACGAGATCACAGCTGGGCCAGACGGCAATCTCTGGTTTACCGAACGTGACCTCGATGGTTGGCACGACAGGATCGGGCGCATTACTCCTACGGGCACGATCAGTGAGTTTCCAGTGCCCAATCTAATCAGTAGTGTGTACGGCATCATAGCAGGACCGGATGGCAACCTCTGGTTTATTGACGATCCGGCCAACCACTCTCAGAACAACAGCAGGATCGGGCGCATCACGCCTACGGGGAAGATTAGCGAGTTCTCCATGCCCAATGCCCTCACCGTCCCAGGTGGCATTACGAACGGGCCTGATGGCAAGATCTGGTTTACGGAAATGAATAGCAACAAAATTGGTCGTCTTGTTTGACGCTCGCAACCAGGACGGTGTGCCTAAGGAGGCGACTGGGAAGCATGTGCTATGTTCAGGAAGGGATGTGTGGAGGAGGAGAAGCGACTAGCCTATGTGAGTCGATGCAGCCTACCGTTACATAACAATAGGCATGGCATCAAGATGATGGTTTTTAACTGTTTCATCTGGATAGCGGAACATGCACTGGGGGCCGATGAATCGGCGATGGGAGCGGATGATTGTTAACAAGGATTAATGCGCTATAAAATTCTGCCAGAAGAGATGCATGCGTTCGCGTAGGGCAGCATGTTCAGGTTTACGCAGATAAGGATCGCTCTCCCAGAGCTTTGCCGCGAGGGTGCGAGTAATTTCAACAAGGCGAGTGTTGCTCAGATCAGCAATGCGCAACTCTGGCACACCACTCTGGCGCACGCCGAAGAAATCGCCTGGGCCGCGTAGTTTTAAATCTGCCTCAGCCAGGCGAAAGCCATCATCTGTCGACTGAAACACTTCCAGGCGTTCCTGGGCCTGTATACTGGCATCAGCGCTTAACACATAACAATACGATTGATGGTTGCCGCGCCCGACACGCCCGCGAAACTGGTGGAGTTGTGAGAGCCCAAAACGATCTGCATCCTCAATCACCATTACCGTTGCGTTAGGCACATCAATGCCAACCTCAATCACTGAAGTTGCTACCAGAATATCCAGTTCTCCATCACGGAAATGGCGCATGACCATGTCCTTCTCCGCAGCTTTCATCGATCCATGCAGCAATCCAAGGCGTAAATTGGGAAAGACATCCCGGCTTAGTCTCTCATATTCGACTGTCGCAGCTTTCACCGCAAGTGATTCTGACTCCTCAATTAAAGGGCAGATGATGAAGACCTGCCTTCCCTCTGAAACCTGTTGAGCGATCAGGCGGTTGGCCTCTTCGCGGCGAGCGCCACTTCGCCAACGCGAAATAATCTTCTGGCGCCCAGGGGGCATCTGATCGATGACGGAAACATCCAGGTCTCCATATACGGTGAGCGCCAATGTGCGAGGAATAGGCGTGGCAGTCATTACAAGCATATGTGGATGATAGCCCTTTTGCCGCAGAATATCTCGCTGTTCTACCCCGAAGCGGTGCTGTTCATCGACGATTACCAGCCCTAACCGCGCAAAATTAACTTCTTCTTGAATGAGTGCGTGCGTGCCGATTGCCACCATTGCCTCACCGTTCTCAATAGCAGCGCGTCCCATCGTTCGCTCGCGTTGGCGTAGACTGCCTGTAAGCAGGACAGTACGAATACCAAATGGCTCTAACATGGAGCCGATGCTCTGTGCATGCTGCTCCGCCAGGAGTTCTGTCGGAGCCATGATTGCTCCCTGGTAGCCATTGAGAACAGCCATGAGCAGTATGGCTGCCGCGACAGCGGTTTTCCCAGCGCCAACGTCACCCTGTAAGAGCCTGCACATAGGCTGACTTTGCGCAAGGTCGCCAAAGATTTCAATAATCACACGCCGCTGTGCCTCAGTGAAGCGGAAAGGCAATGTTTCCTCAAATGGCTTGTCTGTGGCTAGCATTGACCAGAGGGTGTTTCCTGGAAGAGCTGGTTTATGTTGAGTATCTTCTACTCGCGCGATTTCTTCACCTGTAATATCTATCAAATCACTGGTGTCAATGAGAATTTTGTTAAAATCGATTTTGAAAGCATTCCCCTGTGGCGCTTCTCGTTGCCAACGCGTTCTACGTTCTTGCATGCCTAGCTGGATTAAAAACAATTCATCGAAACCCAGACGTAGACGCGCGGCCTGCAGCGCCTGTTCATTTTCGGGATAGTGTATCTGTGAGACAGCTTCTGGCAATGGCATAAGCCTGGCCGCAGAGCGTACTGATGTTGGAAGATATTCGGGGATCATTGCCGCGTAGCGATCTACAACCCACTTCGTGAAGCGTCTAAGCGATTTCGCGTTCAAACCTTCGGTAAGTGCATAGATTGGTACTAAACGTCCTGTATTGAGTAAATCGCCCTGCTCTGGCAGTTCATGACTTTTGACAGTGAATTCAATCTTGTTGCCGAAACGTTGCTTTACGCCGGTCACGACAAGATAGGAACCTTTGGCCGCTTGTAATTGCTTTTGTAGATAGTGCTGATTGAACCATGTGACACGCAGTTTCCCAGTATCATCCGAAATCGTAGCGATCGTACGCGCGAGTCCCTTGCTTGAGCGGACAGTCTCTACTTCCCAGATCAATCCCAATGTAGTTGTTACCTCGCCAAGCGGGATATTGGCGATTTTTTCGAGTTTGCTATAGTCACGGTGCTGGCGTGGAAAATAGAAGAGCAAGTCGCGTATCGTGCGAATTCCCAGGCTGCGTAATTTGGCAGATACGGATGGACCTACACCTGGTACGGCGGTGATTTCCGCGCTCAGTAATGTAAGTGAAGCATGGCCTGAGGACATACCTGCTTCTAGTTTTATAGGCTCTCGTTCGCGTGAATCTGGTTTCTGTAGGGACGACCCTTCTCCTTTCGTCTTGCCTGACCCGTAGGGTAGCTGCGCAGCAGCGTTGGCAAGACGGGTAGGTGCCGGTGGTCGCCCGCCTGGCGGTATCTCCACCAGTTCACCTCTAATAGATGAAGTGTCGGTGATGTCTGATGATACTTTGCCAGAATTGCCCGTTTGAGGTTGGATACCTGTATTGTTGCCTGCTCCGCTATGTTCTAATTCATTGAGTACGGAGAGGGCCGTACGCAAACTTGAGGCACGCTGCATAGGATCCTGGCGACGATAGCCTTCCAGATATTCCGTGAAGCGATAAATAGGCTTGAGATCAAGCCCTGCTTTTTTACAAACTGCGCTGATTTCATCTGCCCAGCGCACTACAAATAGTTCCAAACCGCCGTTAACGACGCGGTCTTGATGATTGCCACGTTGTTCGTATTGCAGGACTTTCCGCGCTCGCTCAATCAAAGGGGCGAGTTGCGTGGTTGTTGAATCAGGCATAGCTCACGAATTTGTAATATTTGAAACATTGTTCTTAGTTCTTCCATACTATAGTGTTTGCCTTGTGGTGTGTCAAGGTTCCATTTTGACATTTATTACATTGGAGTTTAGAACTAGTTTGCAGAACTTCACCATTGGAGTTTTTATGTGAACGCTTGCTTGACGTATCCTGTTGTTTTCTCTACAATATACATAGACTTAACCTCAAAAGATAGATCGACCCGCAATTTTATTCTTGCCCCTGACTGGCGGTTTGGAGGCCGAAGGTGGCAAATCGCGTTGGACAACAACTTGGTAACTACCGGCTGGTTAGCCTGTTGGGACAGGGTGGCTATGCCGAGGTCTACCTGGGCCAGCATGTGCGGTTCAAGCAGCAAGCGGCTATCAAGGTGCTACATAGTCATCTGAACGATCAGGAAGCTGAGCATTTCCAGCAGGAAGCCGAGACCATCACCACACTGGCACACCCCTCGATTGTACGGGTCCTGGATTTCGATGTGCAAGAGGGTGCGCCCTTTCTGGTGATGGACTATGCCCCCAACGGCTCCTTACGACAGCGTTATCCCAAGGGAAGCTTGGTTCCTCTTCCGGTGATCGTCTCCTCGGTCAAGCAAGTAGCTGATGCCTTGCAGTATGCGCACGAGCAGAAGTTCATTCACCGCGATGTCAAGCCGGAGAATATGCTTGTGGGTCGGCGACAGGAGATTTTGCTCTCGGATTTTGGCATCGCCACTATTGCCCATAACACCTCTTCGCTCAATGTGGATGCACAGGGAACGTCTGGCACGCTGGCTTATATGGCTCCTGAGCAGATCGAGGGCCATCCTCGCCCGGCCAGTGATCAGTATGCTTTAGGTGTCGTGGTCTACGAGTGGCTGTGCGGCGAGCGCCCCTTTGAAGGGTCGGTGAGCGAGCTGATCGCTCAACAGTTGAGCATGTCTCCCCCACCGTTGCGAGAGCGTGTGCCGGCGATTCCACCGGAGGTGGAGCAGGTGGTGCTGCGAGCATTGGCCAAAGACCCGAAAGCGCGTTTTGCCTCGGTGGCGGATTTTAGCGCAGCCCTTGAGCAGGCCAGCCAGCGCGCCCTATCTCCGACCGCGAGGCTTGCCAGCGAGCAGTCGGACCGAGGGCAGGCTGCTGCAATGAGCTATGAGATAGTGGTGGTGGCCCCGAATCAGCCCGCCCTACCCACGGAGACGACCCCATCCGCCGATCTGCCCGTGGGGGCACTCGAGCCAACCGTTTACCCAGGCTCCGCTAAACCACACGGCCTGGATATACCAAAGAGCGGAGCAAATTCCGAGACCCCGCAGCGAGGCCAATTGGTTGCACCCACGGCTGCTGTCGTGCATCCTCCCCTGGAGCCAACCATGCCGGTCCAACGGAAGGCGAGACGCGTTTCTCGAACTATGGCAGCACTCCTCATTGGACTGGCGGTGCTGGTCGTCGCAGGTGGGTCCTGGGGCAGCCTCAGTCTGCTCGCTCACTTTGGGGTGCTAGGCTCACAAAGCGGCGCCACTACCCCAGTACGTGGAGGCACCTGGACCGCGGTCTATGGTGCCGATCCAGATACACTCATTCCTAATAGCTCTGGATTCGCACCCGGGGTTCCGACCGACCAGGCGCTATACCTACCACTCTTCTATGGGGACGCGCAAGGGGTGGTGCATCCTGGGGCAGCGACTGAGGTGCCCACCGTGCAGAATGGGGGCCTCAGCGCCGACGCCAAGACCTGGACGTTCCATCTGCGGCCGCATCTCGTGTGGTCGGATGGGCAGCCCTACGATGCCCGCGACGTGGACTACACCTGGAAGCTCTGGCTCAATCCCAAGTTCGGCGCCTATAATACCCAGGGCATCAACTTGATCAGCTCAACAGACGTCTCGGCGGACCACTTCTCGATCACCTTCCACCTCAAGCAAGCCTATGTTCCTTTCCTCCAATGGTGGGTGGATGGCTACTTCGCCCCTCTTCCGGCGCACCATTTCAGTGCGATGGCGCCCGAGGCCATTCAGAAGTCCCCCGAGAACCTGAACCCGCAGGTGGTGAGCGGTCCCTTTATGATGAGTGAGAGCGTGCCGGGTGATCACTACACGCTGGTGCGCAACCCTCACTACTACCGTGCCAGCGAAGGGCTGCCCTATCTAGACAAGTTTGTCATCCGCATCGTGGCGGATTCGGATGCTGTCTTCAAGGATTTGCAGAAGGGTACCATCACTTCAACTGGGCTAGATACAGACAAGGTGCAGAAGCTCAGCAACTATATGCTCACTACTACTATCACCAGTGCCGGCATCGAGGCGCTGTGGTTCAACTTCCACAACGCGGTGCTGGCCAGGCACCCGGAAGTGCGGCAAGCGATGGAGATGGCCGTGGATCAGCAGGCCATCATCACTGGAGCGCTCCATGGGTTCGCCACTCCGCTCTGCACTGATCATAGCTCGTTGTACCACCCGGGTTATGATACTCTTGCAGCCTGTCCGCCGTTTGATCCGGTGGCGGCCAATAAGCTGCTGGAGGACAATGGCTGGGTCAAAGGGTCCGATGGCGTACGTGCCAGGATGGGACAACGCCTGGAGTTCGAGTACTCAACGAATGTAACATTCAACTCCCAACGTCTTGACGTTGAACCTATCATCCAGCGTGAATTCCAGCAGATCGGCATCAAGCTCGACATCCAGAACTATCCTGGCGATACGTTCTTTGGCTCCTTCTTGCCTGGGGGGAAGGCTTCACCGCCCACGGGAGCGGTGGCGGGCAGATATGACATCGCCGAGTTTTTTAACGGTCCAGGGGGTGGGGGCTATGACCCCGACGATTCCAACTTGCTGGCATGCGGCCAGTTACCGCCCAATGGCATCAACTATACCTTCTACTGCAACCCGGCCTTGGATGTCCTCTACAAACAGGAACAGGCGACAGCGGATCCAGGCGTACGGCAGCAGATCTTCCATCGGATCCATCAGATCTACCTGACGGAGCTCCCTTTCATCACGCTCTACAGCCCATTAGACATCTACTTGGTGCGCAAGGGGACGCATAACTATCAGCCCAGCATCCTTACGGGAGAAACCATCAACATCTGGGAGTGGTGGTGCGACAAGGGGAAGTGTTAAGCGCGGCTGCATGACAAATCTACATCTGTCTGTGTTCCTGCATAGAGCATCTATTTCAAGCTCATTCTAGCGTTTCCACTCGGTAAGCGAGCAGTGAAATTAGTCTAAACGAGGCAGGCCTAGGATTCGTGCAAAAATCTATCAGAGGAGTCTAGTGCGGCTTCTCAAGGTCATTCAGGGGCACGCATTTCGCTCGCCCAGCCACTCGCCCCGGCTAGAGTTCGGCTGTCTGCTCGGGGCGGCTGCTCTCCTCATCCGCCTCGTCCTCCAGGGCCCCCAGGGCGCGCAGCGACGCCTTTTGGGCCTCGGTCAGACCCCGGATGCCCGTGATAGTGAGGCGCTCGTAGGGCCGGTCGCGAC